>WNFI01411322.1_pt1 | contig 43163 bp, 40 predicted proteins | sample 5400471 | NCBI WGS metagenome assembly WNFI01 (sample SAMN13153348, study PRJNA577476) | soil metagenome | isolation source: 100 cm saprolite on Douglas fir-dominated hillslope | place: USA:California | collected 2013-09-17 | reverse complement strand
CCATGGAGTTAAGTGTTCTGACCGATAGTTGTGTCGGTTTGGTTTTTGGCTCTCCCAGATGCGCCGGAGTCGGAACATAGCTCACATGGATATGAACTACATCTCCGGGGTTCTTCCATGTCATAATACGGGAAGCCTCATAGTAAAATATATTCTGGTACTCACCCGCTGTGCCGCCGAGTTCTATGATGACAATATCAGCTTTTTTTTCACGGGCAACATGCTTTATACGCGCCGCGATTTCATCCGTTATATGCGGTATCGCTTCTACATCTTCCCCGTTATACTCAAACCGTCTCTCCCGCTCTATGACTGTTTGATAAATTTTACCCATCGTGACAAAGTTACTGGTACCCATATCTTCGTCTAAGAACTTTTCATACGTTCCAATATCCATATCCGCTTCTGTCCCGTCTTCACATAAAAAAGGATCCCCGTGCTCAATGGGATTAATGGTTCCAGAGTCTACATTGAGGTAATTTTCAAATTTGAGCGGGGCAACAGTGTATCCTGCGGATTTGAGAAGAAGACCGATTGAGGCGGCTGTAGTGCCCTTACCGATGCCTGATATAAGGCCTCCTGAAACAAATATATACTTAGTTCTCTGTTTTCTTTGTTGCACGATTCATATTATCAAAATTTTTAAGATTAAGTCAATGGGAAATTTGTGAGTGGATAGATATCGTCTATAAAGTAATCTTATATTTCAATTTTTACCCTCGATTTAATATATGTATAAGCTGAAAAGTATTTTGTTTTGTAATTCGTTGCCATAAGCGAACTGGAGAAGGCCCCCAATCTGATCCCTCTTGAGCAATATGGTCAATATTTTGGTGATAGTGATTTTGGGCATCTGAAAGATTAGAAGCGTAGTAAACAAGGGATTTTATATGGGAATACCCAATAAAATATACTCCCGTTCCAGAAACCAGCTTTTCTGAAGCTGCTTCTTCTAATCCTAGTATAGAACCAGCATTGCGAAAATCAAAGGGAGAAATAGGTAATGTCGTTCGAGCTGTAGATAACCCTTCAGATAAAGCAAGATCACCTGTTCCAAAAATAGTGAGTCCCGCTCCAAGTCCTAACAGGTGAAGCAAGTCTCTTTTTTCCACTTACGAGTTACTAACTGTTTTGCCATCCAGGCACTTTCCCCAAGACCTATCGTTAATCCACCCCAGCCTGCTAGTATATTAGTGATCTCTTGTCTTCCTGTTTCAGGATCAACATATAACAGGTTTTTGCTCTGTTGCCAAACATCACCAATTAATTTTTCATAAAAAATAACACTCGGATCATCACGATTATACTGTGAATATGGTTGAGCTTCTGTATTAATACTAATATTATCCTTATCTGGTTTAAATTCAGGGTCTACTTCAGATACTACAAAGTCCCCTTTGGAAATTAATGATTTTAATTCTTGTTCATGAGTACTATAGAATTTGATATTATGCGAAACGCCGACAGGTAAAACAATTACATTATTTGAAAAATGCATTGGTTCTCCATAAACGATATCATTTGAATGTTGCAATTCCGCATCAGGATTAAAGCGTAAATTTTCCATAGAGATGAATTATACCAAACCATGCAGTGGGCTATAACGGAATATGGTATAGACTAAAATATAGTTTATTAAGCTATAGTTTCTTTACTTGCAAAGTAGCGTTTTCTAGTTATAGATTGCAAATTGTGGTAGAAAAAATTGGTTACCGGGAGTTGAACTGTTCTTGAAGCTAATATTTCAAAAATACCGATTATTCAGGTTGGGAGCGGGATACGAGAATCGAACTCGCTTCTCCACCTTGGGAAGGTAGCATACTACCAGTGTACTAATCCCGCGATCGTGTTTCGAGATTAGTATAACACAAATTTTAAACGTCTTTGCGAGGAGGGACGACGAAGCAATCCCGTTGTGTTTAGAGCAAACTTAACAAATGATATCTTCTGCGATTATTTCGGGATTGCTTCACCCCGATTGAATCGGGAGTTCGCAATGACGTATTTTTGAGGTTGAAGAAAAAATTTAAAGTATCTTAGGTCTCGGTATCTTCAGGACATTTCCTGAGTGGATGAGGCTTGGGTTGGCTAAATCATTTGCTTTGGCAATCTCCGGCCATCTGTAGCCGTCTGCATAAGCTCTGACTGCGATATCCCAGAGAGTATCACCTTTTTGCACAGTATATTCGTAGGTATTGATCGTGTTATTCTGTGTAGGTTGTACCTGGGTTGGTGACGGTGGTGCTTGTGAAGGAGATATATTCTGTCCGCCTTTTACAATATATTTATCAGAGGATGGAATAACCAATTTGTTGCCGGAGAATATTAAACCGGGATTTGCACTCAAGTTGTTGGCTTGAGCAATAACAGACCAGTTATATCCTGAGCCAGTTGTTTTCTCAGCAATGCTCCATAACGTATCCCCTGCAGCCACAACATACGTCTTCTGCCCTTCATGCATCTGTTGTGCAGGAGTTACAGCCAGAGGCTGATCCGCCTTTGGCCGAGGTGAAACAGCAAGCGTAGCTGTAGGAACTGTTGTTGCTGTAGGACGAAGTGTTGGTGTAGCTTTTGCAATAGCAACAATATTCTGCTTTGCAGAAGGCTGGAGTGAGGGTAATGTTTTATGACGGATTGGAGCCATAGTTACCTGCGCAATGTTTTTTTGCTGTATAGTATGTAATGCCTGTTGTGAACGTTGAAATCTCAGAAAAACAACAACCAAAAGTGCTAGAATAACTACCACAACAACACCCAAAAGCAGGCTGACATATGATTCAGCCCAACGCAGCTGCGAAAAGAACCCTCCTGTTTGAGGATTTTGATTATTTGGAGTCGGAGCAGCAGGCTTTATTTCACTTTCTGGCATAACATTTCAGGCAAGGTAAATTATATTGAGGCAGAATAAGGTTACACAATATTTCCAGAACAGAGTATATCACATATGTCTACGCATTGAAATAGCCAATACAAGCTATACTTAAAAAATAAATATCACAGATTCTTCAATCAGTATCACTCATTATTACTCATTTAGGCTTATCCCAGTGTGATATATCACGCCTTTACAAACTGTAATGATACAGTTTTTTGCATAAAATAAATATCGAGTATAATATATAGTCAGACAGATATTTAGAGTACATTAAGTTTTCATTCAAAGCTATTTAAATATAATTTTTACTCAAATTATTGTGATGCTATTTAACAAAACTCAAGGTTGCGAAATATACAGATCCACTTTATAATATACCCAAATGAAAATTAATATTCACCACATTGCAAAACTTGCAAATCTTCCCATTGATGAGGTACTTGCCAAAAAATTAGAAAAGCAGCTCGAAGCAGTACTGGAACATATTGAAAATTTAAATACATTGGATACTGCGAAAGTAGAACCAACCTCACAAGTTACAGGACTCGAAAATATCACTCGCGAAGATATAGCAACACCTTCTCTGTCTCAAGAAGAAGCATTGAAAAATACGAAGTCCGTCTATAACGGATTTTTTAAAGTCGATGCTATTCTGGACGACAATTAACCTGTGGTTCATTTATGAAACTTAACGAACTTACTATCTCTCAGGCAAAAGAAGGCTTACAAACAAAAAAATTCTCCTCAGTAGAATTGACTACAGCCTGTTTGCATAGGATCAAAGAAGTCGAACCGCAACTAAACGCATTTATTACTGTCTGTGAAAAAGAAGCATTACAGAACGCAAAATTAGCAGACGTAAAAATTACAAATGGAGGAAACTTGCCGTTATTAGGTATTCCCCTCTCTTTGAAAGATATGTATTTAACAAAGGGTATAAAAACAACCGCGGCATCAAAAGTATTAGAAAATTATATTCCGCAATATAACGCAACAGTTGTGGATAAATTAGAAAATGCAGGAGCGATTAGTATTGGAAAAAACAACCAAGATGCTTGGGCGCATGGGTCAAGCGGCGAAAATTCTGATTTTGGTCCGACAAAAAACCCTTGGAATACTGCATATATCCCTGGCGGCTCAAGCAGCGGTCCAACGGCAGCAGTAGCAGCAGATATGGTGTTGGGCAGTATGGGGACAGATACCGGTGGATCTATCAGACAACCGGCAAGTCTTTGTAATGTTGTTGGCTTGAAACCCACGTATGGACGCGTAAGCCGATATGGTGTTATTGCTATGGCATCATCGTTTGACACCATGGGACATCTAACCAAAACAGTCGAAGACAGCGCTCTCTTGTTATCCGTAACTGCGGGCAAAGATAAAAACGACGCAACGACTTCTTCTGTACCGATCGACGACTATACGTCCAATTTAAACAAAACTATAAAAGGCTTACGGATAGGAATTCCAAAAGAATATTTTATTGCGGGCCTTGATTCGGAAATTGAAAAACATGTGAAAAAAGCATTAACAAAGCTTGAAGAACTAGGAGCACAGCTTGTTGAAATTTCTCTCCCTCATACGGAGTATGCTATTGATAGTTATTATATTTTACAAACCGCAGAAGTATCATCCAATCTCGCACGATACGATGGTATTCGATATGGTTCTGCAAGGCAGAATTTTGGAACTGAAGCTAAAAGAAGAATCATGCTAGGTACATTTACGCTTTCCGTTGGATATTACGATGCGTTTTATAAAAAAGGCTTAAAAATCAGGACGCTTATCAAAAAAGATTTTGATGAAGCATTCAAACAAGTAGATATTATAGCAGCACCTATATCACCAACGCTTGCTTGGAAAATAGGAGAAAAAGTAGATAATCCTCTTGCAATGTATTTATCAGATATCTTTACAGTTACTGTCAATATAGCCGGTATTCCCGGACTTTCAGTTCCTGTTGGATTTAGTAATGGTTTACCAATTGGCATGCAGCTTTTAGGAAATTATTTTTCGGAGAAAGTACTATTTAACGTCGCTCATCAGTATGAACAAGCAACAGAGTGGCATACAATGAAACCAAAACTATGAATAAATACACGCCAGTCATCGGACTAGAAGTCCATGTCGAGTTAAAGACAAAATCCAAAATGTTTTGCGGGTGTTCTGCGTATTATTTCGCGGAAAAACCTAATACGCATACCTGTCCTGTGTGTTTGGGATTACCCGGAGCATTGCCTGTACCGAATGCAACTGCAATTGCATGGTGCGTTAAAATCGGGATGGCGCTTAACTGCGATATTCCCTTGCTTTCAAAGTTTGACCGCAAACATTATTTTTATCCTGATCTAGCAAAAGGGTATCAGATCAGCCAATATGACCACCCATTTGCTCAGCACGGATCAATCACGCTCAATAATGGAAAAAAAATTAGCATTACACGGGCACACATGGAAGAAGATACAGGTAAACTGATGCATCAAGCGGGAAGCTCTTTAATAGATTTTAATCGTTCGGGAGTTCCGCTTGTGGAAATTGTGACAGAGCCGGATTTTGATAACGCGACAGATGTCAAAGAATATTTACAAAAATTACAGCAGATTGTGCGATATCTGGATGTCTCAGAGGCCAATATGGACAAAGGCGAAATGCGGCTTGAACCAAATATTTCGCTTCGTTTAGTTGGCGAAACAAAATTACCAAAGTACAAAGTAGAAGTAAAAAATATCAATTCATTTTCTTTTGTCGAAAAAGCAATTAACTATGAACTCGTGCGGCAGGAAGATATTTTGGAAAAAGGTGAGACTCCAAAACAAGAGACAAGAGGGTGGAATGAAACAAAAAATGCTACTGTTAGTCAAAGATCTAAAGAAGAAGCCATGGATTACCGATATTTCCCAGAGCCAGACATTCCGCCCGTCCGTTGGACGGAATTTCAAATTTCAAATCTCAAATCTCAATTGCCTGAATTACCGGACGCGAAGCTAAAGCGATTCGTAGAAAACTACCAACTGTCAGTTTACAACGCAGAAATCTTAACCCGTGATACTCAAATCGCTGATTTTTTCGAAAATGCTGTAAAAATTGGCTTTACACATGAAATAGAACCAAAAGAAATTGCTAATGTAATGATTAATAAAAAGATTGACGCCGCTAAAACACTTCCCGCTGAACTTATAAAAGAGATAGTCGAAAGTAAGAAGATTGAAACGATTGACGACTCTTCCTTTAAAGCAACTTTACAACGGGTGTTGGATACTAACCAAAAAGCCGTGGAAGACTATAAAAAAGGCAAAACAACAGTAATTATGTTCTTAGTAGGCCAAGCAATGCGCGAATTAAAAGGAAAAATAAAAGCAGAAGAAGTGAGAGAAAAATTAGAAACGCTCCTCGACATTGCTTCTGTATAATTCTATAATAGACTCACTTCTATGGCTGACTTTGTGCATCTCCATAATCACACAGAATACTCATTACTAGATGGTCTTTCAAAAATTAAAGACGCGGTAAAACACGCAAAAGATTTAGGCATGAAAGCGCTGGCTATGACAGACCACGGGAATATGTATGGGACAATATATTTTTATGAAGCATGTCTGGCAGCGGGAATAAAACCAATTATCGGCTGTGAGATATATATCGCACAGCGTTCACGTTTTGATAAAGAAGCAGTAGATAAAAATTACAACCATTTGATTTTGCTCGCAGAAAATAATACTGGATATAAAAATCTGATGAAGATAGTTTCTGCAGCATATCTGGAAGGATATTATTATAAACCCCGTACAGATATAGAGTTATTACAAAAATATCATGAAGGACTCATTTGTCTAAGTGCTTGTGTCAACGGATACATCGCGGATCCTCTCTTGCAAAATCAGGATGCAGAAGCGGAAAAACGCGCGAAAAAATTAGGACAGATTTTCGGCCCTGACCATTTTTATCTTGAACTCCAAAAACATATCGATGTACCTCCGCAAGTTATAGTGAATCCAAAACTTATTGCTTTATCCAAAAAACTCGGTATTCCCCTGGTTGCAACAAATGATAATCATTACACCAAAAAAGGTGACGCTGAAGCGCAAGAGATTTTGCTCTGTATCCAAACTCAAACAAATATGCTCCAAAAAGATCGCAAACTTTCCCTCATCTCTTCTCCTGATTTTTATCAAAAGTCTCCCGAAGAAATGGCAGAAGCATTCATTGATCTGCCGGAAGCAATTGCAAATACAGTCAAAATCGCGGACATGTGTTCAGTTGAAATCACGCTGGGCAAATGGATCATGCCGGTGTTTGACGTGCCCGCCGGCAAAGAATCAAAAGCATATTTAAAAGAACTTGTCTACGAGGGCATGCACAAACGATATAACGAAATAACACCAACTATTCAAGAACGTGTTGATTATGAACTCTCAATCATTTTAAAAAAAAGCTATGAAATGTACTTTCTTGTTGTACAAGATTTTGTTAACTGGGCAAAAAATAATGACATCGCTGTAGGACCCGGCCGTGGATCAGGAGGCGGATCAGTCGTAGCATACTGCCTAAGAATCACCGATATAGATCCATTTTTCTTTAATTTACCTTTTGAGCGATTTTTAAATCCGCTCCGTCCTTCTGCTCCTGATTTTGATTTGGATTTCGCGGATACACGCCGGGAAGAAGTCATTCAATACGTTACCCGGAAATATGGTACAGATAAAGTCGCGCAGATTATAACTTTTGGAACTATGGAAGCAAAGGGTTCTATCAGAGATACTGGCCGTGCTCTAGGTATGCCCTACTCTGGACCTGACAGAATTTCAAAAATGATTCCGCTGGGCTGGCAGGGACATGCTATGACTTTGGATAATGCACTAGAACAAAGTCCGGATCTCAAACGTGCCTATCAATCAGAACCGGAGACAAAGAAACTTCTGGATCTGGCAAAAAAAATTGAAGGCGTAGTACGCCACGCATCAGTACATGCAGCAGGCGTTGTGATTGCTGATAAACCTTTGACCGAATATGTGCCGTTACAAAGAGAAACGAATGGCGAAAAAGTAGTGACACAATATGATATGTATACTGTCGGCGAAAATGGAGTGGGATTATTGAAAATGGATTTTTTGGGACTGCGGAACTTGACGATCATAGAAGAATCATTACGTTTTATCAAACAAAATCAGAATATTGAAATAAATATTTCAAAACTACCATTTGAAAATAAAAAAGCGTATGAATTATTATCTAGCGCTGAAACAACTGGAATATTTCAATTTGAGTCTCCAGGCATGCGCAGGTATATTAAAGAACTAAAACCCACAACTATTTTTGATCTGCAAGCCATGAATGCTTTGTATCGTCCGGGACCAATGGCGAGTATTCCTGAATTTATTGCTCGAAAACATAATCCCAAACTTATTACATACCCTGATCCGCGCTTGCAAGATATTTTAAAACAATCCTACGGAATGCTTGTTTATCAGGATGATGTGCTTTTAACTACTATCGAACTAGCCGGGTACACATGGCTTGATGCGGATAAATTCCGCAAGGCGATGGGAAAGAAAATTCCTGCTGAAATGAAAAAACAGGAAGAAAAATTTGTAGATGGATGTATGAAGCGCGGTATGACAAAAGAAGAAGCCAGAAAAATGTTTGACTTGATCGCGCCATTTGCCGGGTATGGATTTAATAAAGCACACGCTGCATGTTACGCAACTATCGCGTACAGGACTGCATATCTTAAAGCGAATTATCCTGTTGAGTTTATGACTGCGCTTCTGACTGCTGAATCCCGCGGCACATCAGGTCCTGCAAAGAATGAAAAAATTGCCCAGGCAGTTGCTGAATGCAAACGGTTACACGTACCGTTACTCTCCCCTGATATTAATACATCGGAAAGCGATTTTCAGATCGAAGCAAAAGAAAAAATACGTTTTGGTTTATCTGCCATAAAAAATGTCGGCGCTGCTGCAATCAAAAGTATTCTTGAAGCGCGGAGTAAAGGACCATTTGTTTCATTTGAAGATTTTTGTATGCGTGTAGATCTGGGAACAGTAAATAAAAAAACAATGGAAAGCATGATCAAAGCGGGAGCTATGGACCGCTTCGGCAACCGCGCAATGCTTCTGGCAACACTTGCTGAAACGACTGAACGGATCAGCAGGATTAAAAAACAAAAAAATGACGGGCAAGGCTCATTGTTTGATGATGGTCCACAAGAAGTAGTTTTAGAATCAACTCTTGATACTGATATCGATGATTTTTCTCTGGCTGAAAAATTAGCTTTTGAAAAAGAATTGCTAGGTATTTACCTGACTGCCCATCCCCAAGCGGACAATTTATCAAAGATCAAAACAATTATCTCTCACGAGATAGAACTTTTAGATGAAGAACAGGATGGTATTTTTGTCACTGTCGGGGGTATTGTCGAGACGGTAAAACGCATATTTACCAAAAAGACATCTGCTGAAATGGCCTTTGTGAGTATTGGTGACGAAAAAGGTCTATCAGTTGAATGCATTTTCTTCCCCAAAGTATATGAAGAATACAAAGACCGTCTTATCCAGGATACAGTCTTGGTTATCGAGGGGAAATTAGACATGAAAAATGATAAGCCTGTAATTCTCGTGAGCAAAATCAAAACAGTGACTAATTAGCTTCTTTTCTCTCATCTCTTACCATTTTCTTACCCACCTCTTACTCCCCCTTGACAATTGACATTAACCTGATATTATCTTGACATAGTATGAATCAAGAAACTAGAAATGCCATTATGGAAGATTTTAATATTCTTGGGGTAGTAACACGTAAAAGTGGAGATTATATGGGAATGGTAGATCAAACTTCTAGCAAAATATTGGTTCCAGAAGGTACCAACATGACCATATGGACCGGGGTTGAAAAAGGAGAAATTCTCCCTGAACAAAGAAGTGTTGAAATATGGCATCGAATGGATGATGGTACTAAAGAAGTAGTTAGTCGAGATGGTTCCGGAAATCTTTCATATCTACTTTTGGACAGACATGGAAGATATAAGCAATATGCATCAGAAACACTAGAAGCTAGGGGTAAAGGAATAAATGGACAAGCAACAACTATTTTTGAAACAACACAAACAGCTGTCAAAGCAGTACTACCGTATCAATAAGATCATTGTTCGCATAGTATCCAGATATTATTTTTCATCTTGACTCTACTCTAGCTTCACAGTAAAATACATACATGGTTTCTTTCGCTGCAGAGCCGCTTTTTTTTATTGGGCCATTCCCTTTTACGAACACCCTGCTTGATACATTCATTGTTGACGGACTAATTCTTGGAGGCATATATGCTTTAAATAAACACTTCAATCGAATTCCCGGTTACTTCCAGAATATGTTTGAAATGATGACAGAAACATTTTATGAACTCACCCAAAGCATTTCACCTCGACATGCAGCAAAAATCTTTCCCTATCTTATGACTTTTTTTCTTTTTGTTCTCTTAGCTAACTGGAGCGGTTTGATTCCCGGTTTTGGGACACTTGGATTTAAAGAACATGGTCAACTCATTCCCTTGCTGCGAGGCGCGGGAAGCGATATCAATTTCACGTTGGGACTCGCGTTAGTTTCTGTTATCGCGACTCATGCTATGAGTATCCAGGTATTGGGAATCAAAGAATATTTATCTCGATATTTCTCTCTCAACCCTATTTATCTCTTTGTAGGGGTACTAGAGATCGTTTCAGAGATTACAAAGATCATCTCGCTTTCTTTCCGGCTTTTTGTAATATATTCGCAGGAGAAGTGGTATTATCAACAATCTCAAATTTATTTGCCATTGTTGTTCCGCTTCCCTTTTTGCTTTTGGAAATCATTGTCGGCTTAGTGCAGGCATTGGTCTTTTCAATGTTGACTATGTCGTTTATGGCAATTCTGACAACATCGCATCACGAGGAAGTAGAAGGAGAAACACACCATGAATAAAACAACTGTTAATGTAAAACCCACCTTCATCCGCCAAGCTGGCGGATTATGGCGAGGTAAAGGAGGTGAAGATTTACATCATGACAAATTTTAATGTTACCGGAGGTCTTATTATTGCAATCGGCGGTATTGCGCCGGCACTTGCTATTGGTTTTATCGGAGCAAAAGCTATGGAAGCATTAGGCCGCAATCCTGAAGCATCAGGGAGAATTTTACCAGCTATGCTTTTAGGTATGGCTTTCGCCGAAGCTATCGCTATTTACGCACTTATTTTGGCATTCACAAAATAAAAATTCGAAGCTCTATCTGTTCTTGTCATTGCGATCCGTCAGTCTTCGACCCTGAGCTCAGACCCGAATGGGCAGACGGAGAAGCAATCTCATAGACTCAGTTGTTAAGAGATTGCCGCGTCGCTGTCCTGCGCTCCTCGCAATGACAAAAAGTATTTGTTTTAAATTTCGTTTATGCAAGAATTGATAAAAAACTTTGGTATTAATCCTTACTTGTTGATTGCGCAGATAATCAACTTTGTTATTATCCTGTATCTTTTAAAACGGTTTGCATATAAGCCGATTCTGACTTTATTGGATAAACGCAAAGCCATTATTGTTGAAGGATACAAGCAGGCAGAAGAAAGCAGAAATGCTTTGGAGAATGCTCTGGAAAAAGAAAAAAGTATTTTAAAAAATGCACAGAATGAATCAAAGAAAATCCTCATAGATGCTAATACGCAAGCGGATACGATTGTCAGCAAAGCCAATGATAAAGGCAGACAGCAAGTTGAAAAATTAGTCAGTGACACCAGATCTCAACTAGAACGCGAAAGAAAAGAAATTGAAAAACAATTGGCAACAAAAGTTACAGAAATCGCGGCCGACATATTACAGAAATCTCTAGAAGGCTTCTTTGATGCCAAAGAGCAAAGAGAAGTTGTAGGAAAGGCGAAGAAAAAACTAAAACTATGACTAAGAAAGATATTAAACAACTAGCAAAAGACAGTTACACCCAGGGTACTCTGGATGAGAAAAAAGTTTCCAGAATAGCTAGTTTAGTTGATAGAAAAACGTTGAAAGCATATATCCGTGCTATAAAATTACTTGAGCAAGAAAAGAATGTCCATATTGCCCTGGCAGACATAAATGGATATAATAAAAGCGATTTTGAAAAGATGTTTGCAGATAAAAATATTACCATCACCCAAGACCCATCCCTCCTGCTCGGCCTTCGCGTTACACAGAATGATCTCGTTTACGATATGAGTCTACAAAGTAGAATACAAAGTGAAGTTTTAGAAATAAAACAGAAATACGAATAAACATACCAAGTATATCTATATGAATAGTAACGATATTTTAAAAAAACTTGAAAGCAAACTGATGTCTTTTGACCAGGATCCTAAAGTGGCAAATGTGGGCGTAATTGAAAAAATTAATGACGCGGTTATTGTGGCATCAGGACTTTCCAAAGCACAAATGGGAGAAATGGTAACGTTTGATAACGGGAGCGTAGGCGTTATTTTAAATCTTGATGAAGAATCTGTGTCTATTATTCTACTTGACCGCGGTGCAGGTCTCAAAGAAGGCAATAAAATTACTACTACAGGAAAACTCTTAAGTATCAACGTCTCCGATGATTTGCTGGGCCGGGTTATTGATCCAATTGGTAATCCTATTGACGGCAAAGCAAAAATTACCAAAGGCACACCAATGCCGATTGAACGGATCGCGGCAGGCGTTGTTGAGAGACAACCGGTTGATACTCCTTTGAAAACAGGAATTAAAGCTATTGACGCGTTAATACCAATCGGCCGAGGACAAAGAGAACTTATTATTGGAGATCGTGGCTTAGGTAAAACTGCGATTGCAATTGATACAATCATTAACCAGGCAGAATCCAACAAAACAACCTCTAATGGCCAAAAGCGAGTATTGTGTGTATATGTAGCTATTGGACAAAAACAAAGTACTGTTGCGCAGATTATTGAAAAACTGCGCGAGACAGGCGCTATGGATTATACGGTCGTGGTTGCAGCAAGTGCAGCTGATCCCGTAGCATTACAATATTTAGCGCCATATGCAGGAGTAGCTATTGCAGAATACTTCATGCAAAAAGGTGAAGATGTTCTGATTGTATATGACGACTTATCTAAGCACGCTTGGGCTTATCGGCAATTGTCGCTAGTTTTACGAAGACCTGCGGGACGAGAAGCTTATCCTGGTGATATTTTCTATATTCATAGCCGTTTACTCGAAAGAGCAGTACGATTGAGTGAAGCAAATGGCGGCGGTTCTATCACTGCGCTTCCTGTTATTGAAACCCAGGCAGACGATCTCTCAGCATATATTCCAACCAACGTCATTTCCATCACAGACGGACAGATATTTTTGAAGAATGATCTATTCAACAGTGGTATCCGGCCTGCAATTGATGTAGGAAATTCTGTGTCACGTGTCGGAGGCGCGGCGCAAACAGGCGCGATTAAGTCTGTTTCCGGTAAAATAAAATTGGAACTCGCGCAATATCGTGAACTGGCTGTATTTGCGCAATTTGGTTCAGAACTTGATAAAGCAACCACAACGCAACTGGAAAGAGGGAAAAGACTGGTTGAAATCTTAAAACAACAACAATATCATCCATTATCAGAACCGCTGGAAATCTTGAGTATTTGGGTAGTTACCAATGGCTATACAGACGACGTTCCAGTCGCAGACATTCTTCGTTTTGAAGAAGAGTATCACAACTATGTCCTCATACATGATAAAAAATTAATTGAAATATTAAGTACCGGCAAAAAAGTAATTCCCGAAATCGCAGCGCAACTAAAAAAAGTAACCGAAGAATTTAAAAAGGGATTTAGTGTTTAAAAAACCACAATGGCCAATACACTTGCATTACGACGACGAATCAAAACTGCTCAAAATGTATCCAAGACCACCAGAGCTATGCAGATGATTGCAGCGAGCAAGCTCAAACGTGCCCAGGAAGCGGCAACTTCTTCACGCCCATATGTTGAAAAGCTTATGGAACTTTCCCGCAGAATGCGGCCTGATGGTAACGCAAACCCTGAAGAATTGAGTCCTTATATGCGGGACGAAACAATTACCGGAAAAACCTTGTATGTTATTATTTCTCCTGATAAAGGCTTGTGCGGTGGTCTAGTCACAAATCTCGTACGGGAATATTTGAAACACCGGCATGATGACAAATCATTATTTATCACTGTAGGGAAAAAAATCGAAGGCACTATAGCAGCGACAAATAAAAATCTCCTTGCTTCATTTCCTATCGGACTTACTTTACCGTCATTTGATATGGTTGAACCAATTGCCGAAATTATAGCCGATTATTTCCTTAACAAAAAAGTTGACAAGGTCAAAATAATTACTACACACTTTACCAGTGTTTTCTCCCAGGCCCCAAAAGTAACCAATCTTCTGCCTGTAAAACTTGAAGAAGCAGATGAAATAAGAACTGCGAAACAATCAGAGAAGCTTTTTGAACCGAGCATGGAAAAGTTACTACCTCCACTCCTCAAGCGATACATTGATATGGTTTTATACCAGCATTTATTGGAAAATTATGCTTCAGAACAAGCAGCGCGTATGCTTGCCATGCAAAATGCAACCAATAATGCAAAAGACATTGTAACTGACCTCAAACTTTTATATAATAAGGCAAGACAGGAAAAAATTACCAAAGAAATACTAGATATCAGCTCAGCAGCTGTTGCGATGGAGCAAGAATAAACCAAATTTGAAGGTAATAATGTATGTCAAAAATAGATAAAGGAATCATAATCAAAATTCAAGGCCCGGTTGTCGATGTGCGTTTTGAAAATGACGTGCCTGAAGTAAATGAAGCGCTTACTGTGCAGCTTGGTAAATCTGAAACTTTGACACTTGAAGTTGCCTTTGCTACAGGAGACAGAGAAGTCAAAGCACTAGCACTTGGCGCTACAGACGGTCTATCTCGCGGCATGGAAGTAGAAAGAACTCACGCGCCAATCCGGGTACCAGTTGGTGAGAAAACATTGGGAAGAATTTTCAATGTCTTAGGAAAAACAATTGATGACCAGAAATCACTTGTTGTCAAAGAATCAGAATTAGAACCTATCCACAAAGCTCCTCCTCTACTTATAGACCAAAAAACAAAACCAGAAATGCTTGAGACAGGTATTAAAGTTATTGATTTAGTCGCGCCTTTTACAAAAGGCGGAAAAATTGCCATTTTCGGTGGAGCTGGTGTAGGAAAAACAGTCGTCGTAAAAGAATTAATTAGAAATATTGCCGCTGTTCACAAAGGTCACGCAGTTTTTGCTGGTGTCGGTGAAAGAACACGCGAAGGAAATGACTTATGGCTTGAAATGAAAGAAGCAAAAGTTATGGATAAGACAGTAATGGTATATGGACAAATGAATGAACCACCGGCTAATCGTTTGCGGGTTGCACTAACCGCACTTACCATGGCAGAATATTTCAGAGATGTAAAAAAAGAAGATGTATTGCTTTTTATTGACAATATTTTCCGATTTGCCCAAGCAGGTTCTGAAGTATCCGCCTTACTGGGAAGAATGCCATCAGCTGTAGGATACCAACCAACACTTGCTTCAGAAGTTGGTGCTTTAGAAGAAAGAATTACTAGTACAACACAAGGATCAGTTACCTCAGTACAAGCGGTATATGTGCCTGCTGATGATTATACCGACCCTGCACCGGCAACTATTTTTGCCCATTTAGACGCAACTATCACTTTGGAGCGTGCTCTTGCAGAGCAAGGACTCTATCCTGCTGTGGATCCACTAGCATCATCTTCCCGTATTCTTGATCCCAACTTACTGGGGAAAGACCATTATGAAGTAGCACGTGGTGTACAAAAGGTGCTGCAGCGATATAAAGACTTACAGGATATTATTGCAATTTTGGGAATGGACGAGTTATCAACAGAAGATAAACTAACGGTGACCAGAGCAAGAAAGATTCAAAGATTTTTAACACAACCGTTCTTCGTTGCGGAAATTTTTACCGGTGCTCCAGGCAGATATGTAAAAGTGGCAGATACAGTGAAAGGTTTCAAAGAAATTTTAGAGGGAAAACACGACAATCTCTCAGAACAAGCCTTCTATATGGTAGGAGATATTGAAGAAGCTATTGAAAACGATAAGAAAATAAAGAGTAAAAATAAATAATGAAACTTCATGTACAAGTAGTTACTCCAGAAAAAACAATTCTTGATACCCAGGCAGATGAAGTGATAATTCCTACAACTGCAGGCGAGATTGCTGTGCTACCGCGGCATATTCCTCTTGTTTCTCAAATCGCGCCGGGTGCATTAACCATAAAACATGGAACAACTATAGATCACATCGCGCTCATGGGGGGATTTCTGGATATAGGAAATAATAAAGTTACAATTCTCGCGGACTACGCAGTCCATGCCAAAGATATATCTGCAGCCAAAGCTCAGGAAGCAAAAGAACGGGCAGAGCGCAAAATGAAAGAAAAAACTTCAGGAGATGAATTCAAGGTCGCGCAAGAAGAATTCATGAAAGCCATTCTAGAACTTAAAGTAGCACGTAAACGAGGCAGCGCCTAGGCTTCCCCTATAATCTTTTTCACGTCTTCTCTGTTATTCGCTTCCATCAATTTCATCCGTAATTGTTGTGCATTTTCAAAGCCTGATACATAAATCTTGAAATATTTTTTGAGAACCTGGAAATTTTTTTTATTTTCCCATGTTTTCTCATATAATCGCACATGGTCAAGTAGGATTTGTAATTTTCGTTCTACAGTAATCGTTTCCGGATTTACTGTTTCATTAAATAACCACACAGTATCAAATATTCCTCTCCCGATCATTACTCCATCAACTGTATACTGCGCAACTTTCTCTTTTGCTTCTGCCAAACTTTTAATATCGCCATTACCAAAAATGAGCGTTTGTTTGTCTATTTTATTACGCATTGCAACCACTTCACCTATTGCGTCCCAATGCGCGGGTACTTTAGATAATTCCGCCACTGTTCGACCATGGATTGTTAACGCGTCCAGCTTTTGCTGCAAAAGAAATTCTATCCAGTCAAATTGAATCTCACCAAACCCCAAACGAGTCTTCACACTCACCGGAATTTGCTTTGCGGATCCTTCTTGCGTTGCCTGAATAATCTCTTTCGCCAAATTTCGATTGTTAATTAATCCTGAGCATGCGCCTTTCCCAACCACACTTCTTTCAGGACACCCCATGTTAATATCAATCCCATCAAATCCCATGGTAACGAGCCGCTGTGCTGCTTTGAAATAGTTCTCTGGTTTCATACCCCAGATCTGCGCGATAATCGGCTTTTCTTTTTGAGTGAACTGTAACCGCTGACTGACATATACATCTCCTTTTGAGAACATCCCGTCCACACTGGTAAATTCAGTAAAAAAAATATCAGGTCTACCGCACTGCATGACAATCTGCCGGAACACCGTATCCGTCACATCCTCCATAGGTGCGAGAATAAAGATGGGTCTTTGTAAAGTCTGCCAAATATTTCTCATATTCTTTGTTCCTCCAAAACCTCCGCTGCTCTCTCAAAGTTCGACCGTTTCACATACAATTTATAGGGAAATGGTGTTTGCTCCAAGGTTACCGTATATCCTTCTTCAGCATCTGTTTTAATCAGTGAATCAATATTATGGTCCCGCAGAATTTGCATACCTCTTTCCGCCTGCTTCCTATCCGTAAACATCCGAACCAAAACCACCTTCTCCATAGCTACATACATTATACCAAAACCACCTCCATTTATTTTAATCTCATAGTATTGACACTTTTTGTTAAAAGTAGTAAAATAAAGCCCAAGTGAGGATACACTAACATCTTTTTCGCGATGTTTGATTTGTTACTCACCCATTTCAATTTCTATTCTTGCTCCTTGAAAACTATAATGCACTACTTTCCGCTTTAAATGTGGAGTGGTTCCACCTGAAAGTAAGGCTTTCAGATATTAACCACTTCACTATAGAAAGGGGTGAAAAAGAAAACAGCGTTGTAACAGTTTAATAATTGTTTTAAAGTTAAGAAAGAAATTAAGGATGCTCGCACAAACACAACCGGTAGATCCGACAATTGCCCCAATAAATGGAGCTACATGCGCTTGCAGCAAAACAAGTTGCTGGTGTATGAATCAGGTGGTTAATAAAGGAGACGTTTGCTCCAACTGTCAAGCTGGATTCCATAGTGCTTACCGACGTTTTCAGGTATTCCTCGTCTACGTTTGCATTAGAACCCTGCTTGGATAGGATAGCGCTCCATAGCTAGAATAGAAATTTTTAGTGCCAGAAAGGGGTATAAAAAGATTAATTAAGGAAAAAGTATTTACGGTAAGTAAAGCGCGTGGCCGTAATTACTACTTCTTATTTTTTTCTATAAACCCCTTCTGGCAACCCTTTTATTTTCTTCTAAACTTCTATAAATTTGCTTTCCCCTAAAAAATTTCATACAATAAATCAACTCAAAGGAACCCGTCGCCGATGTGGCTCAGTTGGTAGAGCGGCGCTTTCGTAAAGCGTAGGTCGTGAGTTCGATTCTCACCATCGGCTCCTATTATGTCATTGCTAAAACGGGATTGTCCCCCAAGGGGACTTGCTTTTCCAAAGCGGCGCCGCGGAATTCTACTTTGCAGAATTCCTCGCAAAGACGTAGTATACTATATCTTATGGATCGCCAACGTACTCGACTTTCACGAAAATTAGTTAACCAAACCAAAAGAAAATTGTTGCTTTACCTTATAGGCACGGTTGCTATTCTTTTTCTTATTATCAAGTTCGGCATACCGCTTTTGATTAATTTCAGTCTTTTTATGTCAGGCGGAAAAAGTGGACAGGACTCTACTCAACAAAATAGTCCTTCCTTTGTCGCTCCTCCATCCCTTAACCCCTATGCCAGCGCAACAAATAGCGCACAGATAAAACTCAATGGCTCAGCGCAGAAAAATCAAACTGTCAAACTCTTTGTGAATAACCAACTCGTAGATAGCACAAGTACAAAAGATGATGGCAGTTATAGTTTTGACAGTGTTACTCTTAAAAATGGAGACAATACGATCCAGACAAAAGCAAATGTAAAAGACAAAGAAAGTGACTATTCTAACGCTATTACTGTTACGTATAATAATAAAGCACCAACACTATCTGTAGATTCGCCATCAGACGGCCAATCTTTTTCCAAAGACCCCAGTTCTATCACAGTCACAGGCAAAACAGATCCCGATGTCATAGTCACAGTGAATGATTTCAGAGCAATTGTCAAAGACAACGGCAGTTATGCCTATACTCTCCAATTACAAAATGGTGATAATCAAATAAAAGTGATAGCCACCGACCAAGCAGGCAACAAAACAGAGAAAGACCTCAAAGTGACGTATTCTCAATAAGTCCCACCAGTATCCATATCCAAAACATAATCAATGGATAAAACAAACTATTAATAAAAACCGCATTAACAAATAACCCGACTGATGAAGAAAGTAAAAGTGGATAAAGTGGGTTTTTAGCAACAGAACAATGGAACAATGGAACAATTTTTACCCATAAATTTATATATGCCAGGAAACCGATTATCCCCGTAGTCGCCAAAACAAACAACCAGCTATTATCCGCCCCTGCTCCTCCATGATCAATTTGACCTTGTTTTTGATGGATAAATCCGTAACTTTTTGCGGCATACCTGTATGCGTTAAACCCAACGCCCATGATAGGATTTCTTTCAAAAATGATAAGCGCGTTTTCCGAAGACCCTATTCTTGCCTTGGCAGAATTAACCCGCAACAAATTCGTCCCCTCACTATGTTTATTCAGAAATAAGAAACTTAAGGCACCTAAGATACATACTACACTCATAACAATCAGTAACCATTTTACTTTTTGCTTCAAAACAAAAAAAGTAACTAGACTAATAACAAACATAAGATACGCACTGCGGGAGTAGGTTAAATAGATGGCAATAAGGGTTAGGAATGTTAATAAAAGTAGTAACGCAGTAATGAGCGCGGCAATCTCCGTTCGTTTAGTCGATGAGTTTGCTTCGTTCCTCGCAATGACAAATGATAGCAGAAACATAAAGTATAATACTAAGAAAGCTCCAAAAAAATTTGGGTCAAAGAAACTGCCAAACATTCTGTACAAATGAACATCCCACCCAAGATACTCTAAATTACGAAGATTAGGATACAAAAAGTACTGCAAATATCCTGTGAGAACTATCAAGCTCCCCGCAATCACCATGCAATACACAATTTTCTTTTTGAAAACCTTATCAAAACTTGCCACGGCAAAATATATCCCTGCGTATCCAACCCAGCGAATAAGGTAGAGAAAAGAAACAATAAGTTCTTGCTGTTTTAGTTTGGTTATCTGCAAGAGCAAAGAAACCAGACATATTGAAATAAATATAAGTAGTGGTTTTGCCAAAATAAATTGTTGTTTATTTTTCTTTACTAAGTACCCTAAGAACCATATAATACTTAAAACTCCTACTCCAAGATCCAGCATTGTTATTGCCGTATTCCCGCCAAAATCAATCCGCGCAATCTCACCCAAAGGGGAAAAAATAAGAAGAGTTATGAGAAAGATAATTTTTAATACGTTGCCCATTTGTTATTTTTTTGTTTATATACTTTTACTCCAGTTTTGTTATTCTGATAAACTAACTGCCAGTTTTCGTACTGTGATCCTATTGTACCATGCTGCACAGCAATATAATTATATTTTTCCCCATGCTTTACCCAGGAGTTATCTATAAAAGGAAAATCTACATAATATAAATTATGAAAACCATAGAGTAAAACTCTATCTGATTTTTTTATATTCTTCTTAAAGTAATTATCAGTATCATAAAAATCACCAAATGAAAAATTCAGATGATCAGTTAAAAATTTCTGCTTTGTTTCTCTCCCGAGTAGTACCGGTAGGTACTTTATATTAGCTACTCCACGGTAAATAATAGAAATGACTGCTACAAAAATCACAATCCCAATTACTGTTCTCTTAAACCATGAAGAATATGAATAAGTAAGAATAAATGCAATAAGTAATGAATAAGCAGGCAAATAAGGAAGAATAAAACGACCCCCCCCAGTGTTTGGAGTAATGTACCAAATGAAAAGAGATAGCAGCGCATACAAAATTATTAGAATAAAGCTATTATTGTTTCTCCACCTCACCCCAACCGATTCGGCTGAGCTCATCGTTAAAAGCTCCTCCTCCGAGGAGAGGAAATCTCTTCCGTTTTCCTGAGGGAGAGGAAACCAAACTCCAACCAAAACCAAGGGTAAAAACATAATATATACTGGAGAAACCGGATCTGCAGCATGAGTAAATAGATTCCATACATTCACGAAGAAATTCTCTACATTAAATAAATTTCCTGGATGAACTTTATAAATTGCGCTAAAGAATGGATATATAAGATTACCTGTGTGAGTAAATGAAAATATAAACCAAGGCAAGGGAATTAAAAGAGAAACAAAAACATATAACACAATATTCCCCAAGCACTCTTTGATAGTTTTCTTCTTAAGAAAACTATCAGCGATAATCAAGATACCAAAGATACCTAAGCTACCTACTGTTAACAATTTAGTTGTTATTGCCAAGCCTATCATACATGCTGAAACTAAAAACCATTTGTATTTCTTTGTTTCAACCCAGTTTACAAAACTCCATAAACCTAGCAATTCAAAGAAAGTTCTTGCTAAGTCTACATATGCTGTCATTGATTCCCAAGCAACAACTAAATTACTGTAAAATATAATTACTGCAATCAAGGCAACAGTTTTATTAAAAAATTTTCTCGAAAATTTGTATAATGCAATGCAGCACAAAATGCCAAATGCAAATTGAATAAGTTTTGCTAGTGTTTCATTGCCAAAACTCAGTACTGCGGTATATAACATTTCCGTAAGTTTTGGCATATCCGAGTAGTACAAAAGTCCTCCTGTGATATGTAGGATTGCGTGATGATTCAAATAAATTTTGGGTAAAGTGAGATGATACCATAAAGTATCAAACGCAAGTTCAGGACCTAAAGCACCAATCAGATTTATTACTGCTTGAAGAAGAAAGAGAGTTATTATCATCCCGACTAAACTATCAGGTGTATGAAGAGATCTCAAACAACTTAGCTTTATAGCTGCAAAGCGCCGGAGAAACAAAGAAAGAATTAGAAGAAAGTAAACTCCTGTCACCAGGATAATAATTGATTTATAAAGAAATCCAAAAATCCCCAGAAAGAAAATAAGATAGGAATAAATGCCAATTATGAATGCAAGTGTAAACATAAAAGAAGTTTCCAATATCTAATTTCTAATATTTAATAACCCCAGATACTGCAATGTCTAAAACTTTGTTATTAAGTCATTAGCATTTTTTAGAAATTAATCATTAGTAATTAGAAATTACTTAATGTGCTCTGTCTACTAAAAAAACACAGTATTTATAAAGTATAAAAATAATCCAGGTAAAAAATAATAAATATACTACTCTTTTTGCCATAGCTGCCATAATTTTGCCCGTACAAGAAATGAATGCATACTCATAAATAACGCGCTTACCATACCTGCTGTTCCATCAAGAAAACCAAATTTTACAAAATAATTTATAAAGAACTTTGCTTTTGGATACAAAATGATTTGCCAAAATGAAACATTCACTTTTTGCTGGAATAATTCTTCCGCGCGAAGTGCAGTGTAGAAATTAATCTCCTTCAAAAAATCAGTAATTCTTGGATGCGGATAATGCATCAACGGATTCCTTAATCTACCAGCCTTCCCTTTTACCTCCCAAAGCTCATGCACCTTGCCTTCCCACTTACCTGCATTTTTTTTAGCCAAACGTAGTAAATATATATCCCCTGTTTCTCCATGCTGCAAAATCCTCCCCCACATACTATCTAAGCGCCGAATATAAAATCCCGCGTATTGGGTTATTGGCATATCTGCATATTGGATTATTTCATCGCAAAGCGATGGTGTTATTCTCTCGTCCGCATCAACAAAAAACACCCACTCCTCTTTCGCTTTATGTAAACCAAAGTTTCTCTGCTGTGCAAAGTCATTGTTTAACGAACGCGAATAAATTGTACCTCCCAGTTTTTTTGCAATCTCTATAGTACTATCAGTTGAATTATCGTCAACAACAATAATTTCATCACACCACTGCAATGTACTTAAACATGCTCCAATATTTTTCTCTTCATTTTTTGTTAAAATAACTGCAGATATTTTCATATGTATTTTGTCCTAAGGTACGTCTTTGAAGGACGTACCTTTATCTCAATATTTAATACTTTCTTAAACCATCAAACAATCCATTAAACGCCGCGACACCAGCTTTTTTATCTTTCACAAAAAATAAACAACTTTGCAAAAACAGGAATCCGAAATTTAAAGTCTTACTCTTAGCATATTTTTTACCAAACAAAATACCGCTTCTTGTTTGATGATACACGGAGATTGGAGAAAGTTTACCAACTGCTTTTGTCAATTCATGATAAATTATTGCGTTTGGTGTAACATAAGAAAGAAAACCTTTTTGACTTGCCCGCAATGTAAAATCTACATCTTCATAATAAAGAAAAAATTGCTCATCAAAAAATCCTATTTCATGAAACACTTCTTTTTTAATCAGCGTACAACAACCGGAAATATAGGTTACTTGTCGCGGATCATTTTTATCTACCATCTCTTTTTCAGTATGACTTGTTTTACCAAATAAATAATTAATGCTTCCGCCTAAATCATATAGTAATTTCCCGTTTTTATTATATGTAATAACAGGACCGAAAATTCCCGCATTTTTTTCTTTTTTTAAAACAGTAATAAGAAAATCTAGTATTGATTTTTCAAGTACTGTATCATTATTAACCAACAGCACTGCATCTGCTTTCTGTTCTAAAGCTTTTTTTATTCCTACATTTACTCCTGCTGCGAACCCCAAGTTTTTATCACTGTTAATAACCTGTACTTTTTTAGTACTCTGATGAAACGTTCTCTCGCTTAATTTTATGTTTTGGTCATTATTAATGATAATTATTTTCTCAAAATGTTTTTCTACATTAAAAATAGAAGCAATACATTTTTGCGTTGTCTCAACCGCACCATAGTGTAAAATAACGATAAAAACTTTCATACAGATTTTATTTCCTCTCCTTTTAGGAGAAGGTGAGGTTTAACCTACTCAGACAGAACCTTCTCATAAACTTCCGCAATCTTCTTTGCCGCGATTCTAGCATCATGTACTTCAACTGCTCTCTTTCTTGCCTTTTCCGAAAATTGTAAACGTAATTGCGGATTAAGAATAAGTTTTTTTATTGCTTGATATACACTTAATACGTCTCCCGGTTGTACTAGTATTGCAGCATCTCCAACGTTTTCTTCAATACTTCCGCTTCTTGTAGTAATGATAGGTAGTCCTGATGCTTGCGCTTCCATCAATGCCATACCCCATTGCTCTTGCCAATAAAAGGTCCCTTTACTCGGCGCGACAAAAATATCTGATTTACGATATTCATTTGATATAAGTTCATATGGTATAGATTTTACGACAATATATTTTTCTATGTATAGTTTTTTAATCAAGGCAAGTAAATTTTTCTTTTGACTGCCTGTACCAACATATACTAATCGCAAACGATACCCCTTTAGATCTTTATCTGTCAGTAATTTTTTAAATGCTAATAGTAGTTCAACTATACCTTTTTCTTCTTCCAATCTTCCAACAAATAATATTGTGATTTGTTTTTTTGTTTTTTTGCCATTTACTGTAAACTTACTGATATCTATTCCAGGATTGATAACAGTTATTTTATGATCATCAGCTCCTTCCAACAGTAGAGCAAGTTTTGCTCTTTCTGAAACCGCAATAATATGATCTAATTCTGCTATAGTACGTTTTTTAAAAATTTCTCTCCCAAAAATTCCTTCATTATTAAAAGGAATATTTTCCCAAACTGTTGCAATTACTTTTTTTACATATCCTTTTTTCTTCGCATCCAGACACTGCTGCGTGTAATGATAGTATGTCTCAGCAGTATGCGCTATATCGAATCCTCGTAAGCTTTCCCGCAGACCAAATAAATAATGAGCGTCGACAAACAAACGGTTAAGCAGTGATATTTTAAAAGGAAACTCTACAGTGTCCATAGGACTAATTAACTTTGTTGTGGGAAAAGCAAAACTGTCATGAAGTGGGTATAATGAACTGAATGCACGCATATCATACGCTTTAGCAAGAGGTTCAAAACTCTGCATTTCAAATTTATTCAAAAATCTCCCTCTAACAATAGCAAGTTTTTTTCTCATATGTTGTGTATAGTATTGAAAACATTTCTCGAAAATTTCTCCCAACTAAACTCTTTTGCTCTTTTTTTCCCCTTTGTTATTAATTTATTTCGTAAATCTTTATTTTGATCTATTAAAGACATAGCATCGGCAATACTTGTTACATCTGTGGGGTTAAACAATAAACCCGCATCTTCAACGACTTCAGGAATACCACCAACATCCGAGCCGATAATCGGACTACCAGCTGCCATTGCTTCAACAAAAGGTAAACCAAACCCTTCATATAATGACGGAGAAACAAATGCTACTGCACCTTTATAATATTTTGGTAGAAGAGTAGATTCAATAGAAGGTATACAAGTAACATGTTGAGATAAATTCAATGCATTAATAGTATTAGTGATATTTTTGTCCATCCAAAAATCACTGCCAATAAATAAAAATTTATAATTACGTTTCGTTTTTTTTAAAAATATTGAAAATGCTTTCAATATTGCCGGAATATTTTTTGATGGTTTCAGTGTTCCAACAAAAAGAAAATACGGTGTATCCATCTTGTATGGTTTTATGTTTTTGAAAAAAACAGGATCTACACCTAACCAAGAAGCAACAACATTTGTTTTATGATACTGTTTGTTTAAACTCTCTTTAAGGAATTGAGATGTTGTAATAAGTTGATCAGCGTGTTGTATTAAGTACTCGGAATTCTTCTTTAGTTTTTTATTTCTTTTTGCATGAAACTCCGGAAGAAAATCTAGTCCATGAATAAAACCAATTGTTGTAAAGGGATGATACCAAGGCATTGCTTGACTTAAAGCAAGAAAAACATCGGGTTTTTGTTTGATAAACTCTAAGGGTAAACTACTATACAGCCAGCCCTTACTCGATAAAACTCTATTCTCCCACTCAGAAGAAAATTGCTGCATAGTTTCTTTGGGGATCTTATTAAAACTATAGAGGATATATTTGTTTTTTGTATCTATTTTAGATAGCTCCCGGAGCAAGTGCAAAGCAACATAATACACCCCTGCCTTTAACCTATCATCCCTAATTCCCAAACACCCCGCGTCCACCCCAATAGTCATAACCCTATTTTATCACTAATCCTTGATTCTTACTTCTTTAGTTACCGCTTCGGAGAAGCAAATACTCCTGGAGTACTTAATACAACTTAGGGTCTGCTATATTTATAAAATGGGTGGCTAAAGAGGATATTGATAACTGTATCGCTGACGTTATCTACAAGATATTCCTGCGGCGCTTGCCATTGACGCCTGGATCCTGTTACTGTTTTAACACAACGGACAATAGTATTTGGATCGTCACCACTGAGAATATTACTTCCAGCATCAATTGTTTCCGGTCTTTCTGTTGTATCACGAACAGTTACTGTAGGAATTTGAAAAATTGCACATTCTTCTTGTACAGTTCCGCTGTCTGTTAGAACACAAAATGCGTTCTTCTCAAGTTTTATAAATTCAAATAACCCCAATGGTTCAGAACAATGAATCAACGGATTTGTAATTTTAACACCGTTTTCTTCTAATCTTTTTTTGGTTCGTGGATGGATACTCCACACCAATGGAATTTGGTATTCTGCAACAAGTTTTTCAAATGCAGTTACGAAATTCATTAATCGCTCTTTCTCATCAACATTTTCTTCCCTGTGTAATGTTACCAGGAAATATTTTTTTTCTTTCAATAGGAATTTTGAAAGAATTTGATTTTCGTCTATTGGTTTTTTGTAGGCATCTAATACTTCCTTTATCGGATTTCCTGTTACAAAAATTCTATATCCTGGAATTCCTTCTCTGAGAAGATTTTCTCTACTACGATAGGTATATGGCATCAAAATATCACTGCTATGATCAATAATACGCCGGTTCACTTCTTCAGGAACCCGATCATCATAACAACGATTTCCCGCTTCCATATGATATACAGGAATTCCCAAGCGTTTGGTAACAATTGCCCCAAGACTGGAATTAGTATCTCCTAACACAAGAAATCGATCCGGTTTTTCTTTTCTGACAATTTTTTCAAGACCTGTCAAAATTGTCCCTATCTCTTCAGCAAAACTACCCCGTGCTCCTAGATAGTAATCTGCTTTTCGCACTGATAATTGCTGCAAAAAAATATCATTTAAATTTACATCGTAATTTTGTCCAGTATGCACAATAATATGCTCACAAAGCGCATCAAGTTTTTTCAAGATGATATTGAGTCTGATAATTTCAGGACGGGTGCCTAAAATAGTAAGTACTTTCATATTTGAAATTGTATCATGAATAACTGTGTAATAGACGGTATTTTGCCTTCACCAATTCATAACGGATTTTTTTCAAAAACGTTAGAGGGTTTAGAATAAAGGATTTCAGGTAATAAACGTATTTTTTTTGTGGATTTGTATTCTCTCTTGCCGCATGAAAATATGCGGAAGCATATGCCTGTTTTTTTACTGAGAGTGCATCTTTAGGTAAGTCAGGGTCAGCATATACCCAATCTATAACATGTTTATGCTCTTGTGCCATTGCTTCTCCCTTAGCAGCTACTCCTTGTGACCCGGGGTGGGTACGAAATGTCGCAAGGGTTTGAGGTATTCGCACTATTTTTCCATACATCCCAAGTTTAAGCCAAAATGCATAATCAGCTACATATTTAAACTCTAAACTTCTCCCGCCTGTAAGTTTAATTGCCTTGCGGCGAAAAAACGTGCCAGGACCTGGTATACAATAATGTTCCGCGATCATTTTCACATAATTATAATCAGCAGGGTGTACTTCCTGTATTTTTTTGGATTTTGCATCTATCATGACCCAATCGGGATACACAGCTAATACATCAGGATGATCTTGCATATATGTAACCATTGTCTGGATAGAGCCTGGCAAAAGAGGATCGTCGGAATTAATAACAGCAATAATTTCTCCTTTTGCAAGAGAAAACCCTTTGTTGACAGTTCTTGTTTCTCCCATATTCTTTTGAGTTAAAACATGAACTTGTCTTGAAGCATATTTTTTTGCCAGTTTATAGGTAGTATCCTTTGACCCGTCATCAATGATAATGTATTCAAGATTTGGATATGTTTGATCTAAAATACTAGTAATTGTCTCTTCAATTAAATCTTCCCTGTTATATGCCGGTGTAATAATAGTAACTAAAGGAAATTTTGTTTTCTTCATATTATAAATCTTCAATCATTTTATCAAAATTTGGAATATGCAATTGTTTGGTAAAATCATATATTGTCCGTAACCGTCTATCAATGGCATCAGCTTTTTTTTGTTTAATTGTAACTGTAAGTTTATATTTTTCTTTCAACTTTATCAGCATTTCATATTTTGTTATATCATTTGAAAAAATATGAAATAAACCGTTTTTTGGGTACTGTTTTCTATGAGAAATTATTTCATTACAAATTAGAGCAAACTGCTTTGTTGTTATCCCGTTCCAATAATGGTTAGTAAAACCCGTTACTTCTCCTGTCTGTTTTTTAAGCCAAGAAATAAGAGAAACAAATCCATGAATCTCAGGACCGATAATTGAGGTACGTAAAACAAGAGACTGATTTGATGGTTCACCCAGACTTTTTGATAACCCGTACAAATCATTTGATGATTTAAGTGAGTTTTCATTATAGGGCGCATGTTTTATACCATTAAAAACACAATCAGTTGTAATCTGAATTAATTTTTCTTTATACATTGAACTGAGCAGCTGGGGAAAAGCGCTGTTAATAAAAAAAGTTAATGCGGGATCTCTATCCGCGTATGGTTTTATGACTCCCGCACAGTTAATAACTGCATCCACATCTTTAATAGATAAATCTTCAGAATTTTTCCCTCCTCTAAGATATTTTTTATATAATTCTTCTAAATCAAATCTTATAGCCGTGTGTTTACCAACGCCGCCATACACTTTATCTAATATTTCTAAATGCTCTTTATTCCGATAAAGTAAAATTAAATCATATTTTTCTTTGAGAATATGGTAAACCATGCTCCCTAACATGCCAGTTGGTGAAACTATCACAACTTTCTTTTTTTTCATCTTCCTTTCACACTCCACACATCTCCCCATTTATAAGGATCAAATCTTTCATCATCCTGGAGGGATTCTTCAAGCGTTGCTGTAGAACCACAAACAAGAATTGTATTGTCTTCCAATGAAATCCATCCGTTTGCAAAACCTGGGGGTATAACAATAAGATTTGGTTTCCTGGTAGAACTAATAAAAGTAAATGTTTCTTTCGGTTTATCCGGATTAAGAGCAATGAACTTTGCTGCGCCACTGACAACAGTAAAATATTTCCATTCATTCTTATGAAAATGAAATCCTCTGATTACTCCCTTGCTGTGATTATACACATAATATATTCGCTTAATTTCCAAACCATTTTCCAAACTTTTTGTTTGCAAAAAAGGCACAAACACTCCTCTATCATCTGTAAAAACAGCTAATTCTTTTGCAGATGGTAAAATTTTCTTCATATTATTAACTCTTCTTTTATAAAACTATTTTCATAATGTGTCATTGATTGTAGTAAGTACTTTTCATTGGAATAATATTCCAAATCCAGATTTTTAATTCTATTTGATAACACAAGTTTTTTTATCTCCGTAATACCATAAGATATAGGGTATGCTGTCTCTTTTGGAAATACTTTTGCTTGTAACCCTTTGGTAACATCTGCAAAATAATTTCTATCATCATGTAAATCTTCTGATGAAACAACAACATCACAATTGGTTTCTTTTTTAATTTTTTTTGCCAATGTCATAATTTGCGCGTTTTGCGGCGCGACATTAAAAATACCTGTATGTTTTTTTTCTAAATTACTCACAATAATTTCTCCAATATCTTTTACATGGACAAAAGGACGCCATTGTTTGCCGCCAAATACTGTCAGTTTTTTATATTTTATCGCATTCATTGTCATATAATTAACAGCCAAATCCATACGTATACGGGAATAATTATCCGAAATACCAAAAGCTGTACCCAAACGGAAAATTAACGCGTTTTTATTTGTAAGAAATTTTTCCGCGGCGAGTTTTGTTTGTGCATATACGGAAAGTGGCTTTGTAGGGGACTCTTCAGTAACAGGTTTATTGTGTATTCCATAGACTGAACAAGTAGAAGTGAATGTAATACGTCCGTCATAATTTTTCGAAAGCCACTCAACACTATCCTGATTTACTTCCTGAGTAATAAGAGGTTTTATCGCGCATGCACCATCTCCTACAATTGCCGCGAGCCAAATTACATGAGAGTATTCTGGCAATAATTTTTTGAGTTTTTTATGATCGCGTACGTCTCCGTAAATAAAGTTAACTGGTTTTAGATAATGATTTTCATATGTCAAATTATCATACACTGTAAAGGAAATTTTCTTCTCCAGTAACCTATCAGTAACCGCCCCACCAATATACCCCGCCCCACCAACAACTAACACCTTTTTAAGCATTGCCATATTATACAACATACAGTAAAAAACGTTTAACTAATCTTTTTAACCTAAAGATACTATTTCTCTTGATTCCTACAAGGGTAGCTGTTATTACTTCAGTCCAAAACAACAATGTTGCTTTTCTATTTTGTTTTTTAATTGCTGATCCAGGATGCACCTGAACAATAGTTAACTCTTGAAATACTTTTTCCAAAAGCTCTCTCCATAAAACAAGCATATGATCTATAGTCAAGTTTTTATTGAGAATATTTTTTCGTGGAGTAAATTTCTTAGTATTAATCATTTTAATAGCAGTTATAAAATCTTCACCAAAAATACCGATAGTACTTCGTTCTTCGTCCATAAAATTTTTAAATATACCAACATTTCTCATAATAAGTGGGATATCGCATAAAGCAGCTTCAATTGCTGCGAGGCATTGCGTTTCAACTGGTGATCCTATAATAAAAAAGTCTGCGCAATTATATAACTCAGCCAACATTGATTGAGAAATGTGATTATAAACTCGAGCATTAGGTGCATTGAAAGTTTCTTCATATTTAGAAACAAGTATCCATGTAATTTCTGGAAATTTTTCTATACACTCTTTTACTTTTGACCATCCTTTTACTTCAGAAAAATTACCAACAAATATTCCAATTTTCCCTGCTCTAAAAGCGTATTTTTTTCTTAATTTTTTCTTATCCATTGGAAAAAATAATTTTTCATTAACTCCTATAGGGATAATTTCTAAATCATATTCAGGATAAGATAGAGCAATCTGAAGAGAATTGGTAACTAATTTTTTTGCTATTGTAAGATTTCTCTCTTGTTGTTTTGAATTTTTATTCATCAAACGAAGATTATCTTGCAAAAAACTGATTGTATAACGTGAAGAATCTATGGTGTCTATAAAAGAAGCATTTTGAATTAGCACAGAGGTATCTGGATATGTATCGGATATATATGCTCGTGATTTCTCTGCAAAATTTTCTTTTCCTATTACCTCTGTGTCAACACCATATGATGAAGGCAAACCTTCCAGTAAGAAATCCCACAATACCTTTTCATCCATGGTACCGCTTATGAAATCGTTACAAATCGCAATATGTTTATTTTGAGAAATACCACCAGCTTTTTTACTATCCATTTCTCCTTCTTGGAAATGATAGACAATCGAATCAAAAGATGTTTGATGATATATACCTTTACTTTTTAATTTTTCCATCAATACAACGTCTCCCGATATACATTGCTCACCTTGATCTGCTATTTTTGGCAAGAATATATCACTCCCAGGTTTTATATTTCCTTCAGGATATCCTTCAACTAATAAAAATTGTTCTTTCTGAATAAAAAGAGGCATAAAAAGCCCACTGTCTTTCACTTCTTCTTTTTGTATTGTTTTTGTATATTCTTGAAATGCTTCTTCCTGATACGTCGTCACTGATCTTCCGAAGTTTTTTTCAATGCCATATAAACCGCTTTTTAATTTACCCGACTCTACAAGCCGGGACGTAATACAATTTTTCCCGTTATACCATTTCAGTAAATTTTCAAACCAATCTGTACTAAATGCCATATCTGAATTAATGAAAACAACAAAATCTCCTTTTGCTTGTTTTGCTCCAAAATTCCATGCTCTATAGACATTATTTATATACCATTCCTTTTTATTGTCTTCAGTGTTATCCCAAATATAATGAGGAATATAGTTATTCTTGAGATATGCTAAAACTTCAGGAGTTGCATCATTTGCGATAAAGAAAAACTCTTTATCTTTCATGTCTGTATATTTCAATACTTGTTTGTAAACAAAATCTAACCATTCAACACTTTTATAAATTAAGCAAACAATAGAGTATTTTGGTCGAAAAACTTGAGATTTAAAATGTTCTACCATTGCAAGAGATTCTATAAATGAACGCTTTTGCGGTTGTGGATCATTTTTATATAATACTTTCGGAAATATATTTGCAGGTACTTTTTCCAATTGCAATTTTTCTTCTGAAATCAGTCGATCCAACATGTCATACCCACGCTGCCCATGGGACTTATATACCAAATATTTGTAAGCTAAGTTTTTGTCTGAAGAAAATCCATAATGGAGAACTTGAACATCCGCTTTCTCTATTCGCTTGATTGTTGGAGGATAATTTAATTTATGCAGTCCTTTTTTTACTTTGGGAAATGATAACTCCGGTGTAACTCTCCATAGTCTTACAAACCATCCAATATCATAGAGACTATCCACACGACGCCAATTATTACTTCGCCACAGGTTAATTTCATGAAATGAAAACCCATCAATATTTGATTTAACTGCTTCCTGACAAAGTTCCTGTAATCGCTTCTCCGCATTCGCGCTCAACACTTCATCTGCATCCAACCACAAAATAAAATCCGCTCCTAATTCCTTTGCCTTTTCTATAAGAAGTTGCTTATGTGCTACTTCATCCGCGAAATCATTTTGAGAACTTCGTATAACATATGGTGTAACTTTAGAAATATACTCATAACTCCCATCAGTACTTCCATCATCAAAAATGATACTTGCATCAACAAGAGGCTTTACATATCGAACAAACCTCTCCAAATTCCCTTTTTCAATTTCGTTATATACTTGAGTAATACATACTATTTTATACTTTTTCATAAATATTTTATATTTACGCATAGTAAACTATTCCCACGATAACTGTTTAATCCGTTTTCGACATATGGTAAGCCCTGGATGAACAGGAATAGTCATCATTTCATAAGCTTTATTTTCATGAGATAACTTTTCAATCGTTTTATACCCATCTCCACAATAGCCCGAATCAGTATATTTTTTATTTTTAGGATAACTATCATGAAGAAGTATTAATCCATTATCTGCTACGAAAGGAAAAAAATTATTAAAATCTTCTTCTACAGATTTTTGTGAATGATCGGCATCAATAAAAAGCATATCTATTGTTATTGGTTTTTTCTTAAGAAGTTTTGCATAATTCCCAGTAAGACTATTTATAAATGTTGTCTTATGTGATTTTTTCATAAACTTTTCTGATTTTGGATCTATGTCCACTCCTATAAGCTTTTGTGAATAAGGGATAAGTTTATTAAATAATACACATTGATAAAGTCCAAGTTCAATATATGTTTTCGGTCTATATATTTTAGCCAACTCTACAATAAACTCCTCATGCCAATTTTCCATAACTACATTATTCTTATTCTCCGTTTTTTTTATAATGCTCTGCATTAAATTTTTATAGTTTTTTACAGATATTATTTTTTTAAAATCAATAAATATTTTATTTCTTATTCTTTGATACATAATCATATTTTTTTAACTTTTTACTATGTTTGGTATTTTATTTGAAGGAAAACATAAAATATTAGAACCAGATATAACTTCTGGTTGTTTTAATAATCGAAACTTTCTTTCATTGACTATTTCATACTGTTTATACCCAAGCTGTTTTAAAAATAAAAAGCTTTCTTCCGAATTGTGAGATGATGCTAAGATATCAATAGTTGTAGAGTATTCGTACAAAATAATTGGCATATATTTTTTAATTGTATTTCTTGCACCTTTTAAAACTTTTACCTCAGCACCCTCTACATCAATCTTAATAAAATCAATGTGATTAATTTTTTGATTTGATATAATTGCATCTACCGTAGTAGCAGGAACTCTTACTGTTTCTATAGTAAATTTTTCTATAGCTTCTATAGAAGATAACCCTTTATTTGTTAGTCCATCTGCATCTTTAGTTTCTCTCTTATAAAAGGTAATAGATTTTCTAGCCACATCATCCTGAAGCGCAAACGGGAAAACAATAACATTTATTAGTTTATTTAAACGTATATTCTCTTCCAGAGATTCTCTTGCGACATTATCAGGCTCAAATGCATATATTTTCCCTTGCGGCACTTGTTTGGAAAACGGTAGAGTTAATAATCCTACATTTGCACCAATATCTAATACAACACTATCCTTTGAAAGCAAATCCGAAAGATGTATTGCAATCCAATCGTTAAAAATTCCAAACTGTACAATATGATATTCTAAAGCTGAATTCGGAATTATGCGATAATATAGCCCATATTTTCCTTGTGCAATCCATGGTTTACGTTGCCGATACATATACATATGAATAGCGTGAGGCGTTGAACGAATTATATGAATAATCCTTTTTAGCATACTTTTTAATCTTTTATTATTTTTTATATTGTTACTGTCCATTTTCTTGGATATATTACTAACGAATCATAGACCGATTGAAGTTTTTTTTCATCTTCATTTTCTTGTATTGTAAAATTTAACGCTTCAGGTATCCAATCTACTGTTTGTCTTCCGCTTGCTCCAAGAGCAATTGTATAAATTCCTGGACTGAAAATATTTGGATCAATTATTAAAGTTAAGCTTATCTTTGTACTTTTTTTTGTTAACCGCATTTCCTTTGCTAAAATTTGCGAAGTATAAATTGGGTAAAGCCCATTACTTAAGATAGTAACAGCAACTAGAAGATCAGGAATTTCTTTTTGTAGAATTGCATCTAACTTGATATAAAACGGCTCATCGCAGTTAATAACGCTTGTTTGTTGCTGTTTATTATTTAATAATGTGAGTTTGCTAAAAGAAAAAGCACTATTGTTAAGAGAGTTCTTACGTGCGGGGCTTTTAATAAGATCTATACTTCCATGAGACTCTACGTTGTCTTTAGATAAATATGTCACTATAACCTGTGCAGTTGTTCCCGATTTCATGATTTTACCTTTATCTAAAAAGATACTATTTTTACATAAATCATTAACAGCTGCCATATTGTGGCTTACGAAAATCACTGTTCTTCCTGCTTTTCCGACTTCGCTCATTTTTCCAAGACATTTTTTTTGAAAACGCACATCCCCTACTGCCAATACTTCATCGACAATGAGAATTTCCGGTTCCAAATGTGCTGCAACGGCAAATGCTAAACGCATATACATACCTGATGAATAATGTTTCACTGGTGTGTCTAAGAATTTTTCTACTTCTGCAAAGTCGACAATTTCATCGAATTTCTTTTTAACTTCTTTATGTGTCATCCCCAACACTGAACCGTTTAAATAAATATTTTCTCTACCAGTTAATTCCGGATGAAAACCTGTTCCTACCTCGAGAAGACTGGAAATTCTCCCATCAATTCTAATTTCACCTTTTGTAGGAGGAGTAATTCTACTGAGAATTTTTAAAAGTGTACTTTTCCCAGCACCATTAGCACCAATTATTCCTAGCGTTTCACCTCTTTTTAAAGAAAATGAAATATCTCTTAACGCATAGAAGTTCTCTGATTTGTTCTTATCAGAAGATCTTTTGAAAATGTTCCCAATATCTTCACGAATTGATTTATATCGTGTTTTATCGTGATGAATTGTATACATCTTTGATAAATTATCAACAGTAATAATATCATTCATATAATGTCTGCTATTTCTTGCTCATATCTGGCAAAAAATAATATTCCTAATAATAACAGAACACAACTGCTCACTATAGAAATCAACAAACCTAAAAGATTTATCTGATATTGGTGAAATAACACAGCTCTTGCAGTCTCAATAACGCCTGTCATGGGATTGATATATAAAAACAATTGAAATTTTCGAGGTATCAAATTTACTGAATAAATAACAGGGGTAATGAACAAGAGTAGCTGTATAAAAAATGGCAATGCATAGCGTATATCACGATATTTAACATTCAATATTGAGAGTATACCACCGAGTCCAATCGCCGTTAGTATAGAAAGCATTAATAAAAGTACAATAGTAAATAATCCCAGTAAATTGATTGATATATGAAAAAAAAGTAATAAGAAAAATAACACTACAAAAGAAAAGAAAAAATCTACAACAGGTACAATTGTTGCGGAGATAGGAATAATAAGTCGAGGAAAAAAGACTTTTGTGAGGATTGACTGGTTAGCGACAAAACTATTACTGACATCTGATAAAGCAGAAGAAAAATAATTCCAAAATACTAAACCAGTGAACGAGAAGAGAATGTAGGGAACCTTTCCTGAAGAAATGCCTCCTATTTTGTTAAAAATAAAGGTAAATACGACCATTGTGAGCAATGGCTGTAAAACAGCCCACCCAATTCCCAGTATCATATGCTTATAACGTACTTTTATATCTCTCCAGGCAAGAAAATAAAATAGTTCACGGTAAAACCATAGCTCTTTTACATCTATTCCGAAATGTTTATTGGGTTTAATGATTAGCATGCTTATTTAGAGGAAAAGTAAGCTAATTATACACTCTTAGCCTTAAAGAGTAAATCCGAGTATCACTATACTACTATTTAAGAAATATCTTTTATCTTCCATAACCCCAAACTTTTGTCTTTATATTTCCCTTTTTGTTCTGTACATTTTTCATTAAGTAGTTGGAGAGGTTTTGTGAAATTAAATGGCGGTTTTTGTAAATTTAGAGGTCTCCAGTATCCTGTAATAATATCCTCATTCATTACTGTCTCAGAAAAAATTGTAGTAAGTATATATGTAGATTTACTTTGCTTGATATTTTTGATTGCTTTTGCGATATCCTCATACGAAAAGTGTACTAGACAGTCTCTTAAAAGTATCAGGTCAACCTGCGGCAAAGAATCTTTTGTTATATCAAGCAAGCAAAAAGTACGCTGTTTATTACTGAAACACTTGTTATTGGTTTCTACCATCTCTGGAATAATGTCTGCACCTATGTACTTATCTACATAACTGAGATCAACTGATTTCATCCAATTGAAATCTCCACAAGGGATATCTAAAAATGACTTTACATGTAGTTCTTTTAAAAGTAATGGAAGTTTTCCCCTTATTTCTTTTGTCTGGGACATACTTGACCCTGGACCAGATACGGACTCTTCTCCTGTCCACACATTGCTTCTCCATATATCTGAGAACACTACACTCATAAATTTATCTTTATAATAAATTTTTTGAAGCTTTTTATGTTTTCTATCTACCCAAGCAAATATTCTCCGTTGCAAATTAACACTGAACATATTAGTTTTATTATAATATATTTTCCTCATTGACAATCAATCATTTTTTCCAGTAGTCTACTATTATTAGATATTTTTAAAATGAAATTTTTACTTAAAAGTTTTCTTTTTTCCTTTATCCTAGGGTTACCACTTTTATCTCCATTAACCATCTTTGCCGAAGCTCCAAGTAATGGAATATGGACACCAGTAGGAAACATGACGACCAGACGTCTATCATTTACATCAACGCTTTTACAAGATGGAAAAGTTTTAGTTGCAGGTGGAAGACCAAGTAACTCTGAACCACTTATTGATTACACAGAGCTTTATGACCCTATTACTAAGACATGGACAAAAACCGGCAACTTAAATACTCCAAGAATGAGATTTAATGGTATCTATGATTATATGGTAACACTTCAAAATGGAAAGGCACTTATTGCAGGCGGTGTTGATGCAAATTTTACAACAAGTTATGCATCTTCTGAAATATATAATCCATCAACGGGTATGTGGTCATATACAGGCAACCTTAATACACCACGTCGTGATATGTCACTTATATTATTAAATGACGGACGTGTTTTAACTGCTGGGGGATCAACAGGAGGAGTTCCTGGTACTATCCTTGACACAAGTGAATTATATGATCCAACTACAGGAATTTGGACTTATACTACAAATAACCTAGGAGAAGTTCGAAATGCTCCTACTATGATAAAACTTCAAGACGGAAAAATTTTACTATTTGGAGGTCACACATATGACCATTGCATAAGTAATGTTGAAATTTTCAACCCTAGTACAAATATGTGGTCTTCTCTAGGAACAATGCCGTTCGGAGAAGTTTTTTCAACAGCAACGTTACTAGCAGATGGAAGAGTATTTGTTGCTGGAGAAAGTTGTAGCAACGCTGCAAACTCAGCGATTTATGATCCGGGAACCAATACTTGGTCATCTACTATTCCATTTCCTATTAAACCAGCAGTTAAAAGTTTTCTTTTAGATAATGGAACAGTACTCCTAAGATCAGGATCAACAGATGCTGGAGGCAACCCGGGAACTATTGCCCCAGTAAATGAAGTATATAATCCTGCAATTAACTCTTGGAATATAACTCAGTTGCCTTTAGGTGGTAATAATGGGAGCATTTATACACAGTTAAAAAATGGCACTATACTGCGAGCTGGAGGATGGGATTGCGATCCTTCTAATCCTAATTGTACATTAGCTTCTGCTGAGCTTTTTACTTCAACAAACCTAAGTGTTCCTCTTTTGAAACAAACAGATTCTCTTTGGGGAACACAGGTTTATGATAGCGCAGACAAATGGGCACCTCAGCATCCGACAATTGGTGATTGGGGGTGCGCTATGACTTCTGCAACCATGGTTTTGCAATATTATGGTATTAACAAGCTGCCGGATAATACTTCACTTGATCCCGGTACATTGAATACATGGTTAAAAAATCAGCAAGACGGATATGTAAATGATGGCTGGGTAAATTGGTTGGCAATAGCACGTTTAACAAAATTGGGAAAAAACAACAATCCCAGTTTTACGTATGATGCCTTGGAATATAAAAACGCCACTGCAGATGCAACGCAATTAACCAAAGATATTACTAATTTACAACCGGATATTCTTGAAGAGCCAGGACACTTCATTGTCGCGAAAGGCATAAATGGCAGTACATTTGATATCAATGATCCCTACTACAACCGTTCAGATTTAACGCAAGGATATAGTAATTCATTTCTCTCTCTAGGCAGATATGTACCATCACATACTGATCTGTCATACATTATGCTTACGGTAAATCCAAATATCAATATCACCGCACAGACAGCATCCGGCAGCGCAATCGGCGAATCCTTTATTCAACAACCATATAATGATCCATTGAACCCAGGTACTTCAGGCGGACAGCCAATCATAGTTTCCAGTTCAAGCACCCAAACCTATCAACTAAATACCTATCTCTATGACAAAGATGGAAATGTAAATCTCACATCCAAACCTGGGACTGTGGGACCAAATACTAATGATACTTTTACCATTTCATTCAATCAACAAAATGCGAGCGCTTCTGCCGCAAAAAGAATAGTTACATTCCAAAATCTACTTGATGATATTAATGAGAATAAAAATCTGCAGCAAATTAATGGCAACGTCGCAACTGCTTTAGTTGCAATAGCTAATACAGCCAAAGATAGTTATGATAAAGGAAATAAATCAATTGCAAAAATCAAATTGAACGCGTTTGAAGGACTTTTGTATGTTTTCCGAAGCAGAGGAATTTCAGAGACAGCATTTCAAATACTTCTCTACGATGCCGAATTCCTAAAAGCCGCTTTGTAGAGGAAATATTTTCCCCCCAAAACGAAAATTTAGTTGGTTTAAGTAGAGAATACCAGGAATAAAAATTAGGTTAAAGAAACTTTTTTATCTGCATTTCGAATTTATGAGGGTTTGGGATTTCAGATAAACTTACTTCTTCAGTTATATTTGGTGCGGTAATAGTAATCGATAGCGTTCCAAAACGAAAGAGTTTTCCCATTATTCCTTGCGTTACCGTTACTGATTTCAGGTTTTTTAATTCATAGGTCCTCTCTTTTGACGTAAAAATTCCTTTTCTTACAATAAGATAAGAATCTTCAATATAATACTTTTTATTCAACCAGAGAAGAAGTACAGTAAAAATGAGAAAAATTTGTAGAATATAAGATCCTACCAGAAAAAGAAAAAAAATCAGATCAACAGCCCGACTAGAAATCAATTGGGAGTGCCATTCAAATACGAAGACACGAAGAATAATATAGATAGTATCTGTACCAGCCATGAGTAAAAAAATCCTGCTCAGCAGCAAAAATACGCTTCCCCTTACTGGCTCAGGAAGTGTATATGGTTGAATAGGCGAGCTCTCTGTTTCTATCATATCATGCGTTCTGACTGAATTTCTAAAACAAACTACTATGTATATAATTTTCCCATCTTTATCAAAATAATACAGAAACAATGTGAAAATAATGTAAGAGTATATGTCTAGAATATTTATCTAGATCCAAAAATACGAATTTTGTTTACAGTTCTATTAAGCATTTCTTAATTAGTTCTCACATTTTATAAATATATTATGTGTATATGCATACTAATGAAAAAATAATTGGATTTATTGGGACAGGATACATGGGAAGCAGGTTTGTACAAAAGCTTCTTGCTTCGGGATACACAGTAAACGTCTACAATCGAACAAAAGAAAAAGCCGAACCTCTCGTAAACATAGGCGCTATTCTTAAAGACTCAGTTGAGGAACTCACGACAAGCTCTGATATTATCATGTCTTCCCTTTTTAAGGATGATGCCGTTGAGGAAATGTATTTAGGAGAAAATGGTGTTATGAGTTTTATAAAGCCTGGTTCAATAATCATTGAGTTAAGCAGCATTAAACCGGAAACATCACGCAAGATCTATGAGAACGCAAAAGAGAAAAAAGCCTCTATGCTCGATGCCGCGATCTCTGGAAGCACACCTGCACTCGAAAAAGGCGAAGTAATCATGTTTGTCGGAGGGGATAAGGAAATATACGAAAAATGTAAGCCATTGTTCGATATCTTCTCTAAGATGTCCTTCTATATGGGTGAGAGTGGAAAAGGAGAAGTAATGAAACTTGTCGTAAATACACTATTGGGTATTGAAATGGCAGCAATCGCAGAAGCAGTACGGCTTGGAGAAACATTAGGACTTGAGAAAAGTCGAGTTCTCACTGTACTTGGTAATACTGCAGTCGTTCCACCCGGCTTGAAAGGCAAGCTTGAGAATTTAAAACAAGAAGAGTACCCGACACAATTTAAAGCGAGTTTGATGGAAAAAGACATGGATAATATTTTGGATGAAGCAAAAATGCATGATTTAGCGATGCCACTTTCAGAAGCGGCGGATAAAGAATATTCGGAAGTAAGTAAACAAAATGCAGATCAAGATTTCTCCGCTGTATTTACCGTAATATAGCAGCCCACATTTTTCTTATCTCTTTCACTCCCCCACTTAAAAATGCACTTGAATCTATTACTGAATGTCCAAAACAAAGCATCTCAGAGCTATGAAATCCGTATTCTTAAGTGTATAATCAAAAAAATTTATGTCAAACATGAACGATTACGAAGTAACCGTAGAACAAGAAATAAGCCAAATAAGAGTTATGTCTCCACATGTTGTCATTCTTGGCGCTGGTGCAAGCGTTGCCACATTTCCAAATGGTGATAAAAACGGTAAAAGAATTCCCTTGATGAAAGACCTTGTTGAGGTTGTAGGTTTGGGGAAAATATTGGATCAGATCGGAGTTGATTATAAGGGTAAAAATTTTGAAGATTTATACAGCCAACTCTTTATCGATGAAAAATATTCTACGATATTGGAAGAGATCAATAATGCTATTGATGATTATTTTTTCTCTTTAGAACTACCGCCTACCCCAACTATATACGATCACCTGCTACTGTCTTTGAGAGAAACTGACCTAATTGCAACTTTCAATTGGGATCCGTTTCTTATACAAGCACATCTTAGAAATCAAAAGTTTACCAAATTACCAATGATGTCATTTTTGCATGGAAATGTCTTGGCAGGATATTGCACTGAGCATAAAACGCGAGGTGGAACTGGTAATCTTTGTCCTAAATGTAAAAAAAGATTTACACAAAGTCCATTATTGTATCCCATTACAAAAAAAGACTATTCTGCAAATCAGTTTATTGATGGGGAATGGCGTAGATTAAAAAAATGCTTGGAAATGGCATTTATGGTGACTGTTTTTGGCTACAGTGCTCCGAAAACGGACACTGAGGCATTGAGTCTTATGAAAACATCATGGGGAGATGTGGAGAAAAGAGATATGGAACAAATCGAAATAGTTTCACGGCAACATGAAGGAGAAACAGACGCGGACTTCAGCGAAAGGCTTAACAAAGCTTTTGAAATGTTTATTCACACACATCACTATGAAGTAAAAAATGACTTTTACGATTCCTGGATCGCGAAACATCCGCGCAGGACTGGTGAGGCGTATGTGAATCAGTACTATGAAGCGAAATTTATTTCTGACAATCCTATTCCAAAGGATAAGGATTTTCCTGCACTATGGAAATGGCTTGAGCATTTAAAGGAAGTTGAAGATAAAATAAAAACCACTACGTAGCCACAGTAGGTTTCACTGAAAATAATATCCCACCATTTTCTTCAGTAAATGAATAATTAAATCTTTGATCACCCTCTAAGTTATATCCCTCCAGTGTCTCTTTTATACCCTTAATTACCTCCATAGGATCAATGCTTTTTCGTATAAGTGGGTGTTTAAACATTCCTTGTCTGCGTGTCTTATCTGCCAAGTGTATATAATTGGCAAATGTCGTTTGAATATCTCTATGACCGAGGATTGATGCAACAACGGTAATTTCTACTCCTGACATAAGTAGTTGCGTTGCAAATGAATGTCGGAAGAGATGAGGATAGACACGTTTGGTAATACCAATCATTCGTGCCCG
>WNFI01215939.1_pt2 | contig 43163 bp, 32 predicted proteins | sample 5400471 | NCBI WGS metagenome assembly WNFI01 (sample SAMN13153348, study PRJNA577476) | soil metagenome | isolation source: 100 cm saprolite on Douglas fir-dominated hillslope | place: USA:California | collected 2013-09-17 | reverse complement strand
CGTCCCGAAGGTCGCTGTCTTGTCCGGCAACCTACGCTCCGCCGAGAAAACTTAATGTAGTCGCCGCGCTCGAGAGCATTCCGTTCGCCAGCTGGAATCCATACACGCTTGCAGTGGGAAAACGGTGGGGGTACGCCTGGGGGTACTGAGATAAGAGCGCCAATCTACTTCAATGGAATCAACTGGATAGGTGGCAATGTGGCTGCCACCCTCTCCGCCAATTTTTGGAGCGCACTCCGCCCCTGACCGGGTGGGATGAGAACCCACGTGCCATGGACAACGGGGTTCGACAGCCCCGCTCCAGCGGGGCTGGACGGAGGCGCGCCGTGGCGCGCCGACGATCCCGAGCGACGGCGAGGGACGAGCGGCGCAGCCGCGAGCAATCCCACCCTCTCCGCCACCCAGTCTGCAGCGAATCGCGGGATCGGCTGCCAATCCTGAGCTTCGGTCTGTTTGGCACATTTCGCCCGGTATTGTGCTCTCTGGGCGTCGCCGGGAAGCGCCTGGGCGAGGTGTGGTCGAGAATCTGCGATGCAATTCTCAGTTGGCGATCGGGATGATGCGCTGCGCGTTCTTTGTCGATCCCTTGAACCCATCAGTGATCGGCAACCACGGTCCAGCGCCTGTCCCCGATCTGCAGCGTTTTCCAGGCCGAATTCAACGTCTGGTAACGTCCCGAGCGCAGCTCGGCAAGTAGTCTGGCGTCCGAGCAATCGTTGCACGGTGTGGTATTGGTCAGTGACAGCTCTAACGGTGTCCAGTGAGAACCTTGCTGCCGGAAGGCATGGGGACTTCCGGAATAAAACGCCACAACTTCCGGGTGCTGGTCATTGTCCAGATCGAGGAAGAGCGCGGGGCAGGGCGCCTTGGCTGTGCAATCTGCCGAACGGATGAGAAGATTCCCGTTCGCGTCCAGCTTTGGGTTGAGCTGCGACTCCCGATCATCTTCCTGGCCTGAGTCAGTTGGAACATAGGTGCTCAAGCCGGAGGCAATCGCGGTTCGCAGTTCCTCATCCACTACGCTTCCCGCCGGAAAGGCCTCGAAGGCCAGGGCGTCAGCATCCACTTTAGGTGTGGCGATACCGCGCCAAGGGTAGGGCCGCTGGGCTGCGAGGGCCGCCGTGGCTAAGGTGCGAAGTACCGGATTACCGGTGCGAGCCGATGCGAGGCTTTGCAATCGCTCAATGCCGTAGACCCCGGTCTCAAATCGCAGGGCACGGAAAGTCTCGGCAGTGATGGCGCGCGGATCACTTGCGAGATGCCCAGCCATGCTGCGTGCAGCCAGTCGCTCGGGAGGCAAGGCGGGGCTCAGCATGAGCGCCAGCGCGGCGAGGAGGGCCAGTGCGACGCCCACATTGGCGCGCCCCATGCCACCCATCCAAGGCCCAGGTCGTATCGAGGCCCAAGCGTAGGTTGCAGCGTAGCCGAGGGCGATGAGGGCGACTACCAGCCCCCATACGCGGGCTACGGTAAGACCGTAAGCGTTGACGCGCACGATCAAGGCATAGAGCGCCATGCCGGAGATCAAGGTCAGGAGCGGTGTGGCAGAGCGCAGAATTTTCCCGACCAGTGCCGGATAGGGATCGGGATTGCGCCCATCCTGATACGCGGCGTTGTAGAGATACACAGTGATGACAGTGAGCCACAGTAGCCATGAAGCACGCACAACATGCTTGTGTTCAGCGATCAGATTGGGTGCACGCATCACGAGGGCCACGGTAAACAGGACGAGGATCAGTGTGGCCACCAGCGCCAGCCATTTCAGCAGAGTGAGCACTTGCTGACGCAGAGCCAGCAACAGTCTGTCGGCGGAGCCCGCCATATGAAATCCGATTCCGAAGACGATTGCCGCGACCAGAAGCGATAAGCGCGGGTCCTCGGAAAACAGCGCTTTCGGGGTGTGTATTTCGATCATGTCGAATAGCTCGAGCCCCAGGCGCAAGAGAATCCAGAAGACACCAGTAAACAAAGCCGCCAGGGCCAGCTGCAGCGCATTGCGCCACGTGTGGGAAAACAGCAGGGAATAGTCCGGGCGCCACCTACCCGTGTCCAGGTACAGCTGTACGAACGGTATCGCGTGAAACAGAAAAACGAACGCGAGCAGGAAGAGGGGAAAGGAGGAAAGCCCTGCGTAAGGTTCGGTTATCGGCAGAAGCGCAATGTGCCGTCCATGGTGCACACCCGCCCCAAGTAGCAGGAGTGCCGCAACCCCCACGATTATCCAAGCGCGGAGCCGCCCGGCCCAGGGAGATAAGCCATAGATAATGGGCGGCAGATAGACCACGTTGAGCAGCCACGTCGCATACCACACGGTGCTCGTTGCGGGCCAGGTCTGGTCGGTGAAGGCACCGGATAGCCACCAGAGCAGCAGACCCTGCAACGCACCGACGCCCACCACCAGTGCAAATGATCGGGGACCTTCCGGGGTCTGGGTATTCATCCGATACCTCTGCTCGCTGAATGCTTTGCGGAACGGCCGGCGGTCCGGGCGGCGAGAATATTACAACTTCAGTGCGCCGCGATTGAGCCGGCCGCGTCTGGCTCAGGCCAGCAGCGCGACGGCTTCCCCGGCAATGACGCTGCCTTCGTCGACGGGCACCACCAGGATGGCCGCACGGCTGTGCGGCAGGCCTATGCTGGCTTCCCTACCCACACATGCCCTGTTGGCATCGGGGTCCAGCCCGATTCCCGCCCACTGCAGGCCGCCGGCGATGCGACGGCGGATCTCCGGCGAATTCTCACCTATGCCGCCGCCGAACACGATGGCGTCGCTCTTCCGGTTCAGTTCGCGGTTCATCTCGGCGGCGCTCATGCCGCTGCGCTCCATCACGTGGAGGATGGCGCCTGCATCGACATCCCCGCAGCGGGTGCCCATGACCAGTCCCTCGAGCGGCGTAAAGCCCATGCTAGTGGCCTGCGCACGGCCTCCCGCCGTTGCCGTCACGGAGCACCCCCGGCCCAGCTGCAGACTGACCAGGCGCGCCGTCGCCGGCGAGGCCTTGAGATGCGCGCACGCCCGCTGGCACAGATAGCGATGCGCCAACCCGTGGAATCCGTAGCGACGGACTCCAAATTCTTTGCGCCAGCCCGAGGGCACGGCATATCGATAGGCTGCCTCGGGCAGGTCCGCGTAGTAGGCCGTGTCGAATACGCCAACGACGGGGATCTCCGGCTCGAGCCTGCGGCGTACGACGTCGATGACCGCCAATGCCGGCGGATTGTGCAGCGGCGCCAAGGGGCTGAGTTCGTCGAGCGCCGCAATCTCAGGGTCGCCCAGACGGGTCGTGCCGCGAAAGCGCTCGCCCCCGTGAACGATGCGATGCACGGTGGCCGTCAGGCCGGCCAGCAGGCTGCGGCCGTGCACTGCCGGGTTGGCCAGCCACTGCAGCGTGAACGCCGCAGCCTCGGCCAGGGAGCCGACCCGTGCGCCGGATCCATCCGAAGGCCCTGTCGTGCGCAACACAAAGTGCCCGGAGCCATCGGCGGCGTCGATGAAAGCGCCTGCCGCGACACGGCGCGGCGGCGCGTTGTCCGCGGCGTCCAGCAGGTCGAACTTCAGCGAGGAACTGCCGGCATTGAAGACGAGCAGCAGCACGCGCCTAGGGTCGCAAGGCCGAACTGAGAAGCCAGCTCGCGCACACCACGACCAGCGCGGCTCCGGCGGCCACCGCGAAGGGGCGCAGGCCCAGGCGTGGCAGTTCAGTGACGGACAGGGTCAGGCCCACGCCGGCCATGCCGATCGTCAGGGCGTACTCTGATACGTGGGCCGCGGCGTCACCAAACTGCGCCCACAGCTCGCCGGGAATCGTGCCGGCGGCCGCCGCGGCATCGCCCAGGTTGCGGGTTGCGACCAGCAGGATGAACAGCAGCACGAACGGGGGGATGGCAGATCGAAGCAGGTGGAGCTGCGTCCACCAACCGCTCCTTCCGGTCTGCTCGTCGATCTTTAACTCACAGTCCCGGCGTGCGTTGCGGATGGCGAGCGTCGGCAACAACACGACGAGCGTCAGGTTGCGCAGCAGTTTCGCCACGGTGGCTGCGGCGAGCGCCGAGGGCGCCGCGAAGGTCTGCGAGTACAGCAGGGCCGCGCCCATGACCTGCGAGGTATCGTGAATCGAGGTGCCCAGGAAAATGCCGGCGGCGATCGGATCGGCGGTGAAGCTGGCGTGCGCCAGCCACGGATACAGGAGCATGCCCGTTAAGCCCATGATCACGACACAGCTGATGGCATATCCCATCTCTTCCTTGCGCACGCACAGCAGCGGGCTGCTCGCGAGCACCGCAGTGCAGCCGCAGACGCTGGTGCCGATCGCGATCAACAGGCCGAATTCGCGCCGCAATCCGAGGGCGCGGGCCAGCAGGAGCGATGCCAGCGCGGACACCAACAGGCAGGCGGCGACGATCGGCAGGGCGCGGCCGGCGATGAGGAGCGTGCTCGCAAAGGACAATTTCAGGCCTACCAGCACGATCCCAAGCTGCAGAATCTGGCAGGAAGCAAAGCAGGCGCCGGAGCGTACCCGGGACGCCACCGCGGGCAGCTGACCGAGCGCCACTCCGCAGACCACCGCCAGCATCACGGGGCTCACCGGTGAGTGCCGCACGTGAAAGACCGCCTGGCCGAGCAGGCTGGAGACCGACATGGCCAGCACGGCGATGGCCGCAGCCCCGAGGACCCCGGTCAGCTGACTCGCGCCGAAGCCGGTGGCTGCGCTGGCCAAGGGGATTTTCATCGGCCCCGCTTGGATTGATCGCCGCCCGCGCGCAGCAGATTGCGCGCGCCGTATCCGGCGAGCATGACGGCCACGCTCACGAGGCCAAAGACCAGCGGTGCGCGCTGCTCGGGAATGAAGGCCATCGCTGCCACGATCGCCAGCATCAGCACAATGGCGATGATCGTGAGCTGCGGGAAGCCCCACATGCGGATGCGCAGCCGCTCCGGCATCTGCGCTTCCAGGCGCCGCCGCAATTTCAGCTCGGAGGCGGCGATCAGCACGTACACGAAGATGGCCACGGTGCCGTAGGAGTTGACCAGGAACGCAAAGACCTTGTCCGGCGATACGTAGCTCATCACCACCGCGGAATAGGCGAACGCCGTTCCGGCAAGAATCGCCGCCACCGGCACGCCGCGCGCGTCCAGACGGGCAAACAGCCGCGGCGCATCGCCGTTGACGGCCAATGCCATCAGCATCCGGGAGGAGGCGAACAGCCCTGAATTCAGCGCCGACAGCACGGCCGTCAGGATGATCGCGCCCATGACGAGCGTGGCACCCGGGACGTGCAGCGCCTGCAGCACGCTCACGTACGGGCGCTGCATGCTCGCCGCGTCGTTCCACGGCACGATGGCGACCACCAGGAAGATGGAGCCCACGTAGAATATCAGTACACGCCAGATCACCGACTGCATCGCCGCGGCCACGGATTTCTCGGGTTCAGCGGATTCCGCCGCCGCCACGGCGATGATCTCCGTACCGAAGTAAAATCCGGTGGCTGCCACCGCGCCGGTAAGGACCGGCACGATTCCGTTCGGCATGAAGCCGCCGTGGACCGTCAGGTGGGCTACGCCGCCCGTGCTGCCGGGCCACAGCCCCGTGATGTACATCCCACCGGCGCACAGAAACAGGACGATGGCCACCACCTTGATCGACGCGAACCAGAATTCCGCCTCGCCGTAAGAGCGCACGGACAGCAGATTCACGACCGTAAACAGCGCCGTGAGCCCCAGAGTGAACTCCCAGGGATGCACGGCGGGCCACCACTGACCGAGCAATCGGGCGCCGGCCACGGCCTCGAGCGCGACCACGATGATCCAGAAGTACCAGTACATCCAGCCGGTCAGGAACGCGGCCAGTTCACCGAGCGCGAGGCGGCTGTATTCGTAGAAGCCCCCCAGCACCGGGCAGGCCACCGCCATCTCCGCGAGCATCCGCATCACCAGTACGACCAGCATGCCCGTGAGCGCGAAGGAAATGATCGCCGCCGGGCCGGCCGACCCGATGACCACGCCACTGCCGACAAACAGGCCCGCCCCGATCACGCCGCCGAGCGCGATCATCTGCATGTGCCGCCGCTGCAGCGACTTTCGCAGCAGGGGGACCTGGTTCATGGGTGGATCGTCGCTCAAGGCGCCAGGCGTCTCAGGCGTAGGCCCGGTATTTTTCCAGCGATCGAACCGGCTTCGACAGGGCATCACGGCGGAACGGGTCACCCAGTTCCTGGGTGACCATGATCTCCAGAATGGTGGCGCGGCCCTCGCCTTGCGCGCGCGCCGCCTCCTGCAGGGCGGGGCCCACGTCAGTAAGCCGGTCTACGGTGACCCCGGCGCAGCCAAAGGCGCGCGCTACGCCCGCCCAGCTGGGATTCTGGAGATTGACGCCCTGGTAGCGCCGTGAATAAAAATCAACATGGTTCTTTTTCTCCGCACCCCACTGGCCGTTGTTGAACACCAGGACCGTGACGCCGATGCTCTCGCGCACGCAGGTGAGCATTTCATTGAAGCTGATGCCCCAGGCGCCGTCGCCGACATAGGCGAATGCGGGCCGATCGGGGCTGGCGATCTTCGCACCGCAGATCACCGGAAATGCGTAACCGCAGTTGCCGAAACTCATCGCCGCAAACATGGAGCGCGGCGCATCGAAGCGCAGGTAGGAATTGGCGACCGAGCAGATGTTGCCGATATCGGTCGAGACCATGGCATTGGCCGGCATCGCCTTCTCCAGCGCCCGCAGCACCTCGCGCGGATGCAGGTACTTTGAGGCGCTGGCGGCTTCGAGCGAGTAAGGATCCCGCTCGTGCGTCCAGGCGGTCAGCTCGCTCTCCCAGGCCTGCTTCTCGGCGCTGATCCGCGCGCTGCGCTCGGCTCGATTGGCGGCGCCGGCCAGTGGGCGGCCCTGGAGGCGCTCGAGCAGCGCCACCGCGGCAGCACGGGCGTCCGCGTGGATGCCGGTGGAAATCGGCTTGACCAGACCCAGCATGCGCGGATCGGCGTCCACCTGGATGATCCGCGCCTGCTTGGGCCAGTAGTCGAGCCCGTGCTGCGGCAGGGTGCCGAAGGGCCCGAGGCGCGTGCCCAGGGCCAGTACCACGTCGGCCTGCGCGATGAGCTTCATGGCGGCCTTGGAACCCTGGTAGCCCAGCGGCCCGACGGCGAGGGGGTGCGAGGCGGGAAAGGAGTCGTTGTGCAGATAGCTGCTGCACACCGGGGCACCCAGCGCTTCGGCGAGCGCAACCGCCGCCGCGCCGCCGCCTGACATGACGACGCCGCCACCGGCCAGGATCACCGGAAAGCGCGCGCCGGCGAGGGTTGCGGCCGCCGCGTCGAGCGCCGCGGCGTCGCCGGGGCCGACGGCGAAGCGCATCGGCGCCGGAATGGTGGTTTCGAACTCGCCGTAGAAGAAGTCGCGCGGAATGTTGAGCTGCGTCGGCCCCAACTCGAGCATGGCCCGATCGAAGCAGCGCGCCGCGATCTCCGCCATCCGCTTAGGGTTGTTGACGTGGCCCTGGTACTTGGTGATCTTCGAGAAGATGGGCAGCTGTTCGGTTTCCTGAAAGCCACCGAGGCCCAGGGACATCGAGCCCGTTTCGGGCGTGATGAACACGACCGGCGAATGCGCCCAGTAGGCGGCCGCTACCCCGGTCACAAAATTGGTGACACCAGGGCCGTTCTGGGCGATGCAGACGCCGTGCCGGCCCGAGGCCCGGGCGTAACCGTCGGCCATGTGGATCGCGCCCTGTTCGTGTGCGACCGGTACGAACTTGATTCCGGCCGCCGGAAAGATGTCGAGCGCGTCCATAAAGGCGGAGCCGACGATCCCGAAGACATGCTTGACGCCGTTGGCGGCGAGTACTTCCACCAGGGCCTCGGAAGGGCCCATCTTTTGCGGCGCTGGGTTCACGGCGGGCTGGCCTCTCTTTGGTACCATTAATAGAGACAAAAGGTCTTATTAATGGATAGAATAGGCTTCCAGAGCCACCTATGGCAAATTAATCTTTCCATTCGCGATGTTTTGTATCGATTATCGGAATAGCTTGTCCCTGGTCGGAGTGCCATGAAAAGAGCCAGCCTGTCCCTGGCCAGTGCGCCACGCGAAATCGCCAACGAGACCTCCTCGACGCTGAAGGCTTTTGGCGTGCTCGAGGTCCTGGTGCGGGCGGCTCGCGCGGTCACCTTGTCGGAGCTGATGCAGGCCACCGAGCTGCCCAAGCCGACCCTGCATCGCACGCTCGCGCTGTTCGAGGAGGCCGGCTTCCTGAGCCGGGAGCCGGGTGGCCGCGCCTACATGATCGGCGATCGCCTCTCGCGCTTCGGGCTCGAGGTGCTGCGCAACGACGCTGCGGCGACCGAGCGGCGCCTGGTGCTGCGCCGCGTGGTCAGCGATATACAGGAGAGCTGCAACCTGGCCGTGCTCTACAAGGGCGCGCTCATCTACCTGGACCGCATCGAGGCCAACTGGCCGCTACGCCTGCAGGTTCCCGTCGGCAGCGCCAGCATGCCCCCGCATTGCTGTGCGAGCGGCAAGCTGCTGCTGGCCCATCTGCCCGGCGCGGACCGGCAGCGTCTGCTCGAGATCATGGCCCTCGAGCGCTTCACCCTGCGCACCATCACGGACCGCCAGGTCCTGGGCTCGGAACTGGATCGCATCGTCAACGCCGGTTACGCGGTCGACAACGAGGAATATGTCCTCGGTGTCGCCTGCGTGGCCGTGCCGGTGCGCGACCGGCACGGGGAAATTGTCGCGGCCGTGGCGGTGCAGGGCGCGACCGCACGCCTGCCGCTGATGCGCGCCATCGAGTTCGTGCCGCGGCTGCAGGCGGCCGCGGCCGACATCGGCTCTACATTCGGATAAGGGGACGGGGAGCGTTATGGAACTGACACCGCAGGCGCTGGAACGGCACTGGCTGCCCTTCACGAACAATCGGGATTTCAAGCGCGAGCCGCGGCTGTTCGTCAAGGCGAGCGGCATGTATTACTGGAGCCAGCACGGCCGCAAGATCCTGGACGGAAGCTCCGGGCTGTTCACCAGCGCCGCGGGCCACTGCCGCCCGGAAATCGCCGCGGCGGTGGCCGAGCAGTTGCGCACGCTCGACTACACGCCGTCCTTCATGCGTAGCCACCCCGGTGCCTTCGAGCTTGCCAATGCAGTAGCGGCACTGACGCCGCCGCAGCTCGACCACATTTTCTTCTGCAATTCCGGATCCGAAGCAATCGATACCGCGATCAAGATCGCATTCGCCTACCACATGGCCCGCCGGGAGGCACAGCGTACCTACCTGGTCTCGCGGGAGCGCGCCTATCACGGGGTCAACATGGGTGGCACGGCCCTGTCCGGGATGATCAGGAATCGCGAGGCCTTTGGTGCCGTGATGCCGGGTGTGCTGCATCTGCGCCACACGCTGCTGCCGGAGAATCGCCTGACCCGGGGCATGGGTGAGCGCGGCGTGGAGCTCGCGGAGGATCTGTTGCGCTTCGTGCAGCTCGTCGGCGAACAGCGCATCGCCGCGGTCTTCGTCGAGCCCATTGCCGGCTCGACCGGCGTGATCGTCCCGCCGCGTGGATATCTCCAGAGGCTCCGGGAAATCTGCGATCGCTACGGCATCCTGCTGGTCTTCGATGAAGTGATCTGCGGATTCGGCCGGACGGGTGAGGCATTTGCGGCGGGCTCCTTCGGGGTGACCCCGGACATCATCACGATGGCCAAGGCGCTCACCAATGGCGCCCAGCCATTGGGAGCTGTTGCGGTGCGCGAAAACATCTATCGCAGCATCGTCGAGGCGGCGCCGGACGGCGCGACGGAATTCTTCCACGGCTACACCTTCTCGGCTCATCCGGCGGCCTGCGCCGCCGGCCTCGCAACGCTGAAGATCTACGAGACCGAGCGGCTGTTTGCCAGGGGCCGGGAACTGGCGCCCTATTTTCAGGACGCGATGTTCGGCCTGCAGGATCTCGCGGCGGTGGGCGACGTGCGCGGCTACGGCATGCTGGCCGGCGTTGAATTGAAGCCCGGCAAGGCGCCCGGTCTACGCGGCAGCGATCTGCAGGCCAAGCTGTTTGATCGCGGCCTGCACGTGAAGGCCACGGGCGATGTCGCCATCGTGGCGCCGGCGCTCATCGCCACGCGTGCCGAAATCGACCAGATGGCCGCCATGCTGCGGGATGCGATCAGGGAATACTGATGCGCAGCCTGAGCCGGCTGCCGGGCTTCAGTCCTCTCCAGGCCCGACGATTTCGATATCGAAGTGGCGGGCCAGCGCCTCGCCGAACAGGTGGGGCAGGCGTCCTTCAGGCATCTCCGTGATGCTGCGAAAGCGCTCGGAGCCGGCTTTGCCGGGACTGAGCGAAGCGGGGTCCAGCCGCTGCGTAAATTCGGTGAGCGCCGGGCGCAGCGCCCGCATCAGGGCGGCGTCGTGGCGGCTGGCCAGGGCGAAGAGTTCGCGCATCCACTGTACCGCGTCGAGCTGCTGCTGATCTTGATTGAACAGCAATCGTACCAGCAGCTCTTCGATCGGCAGATTCTGCAGGGCCGCGCGTTCGGGCTCGTCCGCGCTGGCGGACAGGCCGGCGCCCTGGCGGATTTCGCGCTGCGTGCGCGCCAGTTCCTTGATGCCCACCAGCGCTTCGCGCAGCAGCAGTCCGGCGAGGCCCAGCAGCCGATCCTGGCCGTCCGGAGCGAGCGGGCGGTTCGACAGTCCGGCACCGCGACAGAAGGCTTCGAGCGCCACCGGACCGGCGGGACTGACCGGGCTGACGATGCTCGGCCGCGGCGGTGGTGCGGGGGGCGGCGCCGGCGCCGGCGCCGGCGGCGGTGGGCGGGCGCTGCGCAATGTTTCGCGCTGCGCGCTATCGAAGTGCCGTACCGCTGAATCGCCCACGGGATTGCCCCAGGGGTCGAAGGCACGCCGCGCCGCGCTCGCACCCGGGTCGGTCAGCAGCAGTTCGCTGATATCGAGATTGACGCCGATGTCTCCGTGGGGATCCTTGTGGTCACTACCGCCCTCCGGGGCCCGGTAACTGACGATGGCGCTCGCCTCGGCCGTCGCGGCCGCATTATCGCGCACGGCAATCAGGTAGGCACCGAGCCGCAGTCGGTCCCCTGGGCGCAGTGGCTGAGGTCCGAGCCGCCCGACCGGCTCGGTCTCATCATTCAGGAACAAGCCGTTGGTGCTCGTGTCCTCGACGATGAAACCACCGTTACGAAAGCTGATGCGGGCATGGTGGGAGGAGATGTAGCGCAGCCGGTCCGGCAGCACCCAGACATTGTCGCCGGCTCTGCCGATCGTGCCGCCACCCTTGTCGATCACCACGCTGGCCTGCTCGCCCAATTCGGCGGCCTGCTCGCTGATGATCGTCAGTCGCAACGCCATCGACCGATTCCTCTTCCAGAAACACGCATCCGGGGCGCGGGCATAAGGGTTGTTGACCGAATATAATAGACGGACGGGACCAGATGGGTCTCGCCCGCATAATACAGATGGCATCCAATCACATCTTCAGGATTATGTTCGTGAACCAGGGCAAGGTTTACGAGGTCTACGCGCGCAAGGTCAGCCACGGTGGACTGCTCGGATTCGTCGAGATCGAGGAGCTGGTGTTCGGTGAGCGCACGGGCGTCGTACTAGACCCGGGCGAAGAACGGGTCAAGGCCGAGTTCGCCGGGGTGAAGCGCAGTTTTCTGCCGGTGCAGGCGGTGCTGCGCATCGACGAGGTGCGCAAGCAGGGCGTCAGCAAGATCGTGGCGCTCGAAGGCAGTAACGTGACGGCGTTTCCGGCGCCGATGTATACGCCACCGGTCGGCGATGCCGGCCCTAAGAAGTAAACAGTGCTGATACTGCCTGGGGCGCCGGTCGGTTCGGCATTCAGGCGCGCGCGCCAGCTCGAACGGCTGCGCGCGGTAGACAGCGCCCTGGTCGCGGTGCACGCGCGCTACCTGTATTTCGTCGATTGCCCCGCGGCTCCGGACGGCGCGCAGCGCTTGCGGCTGGCGGCGCTGCTGGGGCTGGATGCCAAGGTGGCGCCCTTCGATCCGGAGCAGTCGCTGCTGGTGGTGCCCAGGCCCGGCACGATCTCGCCCTGGTCGAGCAAGGCTACTGATATTGCCCATGTCTGTGGCCTGGATTTTGTCCGGCGCATCGAGCGCGGTGTCCAGCATCGCGTTGAGGGTGTGCCCGGCGTACCGCTCGCGGCCCTCGGGGCGCTGCTGCACGATCGCATGACCGAGGCGATCGTGCCGGCGGGTGAGATTGCAGCGGCCCTGTTCGGCAGCGCGGCGCCACGCCCGCTCGCGCGCGTGGCACTGGCCGGCGGCCGCGCCGCGCTGGTGGCCGCGAACGAAGGGCTGTCGCTGGCTCTCGCGGCCGACGAGATCGATTACCTGCTGGAGTCCTTCCGACGCCTGGGCCGGGATCCCACCGACGTTGAACTCATGATGTTTGCGCAGGCGAATTCGGAACACTGCCGCCACAAGATCTTCAATGCGGAATTCGTCGTCGACGGCGTCGCGCAGGAGAAGACGCTGTTTGCCATGATCCGCAACACCCACGCGCGCGCGCCGCAGGGGATCCTCTCGGCCTATCGTGACAACGCCGCCGTACTGCAGGGACCCGCCGGCACGCGCTTCTTTCCAGACCCGCACACGCATGTGTACGCCGGGCACGATGAGCCGATCGACCTTGTCATCAAGGTCGAGACGCACAATCATCCGACGGCCATCGCGCCGTTTCCCGGGGCCGCCACCGGCGCAGGCGGAGAAATTCGCGACGAGGGGGCCACCGGCCTCGGGGCCAAGCCGAAGGCGGGGCTGGTGGGATTTTCGGTCTCCAATCTGCGCCTGCCGGGTTACCGGCAACCGTGGGAGCAGACCATCGGTGCGCCCGCGCGCATCGCCTCGGCGCTCGAGATCATGCTGGAGGGTCCGATCGGTGCCGCCGCGTTCAACAATGAGTTCGGCCGGCCGGGCATCTGCGGTTATTTCCGCACCTTCGAGCAGCACTGCCCCGGCGATCCGCCCGGACGCACGCGCGGCTATCACAAGCCCATCATGCTGGCGGGTGGCCTCGGCAATATTCGCCGCCCGCACGTTGCGAAGGGCGAAGTCTCGGTGGGCGCCCAGCTGGTGGTGCTGGGCGGGCCGGGCATGCTGATCGGACTCGGGGGCGGTGCCGCCTCCTCCCTCGGGAGCGGTGCCAGCAGCGAGGCGCTCGACTACGCCTCGGTGCAACGGGGCAACCCGGAGATGCAGCGGCGGGCGCAGCAGGTCATCGATGCCTGCTGGGCGCTCGGCGCCGCCAATCCGATCGAACTCATCCACGACGTCGGCGCGGGCGGACTCGCCAATGCGGTGCCCGAGGCGGTCGCGCACAGCGCACGCGGCGCGCGCATCAATCTGCGCGACGTGCCGAGCGCCGAGAGCGGCATGTCGCCGCTGGAAATCTGGTGCAATGAGGCGCAGGAGCGCTACCTGCTGGCGATCCGGCCCGCGGCGCTCGCCGACTTCGCGCGGCTGGCGCAGCGCGAACGCTGCCCCTATGCCGTCATCGGCGTCACGACCGCCGATGGCGTACTCATCGTCAGTGACTCGCTCCTGGGCGGTGACCCGGTGCACATGCCGATTGAAGTGCTGCTGGGCAAACCGCCGCGCATGCACCGCGAGGCCGCCAGCCTGCCGGCCCCGGTTGCGCTGAACGAGGAGTTCGCCCAGGTGAATCTGCGCGAGGCCGTGTACCGGGTGCTGCGCCTGCCGGCCGTCGCCGACAAGACTTTTCTGGTGACCATTGGCGATCGCACCGTAGGGGGCCTGGTCAGCCGTGATCCCTTCGTCGGACCCTGGCAGGTGCCGGTCGCCGATGCCGGAGTCACGATCTGCGACTACCAGCACCACGGTGGCGAGGCGATGGCTATCGGCGAGCGCGCGCCCGTGGCCCTGCTCGATGCGGCCGCCTCGGCACGCCTGGCGGTGGCCGAAGCGGTGACGAATCTGCTGGCCGCTGACGTTGCCACGCTGGGCGACATCCGCCTGTCGGCCAACTGGATGGCAGCCTGCGGCGAGGCTGGTGAGGACGCCGCGCTGTATGCCGCGGTACGCGCCGTCGGCGAGGAATTCTGCCCTGAACTGGGCCTCGCCATTCCCGTGGGCAAGGATTCACTGTCGATGAAGACGCTCTGGCGGGAAGGCGGTGAGGAGCGTGCCGTAGTGGCGCCGCTCTCGCTGGTGGTCTCTGCATTTGCGCCGGTCGCTGATGTGCGGCGCACGCTGACCCCGCTGCTGCGTCTTGATGCCGGTCCGACCACCCTGCTGCTCATCGATCTGGGGGAGGGGCGCAATCACCTGGGCGCATCGGCACTGGCGCAGGTGTACAGCGCGCAGGGAGGGCCGCCCGCGGACATGAAGAACGCCGCATTGCTGCGCCGATTTGCCGCCGCGCTCACCGCCCTGCGCGCTCGTTCGCTGGTGCTGGCCTATCATGATCGCGCCGACGGCGGCCTGCTCGTGACGCTCGCCGAGATGGCCTTCGCGAGTCACTGCGGCCTCGAGATCACGCTCGATGCGCAGCGCGGTTCGGCCCTGGCGCAGCTGTTCAGCGAGGAGTGCGGCGCGGTGCTGCAGGTGGCGACCGCGGAACTGCGCACGGTATGGCAGGAACTGGCGGCCCAGGATCTGCTCGATTGCAGCCGCGCAATCGGGCGACCGCTCGCCGAGCTGCGGCTGCGCGTCACCGTCGGGGAGGAGACGCTCGATGAACCCTGGGTGGAGCTGCGCCGGGCCTGGTCCGAAACCTCGTGGCAGATGCGCCGGCTGCGCGATGACCCGGATTGTGCCGACGAGGAAAACGCCGCTGCGCTCGACAGCACCGCGCCGGGCCTGCGCTGGCAGCTGAGTTTCGACCCGCAGCAGGATCTCGCCGCTCCCTACATTGCCAGCGGCGCGCGTCCGGCGATTGCGGTGCTGCGCGAGCAGGGCGTGAACAGCCAGGTGGAGATGGCCGCAGTGCTGGCGCGCGCCGGCTTCGAACCGCACGACGTGCACATGAGCGATGTGCTGAGCGGTCGCCAGGCCCTCGGCGGGTTTCGCGGCCTGATCGCCTGCGGCGGCTTCTCCTATGGCGATGTGCTCGGAGCCGGTGGCGGCTGGGCGCAATCGATCCTGCTGAACGAGGCGACGCGGCAGGCCTTCGCGGAATTCTTCGGGCGCACCGACACCTTTACGCTCGGAGTGTGCAATGGCTGTCAGATGCTGGCGCTGCTGCGTGAACTGATTCCCGGCGCCCAGGCCTGGCCGCGGTTCCTGCGCAACCGGAGCGAGCAGTTTGAGGCGCGGCTGAGCCTGGTCGAGATTCTCGATTCTCCGTCGGTGCTGTTCGCCGGCATGCAGGGTTCGGTGCTGCCGATCGCCGTCTCGCACGGCGAGGGGCGTGCGGTATTCGCGAGCGATGCCGATCAGCAGGCCTGTACCCGGCAGCGTCTGCTCCCCATGCGGCACAGCGACGGCCGCGGCAACGCCGCGCGCCTCTATCCGGCCAACCCGAACGGGAGTCCGGCGGGCATCGCCGCCCTCACTACCCCGGACGGACGCGTGACCATCGTGATGCCCCACCCGGAGCGCGTGTTCCGCAGCGTGCAGAATTCCTGGTCCCCGCACGATGCGGGCGAGGACAGCGGCTGGATGCGCCTGTTCCGCAATGCACGGGTCTGGATCGGCTGATCGGCCCGGCCGCGCCAGCCTAGGGCCGCCGCGGGTAGCTCAGTCCGAATCCCACCGGCCAGGTCGGCGCGTGCCCGCCGGCCCTGTTCTGCTCCGTCATCCCGGGCCCGTTGGGCCAGCGGAATGACAGCCGGCCGCTGAAATCGTAGCGGGGCTTGCCGGCCGCATCGCCGATCAGCACGTCGGCGATACCCTCGGCCTCCGTGCCGGGGAGCCAGGCGGCCACGAAGGCATTGCTGGCCTCGATCTCCGGCCGTACCCACAGTGGCCGGCCCGACAGAAAGACACTCACGGTGGGAATTCCGGCTCGCTGCAGCTCGCGCAACTGCCTCAGGGGCTGCCCCGGGTTGTAGATCGTGGACTGCACGTCGCCAAACATCTCCGCGTACGCTTGCTCGCCGTACACGACGATCGCCACGTCCGGCCGGTCGGCGCCGAGCAGGTCGGCACCGTCGACCAGGCGGCCGCCGCCGGCGGCGAGCGCCTGGGCGATGGCGGCTTTGACCGATTGCGCGCCGGGGAAATCCGCGTTGCTGGTATCGCTCCCCTGCCACGTGAGCGACCAGCCCCCGCATTGCATCGGAATATTCTCCGCGCCCGATCCGGTGACCAGCACCCGCGCCGAGGCGCGGACCGGCAGTGCACCGCGGTTCTCGAGCAGCACCAGGGATTTTCGTACCGCCTCGCGTGCCAGCTCGCGATGCGCGGGAGACTGCAGCAGCTCCAGGCGTCCTTCATAGGGCCGCGCCGCCTCGAACAGCCCCAGCCGGAATTTCACGCGCAGGATCCGGCGCACGGCGTCATCGAGCCTCGCCGCAGGAATGGCGCCGGTGCGCACGTCATTGAGCGTGTTCTCGTACAGGGCCTGCCAATGGTCAGGGGCCATGTACATGTCGAGCCCCGCGTTCACGGCTTCGGGGCAATGAGCGGCCGTGCAGCCCGGTATTTGTCCGTGGCCGCCCCAGTCGCCGATCACGAAGCCTGCAAAGCCCATGCGCCCCTTGAGCACGTCGGTGAGCAGGGAGCGGTTGCCGTGCATCTTGCGGCCCTGCCAGCTCGAATAGGAGGCCATCACGGTCAGCACGCCGGCATCGATCGCGCCGACATAGCCCTGGGCGTGGAGCCGGATCAGCTCCCGCTCGGTCGCCCGGTTGTCGCCCTGATCGAGCCCCTCGGCCGTGCCGCCGTCGCCGAGGAAATGCTTGGCCGTGGCCGCGATCCGTCCGGCCTGCAGCTTACCGGCGAGACCGGCTGGACCCTGGAGCCCCTCCACAGCCGCCCCGGCATATTCACGCACCAGCGCCGGATCCTCGCTGTAGCCCTCGTAGCTGCGGCCCCAGCGCACATCCTGCGGCACGGCCAGCGTCGGGGCGAAGGTCCAGTCGATGCCTGTCGCGGCCACTTCCTCGGCGGTGGCGGCACCGATTCGCCGCACCAGGCCCGGGTCATGCGCCGCGCCCAGGCCGATATTGTGCGGATACAGGACCGCGCCGACGATGTTGTTGTGCCCGTGGACGGCGTCGATGCCAAACATCAAGGGAATCGGTTCGTGGCCGGCCCGCGCTTCGAGCGACACGGCGTGGAACTCACGCACCAGGCTCACCCAGGCTTCCACCGGCGCCCGATCGTTACCGCCCGGCCCCGAGCTCCCGCCCGCGAGGATCGATCCGAGCGGGTAGCGCCGCAGATCGGCGGGTGTGATCGCCCCGATATCGGTCTGGATGATCTGGCCGACTTTCTCCTCCAGACTCATGCGTGCCAGCAATTCGCCGATGCGCGCTTCGGTGGGCGCGTCCAGGAGACCGCGGCTGCGAGCCTGCGGCCACAGCGGCAGGTGCACGGCCGGTTCTGGCGCTATCGTCGCCGGCGCCGCTGTCGCCGCGGGCGCGAGCAGGGCAAGAATGCCCGCACAGGCGCAGGCAGCGCCGAGTCTGAAAACACCGCCGGCATCGTTCATGGTTAACTCCGAAGGAAATCCCGATACCACGCACCACTGTGCTTGAGCTGCCGCCGCTGCGTGGCAAAATCGACGTGCACCAGTCCGAAGCGGCGCGTGTACCCTTCCGCCCATTCGAAATTGTCCATGAGCGTCCAGGCGAAATACCCTTTGACGGGTATGCCGCGCGCTATGGCCTCGCGCACGGCCAGCACGTGGTGCTGCAGGTAGCGGCAGCGCTGCGCGTCGGCTACCGAGCCGTCGGGGGCAGGGTGATCCTCGTAACTGCTGCCGTTTTCCGTGATATAGATCTCGCGCGCTCCGTATTCGTGATGCAGGCGCTCGAGCAGTACCAGCAGGCCATCCGGGGACACCTCCCAGCCCAGATCGGTACGCTCCACGCCCGGTGTCTCCACCACGCGCGCCGACAGCGGGCCGTCCTGGGGCGCATGGGCAACGGTCTCGGGAAAATAGTAGTTTACGCCCAGGAAATCCGTCGCTGCGGCAATCGTGTCCAGATCGCCCGACGCGACCTGCGGTGCGTCGGCGCCGCACAGCGCCCAGGTATCGGCCGGGTAGCCGCGACCGTACAGCGGATCGAGGAACCAGCGGTTGCGCAGGCCGTCGTACCGGCGCGTGGCGGCGATGTCCGCGGCGGACCGGCTCGCACTGGTGTGCGGATGGAGGCTCAGGGCGATGCCGACCCGTGCATCGCTCCTGTTGGCGCGCAATACCTGAACCGCACGGCCGTGCGAGAGCAGCAGATGGTGGCAGGTCTGGAGCGCCGTGCGCCAGTCACGCAGTCCGGGCGCGTGCAGTCCTTCGTAGCAGCCGATAAAGGCGCTGCACCAGGGCTCATTGTGCGTAATCCAGTGGCGCACGCGATCACCGAGCCGCCGGCTGATGACGTCCGTGTATTCCGCGAACTCGGCCACCGTGTCGCGCCGTGTCCAGCCGCCCTGATCCTGCAGGCGCTGTGGCAGATCCCAATGGTAAAGGGTGGCCCAGGGTTCAAGGCCGCGCGCCAGCATGCCGTCGATCAGTCGCGAGTAGAAATCGAGTCCCTTGGCGTTCGGGGGTCCGGACAGGCCGGAGGGCAGCACGCGCGGCCAGGCGATCGAGAACCGGTAAGCGCTCAGCCCCAGCTGCGCCGCGAGATCCAGGTCCTCCGGCCAGCGATGATAGTGATCGCAGGCCACCGCGCCGCTCGAGCCGTCGCGGATGTTTCCGTTCCCGCTGCAGAAGCGGTCCCAGATGGATTCGGCCCGGCCGTCGAGGCTGGCGGCCCCCTCGATCTGATAGGCGGACGTCGAGCAGCCCCAGCGGAAATCAGCCGGAAATTCCGCGCGGCGCGGCGCCTGCAGCGTTGCTGTGCTAACGGTGGTGGCGGCGGCTGCGGGGTGGGAGCTCATCTGCAGTTAAGTTACCGCAACGCTGGAAAGCTTTCCACCGCCAGCCGGGCGGCCGGCCTGGGGCGGGGCGGCCGGGGCTCAGCCCCGGGCAGGACCGGCGGCGGGGCCCGACTGAGCGGCCACGGCCACCGAAGCGCGCCAGGTCACGTTAATCGGGAATTCCCGCTGCACGGGCAGGAGGGAGTCATAGCAGCGATTGAGCAGGCAGTTCAGGCCGCTGACGGTGACTTCGCGCATCGGGATACGGACCGAGGTGAGGCGGGGCGCCGAAAACTCCGCACTCTGGGTATCGTCATACCCCAGCACCGAGACTTCCTGGGGTACGGCCAGGCCGGCCTGCTGGAAATAGGACAGCACACCGACCGCCATTTCATCGTTGGCACAAAACAATGCGGTAAACCGATGCCTCGAGGCCAGCAGCGCTTTCGCGGATACCCAGCCGCCCTCGGGAGAGAAATCGCTTGCGCTGGTCCGTACCGTCTGCAGGTCGATCCCGTGGCGGACCAGCTCGTTCCGGAAGCCCTGGAGGCGTGACACGTTGTCCGGGGAAGTGGCCGGACCGCCGATGACCGCGAACTCGCGATGCCGGTGCTGGAGCAGCGCCTGCGCGGCCACGACGCCGCCCTGCACATGATCAGCGGTAAAGCATTGGTCTCGGATGCTCTCAAACACCCGATTGAGCACGACGATGTTTGGCTGCTCACGCCCCAGCGCCACGACGTCCTTCTCGAGCAGGTCGTTGCTCAGCACGATCAGCCCGTCGCAATCGCGGTTGATCAGGAACTGTGCACCCTCGATGGCCTGGCGCCGCTCATCGGCCGAGCCGTGTCCGAACGCCACCACCATGTGGCGTGCACCCGCGCGCAGTTCGGCGTCGATGGTCTGCAGGATCGGGGTATAGAACGTGCCCTTGAGTATCGGGATATACACACCGATCATCTGGGTCGAGCCCGAAAGCAGGGAGCGCGCGGCGTGCGAGGGCCGGAAGTTGAGCTGCTCGATCGCCCGGCGCACGCGTTTCGCGGTCGCCGGCGCGACCGAACCCCTGCCGCTGACGACTCGCGAGGCGGTACCCAGGCCGACTCCCGCGAGGCGCGCCACATCCTTGATGGTCGACATGGAAATTGACGCTCAAAATTCGCAGCTGCTATATTGCCAGAGCCGCTGGGAACGTTTCCAGTCGGGCCTCTCTGTATCAGCGAATAGCCGAGTGCGCCCCCTATAATCCGCATGCGGCGATATGCGGCGTACCCACGCCGGGCCTTGGGGGCAATACGAGCGGAGCAATCAGGATGCCTGCGACCGGTGGACGGCTGAGCGGCGCGGCCGCGCTGCCGATAGCGCTCGTGCTGACGGGACTGGGCCTGCTGGCGAGCGATGTCCGCGCCGCCCCCGCCACTGCGGCGCCGCGCGCCGAGGTCATCCATTGGTGGACTTCTGGCGGCGAAGCCGCCGCGGTGCGGGCGCTGGCCAATGCCTATCGGGCCGCGGGCGGCGTGTGGGTGGACACGGCGATCGCCGGCGGCGAGCAGGCGCGCGCCGTGGCGATCAGCCGCATCGTCGGCAACGATGCGCCGGCGGCCGCCCTGTTCAACACCTCGCGCCAGTTTCGCGATCTCATCGACCAGGGGCTGCTGATCACACTCGATGATGTCGCCCGCCGCGAGAACTGGGAGACGATACTGCCCGAGCCGATGCTCAACGCCGTGCGCGTGGGCGGTCACTATTACGCCGCTCCGGTCAGCCTGCACATGCCGACCTGGATCTGGTACTCGCAGGCGGCGCTGCGCAGGGCCGGTGTCGCTGCGGAGCCGCGTAACTTCGACGAGCTGTTCACGGCACTGGACAAGCTCAAGGCCGCCGGACTGATTCCGCTGGCGCACGGTGGCCAGTCCTGGCAGGACAGCATCGTGTTTCGCGCGGTGCTCGCCAATCTCGGCGGCCGCGATCTGTACCTGCGGGTCGTTCGAGATCGCGATCCGCGCGCCATCGCCTCGCCCGAATTCCGGCAGGTATTGACGACTTTCAAGCGGCTGCACACTTACATCGATGCGGGCTCGCCCGGCCGCAACTGGAATGACGCCACGGCGCTGCTGATCACCGGGCGCGCCGGCTTTCAGATCATGGGCGACTGGGTCAAGGCCGAATTCGCCAGCGCCGGGCAGGTGCCGGGCCGCGACTTTGGCTGCATCCCCGGCTTCGGTCCGCACTCTCTCTATCTGATCCAGGGTGACGCCTTCGTCTTTCCACGTAGTGACGATCCGCAGACCCTGCGGGCGCAGCAGTTGCTCGCCAGCGCCATAACTGCCCGCGCCACGCAACTGGCCTTCAGCGCGCTCAAGGGTTCGATTCCGATCCGCGGCGACGTCGATGCCACCCAGCTCGACCGCTGCGCGCAGCTGGGTCTGACGATCATGAAGGATCGCACGCGCCAGGTGGGCAACGATGAGGCCTATCTGACGCCGGACCAGAATGGCGCGATGGCCGACGTGCTGACCGAATACTGGAACCGCGACCTCGCCGTGGAAGGCGTGCAGCAGCGCATCGCCGCCGCGCTCGCCGACTAGGCGCCGGCCCCGCATGAAATCCTACCTGAGCCGCGCGCACCTGGCACTGCTGCCGATGGCGTTTACGGCGCTGCTCTGCTACCTGGGGGCGACGCTCTGGTCGATACGCATTTCCTTGAGCAGTTCGCGCACTTTCCCCGTCCATGATTTTGTCGGGCTGGCGCAATACCGGCGCCTGTTTGCGAACGAGCGCTGGCTGCATTCGCTGGCAAACCTGGGTATCTACGGTGCGCTGTTCGTGCTCGCCTGCCTGCTGCTCGGATTTGTGCTCGCGGTGCTGATCGAGCGCGAGGTGCGCGCCGCCGGGGCCTTGCGGGTGGTGTTCCTGTATCCCTACGCCATGTCCTTCATCGCCACCGGACTGGCCTGGCAGTGGCTGCTCAATCCGCAGTTTGGCATCCAGGAGGCGGTGCGCCGCTGGGGATTCCCGCATTTCCAGTTTGACTGGCTCGTGGACCAGGATCGTGCCCTCTATACGATCGTCATCGCCACGGTCTGGCAGGCCGCGGGACTGGTGATGGCCATTCTGCTCGCAGGCCTGCGCGGCATCGACCCCGACATCTGGTCCGCGGCGCGCCTGGAAGGCGTCCCGGGCTGGCGCCTGTACATGTCGGTCATCGTGCCCATGCTGGCCGCGCCCTTCGCCACCGCCGCCCTGCTGTTGCTGACTGCGGTCGCAAAGCTTTACGACGCGGTGGTCGCGATGACGCAGGGCGGGCCAGGCACGGCGAGCGAGGTGCCCGCGAAGTTCATCATGGATCACCTCTTCGGTCGCGCCAACATCGCGCTGGCCTCCGCCGGCGCAACGGTGCTGGTGCTCACCGCGCTGGCCGTGCTGGCACCGCTCTTTTATGCGCGCGCCCGCGCGGCCCGGCTGCGCGCATGAGCGCTGCGGCGCCGACAATCGCACGCGGCGCCGGCCGGCGGCACCGGCCGCGCTGGTATGCTGATCCGGGGCGTCTGGGACTGCTCGCGCTGCTGGTTTCGGCCGCGCTGTGCTTCCTCCTGCCGCTGTACGTGATGGGGCTCACCTCGCTCAAGAGCATGGAGGAGATCAGGCAGGGCGCACTGCTGTCGTTGCCCGCGCAGCCCACGCTGGCGGCGTGGCGCGCCGCCTGGAGCGGTGCTTGCACGGGTGTGGCCTGTGAGGGCGTGAGCGCCGGATTCTGGAACTCGGTGCTGATCGTGGTGCCCAGCACGCTGATTGCGATTGCGCTCGGGGCTCTCAACGGTTACGTCCTGGCCTGCTGGCGCGCGCGCGGTGCCCAGCTGCTCTTCGCCCTGCTGATGGTCGGGGCATTCCTGCCCCTGCAGGTCATGATTTACCCCCTGGTGCGCCTGCTGGCACCCTTGCACCTCGTGGGCACGCTTCCGGGTATCGTGCTGGTCCACGTGATCTTCAGCATGCCTATCATGACTCTGCTGTTTCGCAACTACTACATGGCGCTGCCGCGAGAGCTGTTCCTGGCCGCGAGGCTCGACGGCGCCGGATTCGCGCGCATCTTCCTGCAGCTGATGTTGCCGATGTCGCTGCCGATGCTCGCCGTGGCCGCGATCATGCAGGCCACCGGCGTCTGGAACGATTACCTGCTGGGTCTGGTGTTCGCCGGGCGCGAGCACCTGCCCATGACGGTGCAGCTGAACAACCTGGTGAACACCACGACGGGCACGCGGCTCTACAACATTGACATGGCGGCGACCATTCTGACCGCGCTGGTGCCACTGGGGATCTATGTGCTGTCCGGGCGCTGGTTCGTGCGCGGCATCGCCGCCGGCGCGCTCAAGGGCTGAGCGATGACGGCGCTGTGTGTCGAGCACCTGTGCGTGCGGCTCGGAGGCCGGGCAGTCATCGACGATCTTAGCCTGGAGGTGGACGCCGGGGAGTTCCTGGTGCTGCTCGGGCCCTCCGGCTGCGGCAAGTCCACGCTGCTGCACACGGTCGCCGGACTGCAGGAATCCGCGGCGGGGCGCATTCTGATCGACGGCGTCGATCGCACCTGGAGCGATCCGAAGGATCGGAACATCGGCATGGTGTTCCAGTCGTATGCGCTCTACCCGACCATGACCGTTGAGGGCAACATGAGCTTTGGATTGCGCGCCCGCGGGCTGGCGAGCGCGGCGGTACGCGAGCGCGTGCGGCGCGTGGCAGAGCTCCTGCAGCTCGGTTCGCTGCTGCGGCGCCGGCCGGCGCAGCTCTCGGGCGGCCAGCGACAGCGCGTCGCCATCGGCCGCGCGCTGGTGCGGGATGCCGGGCTGTTCCTGCTCGACGAGCCCCTCTCGAACCTTGATGCCGGTTTGCGCGCCACACTGCGGCGCGAACTGAAGCTGCTACACCAACGGCTCGGCGCCACCATGGTTCACGTCACCCACGATCAGGTGGAGGCCCTGACGCTGGCGACCCGGCTCGCCGTCATGCACGGCGGCCGCATTCAGCAGCTCGGTCCGCCCGCCGAGGTGTACGCGCGCCCGGCGAACCGCTACGTGGCCGGTTTCGTCGGCTCGCCCGGCATGAACTTTCTTGACGGGACGTTCGCGACGCGTGGCGGCACGCCGCAGTTCCGCTCAGCCGGCCTCGTCCTCGATCTGGGCGCCTATCGCTACTGCGGGCCGCCGCCGCAAGAGGGCGAGAGCATCGTGCTGGGCGTGCGGCCCGAGCAGCTGCGGCAGGGCGGGGCGCCGGATGGGGCGCCTCTGGCGCAGGGCACGGTCGCGCTGGTCGAGCCGCTCGGCGGCCACGAGGTGGTGTGGTTTGATTGCGCCGGCGTAACACTCGCAGCCGTGAGCCGCGAAGCGCGCGGCTTTCGCAGCGGGGACACCGCGCACTTTCATGTCGACCCGGCTACGGTCTCGCTCTTCAGTCCCGGCAGTGGAGAGCGGCGTTAGCGCCGCTCATCATCGGTTCATGCACCGACGTCGCACTGCCGTCCGGCGGCTCGCACTCCTGCTGTCCTGCGCGCTATCGATCGGGGCGAGTGCGGATCCGCCTCGCGGGGCCGTGCAGGTCTGGGTCACGACGGCCGATCGCGCGCGCCTGCTCGCACGCGACAGCGACCGGCGTTTTGGCCCTGGCGCGCCCCTGCCCCTGGACATCGAAGTGGACGCGAGCGTGCGCTACCAGGAATACCTGGGCGTCGGCGCTGCGTTCACCGACGCCGCGGCGCAGCTGTTCGAAAAGCGCCTCGGGCGGCCGGCGCGCCGGACGCTGCTGCGGGAGCTGCTGGGTCCGGCGCCCGGGCTCGGCCTGAACCTGATGCGCATCCCGATCGGCGCCACTGATTTTTCCTCGGCTCACTACAGCCTGGACGATCGGCCGCTGGGCGAGACCGACCCCGCGCTCGTGCACTTCGCGCTGGGGCCGCATGGGCAGCGCCTGCTGTCACTGGTGCGCGACGCCCACGCCATCAATCCGCAGATCCGGCTGGTCGCATCACCGTGGAGCGCCCCGGCCTGGATGAAGAATACCGGCAGCCTCATCGGCGGGCGACTCCTGCCGCAGTATTACGGTGCCTTTGCCGACTATCTGCTGCGCTTCGCCGAGGAATACCGGAGCGCCGGCGTGCCGCTGTATGCGATCACGGTGCAGAACGAACCCGGTTTCGAACCCGACGACTACCCCGGGATGCGCTTCGACGCCGCGGAGCGCGCCCGTTTCATCGGCGCGCAACTGGGTCCGAAACTCGCGCAGCAGTCCCAGGCTCCGCTGCTGCTCGACTACGATCACAACTGGGATGTGCCCGGCTCTCCGCTCCAGGTGCTCGCCGATCCGGAAGCCGGCCGCTACATTGCCGGCATCGCCTGGCACTGTTACCGCGGGCACGTGGCTGCCCAGTCGCTGGTGCACGACGCGTACCCGCAGCTCCTCTCCCTGCTGACTGAATGCTCGGGAGGAGGCTGGGATCCAGGTTGGAGCAAGGCCCTGCGCAAGATCGTGGGTACATTACTGATCGAGGGCGCGCGCAACGGGGGGCAGGGGGTGGTCCTGTGGAATCTCGCGCTGGACGAGAAGCATGGCCCACACCTGGGCGGCTGCACCAATTGCCGTGGCGTGGTGACGATCGATTCCAGCGACGGGCAGGTGACCCGCAATGTGGACTATTACGGGCTGGCGCACCTGTCCCGCTTCGTGCGTCCCGGGGCGCGGCGCATCGCCTCGAGCAGCGGCATGGGCGGGCTGCTCAGCGTTGCCTATCGCAACGCCGACGACGGGTCGCTTGTGCTGCTGGTGTATAACGGTGCGCAGCAGGCGCGCCGCTTTTCGGTCACAAGTGAGCAGCGACACCTCGACTATGCATTGCCCGCCGACAGTGTCGCCACCTTCTGGTGGCGGCCGTCTGCACGGGGAACAGCGGTGCGCGGAACGGACCAGGGAGTAGACCATGAATAAGCGCTATTACTGGCTGCTGGCAACGGCCGTTGTCGCGGCCGGCAGCACCGCAGGGCCGGCACCGGCTCCGGCTTCGATTGCGACTTTCGCAGCGCGGCCGCGCATCTCCGGTGTCAGCATTTCTCCGGACGGTAAATACCTGTCCCTCCTGCAAGCCCAAAACGGCAGGGTCGTCGTGGTGGTCGTTGAGCGCCAGGGCGGCGCTGGTCGCTCGATAAAGGCAGTGCTGGCCGAGCCGGACAAGTTCCGCATCGAATGGTGCCAATGGGCAACGGCGGTACGCCTGCTGTGCGCGTACGGGGCGAACCTCGAAGAACAGGATATGGTTTATGGCATCACGCGGCTGGTAGCGGTCAACGCCGACGGCAGCAATATGCGCGTACTGCTGCAGAATTCCGATCAGGTGCAGGGGCAGTTTGAAGATGGCGTCATCAACTGGCATCCGGGCCCTGAAAACACGGTGCTCATCGAGGCCGATGAAGGCGTCGGCGTTACGAATCCGAACGCGGCAACGTCCGGCGCCGTGGTCATTGGCGAAGTCGGTACCTACGGCGCACCGGCGGTATTTGCGCTCGACGTGCTGACCGGGCGGATGAAGCCGGTGCAGCGCGCCCGGCCGCCTATTATCCACTGGGCCACCGATTCACACGGGGAGGTGCGTTTGGGTTGGGGATTTGCCGGAACCACCGAGTCGTACTATGCGCGTCTCGCAGGTGATAACAAGTGGCAGCGCCTGGCGAAATTCGAGGAGTTCAGCCGGGAGAATCACTACACTCCCGTGGCCATCGACGCGGCGAATCCCAACAAGGCCTACGCCCTGGGGCCGTCCAATGGGCGCCAGGCGCTTTGGCTCATTGACCTGACGGACGCGGACCCGCCGCAGCTGCTGTTTTCGCATCCCACGGTGGACGTTTCCGGCCCGATCATCGGCAATCACGGCAACCTGCTCGGTGTCAGCTACGAAACGGAATATCCACAGGCGGAATATATCGATGCGACGGCGCGTGTGGCGGCGGCAGCGGTGCAAATGACGGTCCCGGGGCAGTACGTCGCCATTTCCGCTTCCTCCGAGAACGGGAAGGTCTTCGTGGTCGCTTGTTGGAGCGATCTTGATCCGCTGAGTTATCGCGTGTTTGATGCCGACACCAAAGTTGTGACTTCCATTGGCGCACCCTTTCCGGAGATCAAGACGGAGACCCTGGGCGCCATGCGACCGATCAGCTATCACGCGCGCGATGGAACCGCCATTCCGGGGTACCTGACCCTGCCGCCCGGCGGAGCCACCAGCCATCTGCCACTCGTGGTCATGCCGCACGGCGGTCCCATCGCCCGGGACAGCTGGGACTACGATTTTCTGCGGCAGTTTCTGGCCAGTCGTGGATATGCCGTGATGCAGATGAACTTCCGTGGCTCCGATGGTTATGGCAGCGACTGGTTTTTTGCGGCCCACCAGGACTGGGGCGGCCTGACCTACGATGACGTGATCGATGGTGCACGCTGGGCGATCGCGCAGGGCACCGCCGACCCGGCCCGCGTGTGCATCGTGGGCTGGAGTTTTGGCGGCTATATCGCGCTGCTCGGAGCGCAGCGCAACAGTGACATCTTTCACTGTTCCGTGAGCATTGCCGGCGTCAGCGACCTCAGCCTGCTGATCGATGAGGGCTATCGCTGGTTGGACAGGGGCGACGTTATACGCAAGCAAATCGGCACGGACTCCGCAAAACTGCGGCGCGACTCGCCGCGCCTGCATGCCGCTGATTTCAACGTACCGGTGCTGATCCTGCACGGCGACCAGGACCCGAACGTGCCGAGGAAGCAATCGCAGGTTATGGATGCCGCATTGACGCGCGCGTCCAAAGCGCATCGCTTCCTGCTGGTTCATGGCGCCGATCATTCGTTCAACGCGGATTCCGGACGCGCGACCCTGCTCACGGAAGTCGAGAGCTTCCTGGGCAGCCATATTGGTAACGCGCCGGCAGCGCCGCCGCCGGCGCCTTAGAAACCGCTGTCCCCGGGGCGCAGTTCGGGCTTGCGGGCTTCGGCAGCCAGGGTCTCGAAGGCAATCTGCTGGAGCGCGTGGGCCTGAAGCGGCGTCATGCCCAGCTCGGACGCGGCCAGTTCCTTGTCCCCCAGTAAGCGGGGGTCCTTGCCCGTGACGCTGCCAAAGATCAACAGCGCCTCAAGGTAATAGCCGTAGCTGCTGGCATGATAATTGTCCGGTGCCCATAGGTCGATTTGCCCTGCCGGGGCGGGCAGGAGCGGGTTACGCACCGCGATGGCCGCCTCGATCGCCCGATTCCAGGATTGGCCCACCGGTATCACCGCCGCGATGAGAGGCGAGTGCCGGGCGGCGCTGTCGCAGGCGGCCCGCAGGTCGAGGGCCATGCGGTCGATGGGTTGGCCGAACCAATGCCCCGAGGGCAGATAGGTTTGATCGGCTCGCGACCAGGTGGCGACCAGTCGCACATCGACGCGCGGATTGCGGGACTGGAACAGCTGCGCGAGCCGCGCGGAATAATCGATGACCTTGGCGGCGTTTCCCGGGTCACCTTCGTCCAGCGTGCTGTAGGGTTGCAGGACGACATGATCCCAGGGGCGCGCGATCAGCGCCGACTTTTGCGTGTAATGAAAATCCAGGTTCATGCCGCCCGCTGCTTCCAGGCTGACCTCATAGTGGAGGCCGGCCTGACCGGCGAAAGTTCTGAACAGAGCCGGCACGCCGCCCGTGCCCTCGTGGTTCAGGTCCGTCACGGATTCAGGCCGGTAGTTCTGGACCGGAGATAGCGCACCGACCGTGAAGCTGTTGCCGATGAAGAGAATCGTATCCGCGCAAGCCGGCGCGCTCGCCCAGGGGGCGATCAGCAGGAGCGCCGCGAACCGGACAACTTTCGAGAGTAGGCTCACCATCGCTTGGGTCCTGTGGGTTCAGTCTCCGAAGATTCGCTATCCGACCCGATCGGCAGTCCGTTGCGTGGCGTTTTTGAATTGCCACAGGGCGAACTCTCGCTCAATCTGCTCCAGCGTCCTGCCTTTGGTTTCCGGAACCCGCAAAAGAATGAACAGGAATCCGACCAGACAAACCGCGCCATAAGTCCAGAATGTCTTCGCGGCCCCCAATCTGTGGTTGAGAATCGGGAAAGTGAAGGTCACGAGGAAGCAAGCCACCCACAGCGCCGACACGGAGACCGAGACCGCGAGGCCCCGGATGCGGTTTGGAAAGATCTCAGAGATCAATACCCAGGTCACGGGTGCAAGCGATAGGGCGTAGCAGCCGATGGTACACAGAGTGAGCACAAGCACGCCGATGCCCTTGATGCCCGCCGCGTAGGCGCATCCAAGCAGGATATGTGACAGCGCGATGCCGGCGCAGCCGTAGAGCATCAGCGCCCGCCGGCCCAGACGATCCACCCACGCCAGGGCGACAAGAGTAAACGCCAGATTCAGGGCTCCTGTTACGACGATATTAAAGAGGACGTCATTGACACCGTAACCCGCATTTCGATAGATCTCCTCGGCGTAGTTGAAGATCACGTTGATCCCGCTCCACTGCTGCAACACGGCCAGACCCACGCCAGTCAGCAGAATGCGAACGACGCCAGGGGCCAGTATTTCCCGCCAGGCGGCGCCCATCCGCTCTTCGCCGTCGAGCGACCCGCGAATCTCCACCAGGGATTGGAGGGCGTGATCTGCGCCGCCGATCCGCGCGAGGATTTCGTGGGCCTTGTCAGCGTTGCCACTCTTGGCCAGCCAACGGGGGCTTTCCGGGATGAACCAGGCGCTCAGTAAGTACACCAGCGATGGCGCGGCAACGGCAGTGAACATCCAGCGCCATCCCAGTTGGCCATTCCAGGACAGACGGATCGTCTCTGCGGACGCACCGTCCGGAACGCCTTGCGCGATGGACCAATTAACGATCTGCGCGGCAAGAATACCGACGACGATGGCGAGCTGGTTCAGCGAAACCAGGCGCCCGCGCCAAGGGGCGGGACTGATCTCAGCGATATACATCGGGGACAGGTTGGACGCCATGCCGATGGCCACGCCGCCCACGATTCGCCAGGCGACAAAGGCGGAGAACTGTTGCGCCCAGCCGGTGTAGATCGAAGAAACCACGAACAGGAATCCGGAGGCAATCATCAACCTCTTCCGGCCGAAGCGATCGCTGAGCGCGCCGCAGGCAATCGAGCCCATCAAGCAGCCCAGGAGCGCACAGCTATTTGCCCATCCGATTTGCGCTTCCGAACTCAGCTGAAAGTAGGCTTCGTAAAAGGGTTTCGCACCCCCGATCACGACCCAGTCGTAGCCAAAGAGCAAACCACCGAGGGCGGCCACGGCCGAGACCAGCCAGACATAAGTCGCACGGTTGCTCATGGCGACATGGTCTCGCTAACGCGCCGCTGCCAGTGCGGCGAGTCGGGATGCCTCCGGATGCTCGGTCATGCCTGGCGTCTCGTGTTTACCATTCGGCGACGCTCCCATCTGGGTGGCGCCAGAGAGGATTCCGCCAATCCTGGGCGACCAGGCTCGCTTCGATAACGCGTTCTTCGTCTATCTCAACCCCCAGGCCTGGCAGCGGCAGAGGTGCGATGTACCCTTGCTCGATCCGAAAGTCGTCCTTGTTGCGCACATAGTCGAGGAGTTCGACCTGCTGGTTGTAGTGAATGCCCATGCTGTGCTCCTGCAGCATCGCGTTACGGGAGACGAAATCGATCTGGAGGCAGGCCGCGAGTGCAATCGGACCCAGGGGGCAGTGCGGTGCGAGCGCCACGTCGTAGGCTTCGGCCATCGCACCGATCCTGAAGCACTCGCTAATGCCCCCGGCATGCGAGAGATCTGGCTGCAGGATGGCGATGCCGCCGGCCGCCAGCACCCGCTTGAACTCGGAGCGGGAGTACATGCGCTCGCCTGCGGCCAGTGGAATGGAAGTCTTGGCGGCGAGTCTCGGGTAGTACTCTGAATGTTCCGGCAGGACCGGCTCTTCGACGAACAGCGGACGAAAGGGCTCGAGTTCACGCAGCAGCACTGCTGCCATCGGCCCGCTGACGCGACCATGAAAATCGATGCCGTAGCTGATCTCGGCTCCGAATGCGGCGTGGATCTGGGCTACCTTGGCTACCGCATCATCGATCGCACGCGGCGAGTCGATGAGCGCCAGTTCCTGGGTGCCGTTGAGCTTGAAGGTATCAAACCCAGCGTCGATGAGCTTGCGGATATCTTCGATGATCTCGGCCGGGCGATCCCCGCCGACCCAGCGGTAGGTTTTCATGCGATCGCGCACCAGACCCCCGAGCAGCTGATGGACGGGCACCCCCAGGGCCTTGCCTTTGATGTCCCAGAGCGCCTGATCAATCCCGGCGATCGCGCTCATCAGGATCGGGCCACCGCGGTAGAAACCGCCACGGTACATGGTCTGCCACAGATCATTGATGCGCGCGGGATCCTTGCCCATCACGAAGTGCGAAAGCTCCTGGACGGCTGTCTCAACCGTGCGGGCACGGCCCTCGACGACCGGTTCACCCCAACCGACAATGCCTGCATCCGTTTCCATTTTCAGGAACAGCCAACGCGGTGCGACGTGGTAGGTACTGAGCCGCACGATCTTCATGGCACCGTCTCCCGTAACGCCCGCCAGTACGCCCTGGCCGTATCGATCTTGAGCGCCGGCGTCCAGGACACGCTTGACCCGACGAGTGTCATTCGTGATAAAGCTGCAGGCGACCGCCGTCGATCGCGATGTCGGCGGCGTTGATGAACCGCGCTTCATCGCTCGCGAGGAAGAGCGCGGTGTAGGCCACTTCGCTCGGCGTGCCGATGCGCTTGCACGGAATCAGCTCAGCCTGGCGGCGGCGTGCCGCTTCCGGATCGGGTTGAGCAGCGAGCCACGCTTCGGTCTGAGACGTCAGAATCAGACCCGGCGAGATCGAGTTGACGCGGATGCCGCGCGGCGCGTATTCGATGGCGAGCGCACGCGTGAGACCGATCAGGCCGTGTTTCGCGACCGGGTAGGGGAAGCAGCCGGGAATGATCTTGTGGCCGTGTACCGAGGAAATATTCACGATACTGCCGGCGCCCTTCGACAGCATGGAGGGCAGCACGGTTTTGGCAACGGTCCAGGCTGCCTTCAGATCGAGTTCGAGGCAACGATCCCATTCGGAATCAGGCAGTTCCAGCGGCGCGGCAAACACGTTGGCACCGGCGTTATTGATCAATACATCGATACGGCCAAAGCGATCGAGTGTCGAGGCAACGGCCGCCGCCACCTGTGAGGGCAGGGTGACGTCTGCAGTGACATCCAGAATGCCGCCGGCGCTACGGCGGGCGAACTCCCGGTCCAGGCCGACAACCTGCGCGCTCTCCTCGGCAAAGAGCGCTGCCACCGCGGCGCCAATGCCGCGGGCGGATCCGGTTACGATTGCAACTTTGCCTTGCAGGCGATTGGCCATCTTTGAGGTCCGGCAGGTACGGCGGGTGAGCCGCTAGTTGGTCGGCACGAAAGGCGTTACATCAGGGAAACCACAATCCTTCATCGAAGCTGCGATGCCGCAGCGACGCGGCCCGAACGTCCGCGCTCCGTCCTGACTGTCCTGGAGATAGACAGCGCTGTATTGGCCAGCAGGTTTTTCATCGCCTGGCGAGCCGTGGCCGCCTCGCGCTTGCGAATAGCCTCCAGCACTCGTTCATGCACTCCGAGAGAATCAAAGGGATTGGCGGAACTCTGAGCCGAATGGAATAGCAGAGTCTCGAGCGCTGCGCGGATCAAGGCCCCCAGGGGCCGCATGAACGGATTGCCGGTGGCGTCCAGAATGGCCTCGTGAAAGTGCAAATCGGCGCTCGTCCATTGCTCGACATTCTGCGCTGACACCATGGCCCCGTAGGCCGCCTCGAGTATCTTGAGCTGGCGCCCAGTGTGATTCGCGGCAGCCAGAGCGGCTGCCTCGGGCTCGATAACCGCCCGGAGCTGCTGGAAACTCTGCGCAAAATCAGAGTAGTCAACGACCTGGCAGTACAAGTGCAGAATCATCGGATCGAGCAGGTTCCATTCGGTCCGAGGTCGCACGCGCGTGCCGCTTTTGGTGCGGGACTCAATCAGTCCCTTGGCGGTCAGAATCTTGATGGCCTCGCGCAGCACTGTGCGACTCACGCCCAGTTCGCTGATCAGCTCTGGCTCGGTGGGAATCGACGCTAGCGGCGCATAGGCACCATTCAATATCCGCAGCCCGATCTCCTCCGCAACCATGCCGAGCAGGCCGCGGCCGCTGCTGCGGGGACGGAGCGAGCTGCGAGCGGATCGCCTGGATCGGGCCGGTTTTCCAGTTGACATCGGATTTAATCGTATCATACGATGAAAGCATGAAATAGAGGTGACTGAGCCCATTAGGTCATCGACACCGTTGTGCACCGATCTGGAAACTCAGTCCCGTCGCGGCCGTCGCGGCCGTCGCGGCGCTCCTTGCCGAGCGGACGATCGCTGCTAGACTGGCTGCCCCGGGGCTGATCGCGCATGCCAACAAGAACAAAATCCGTTTGGGGTGGAGGCGCTCTGCTGAGCCTGAGCCTGAGCCTGCTGGCGCTGACTGCGCCCTGGCGGTGCGGCGCCGGCGCTGCGACGGCGGCCACATCCCGGGCCGATGCCACCCCCTTCCTGGGGCGCTGGGACGTCACCCTGAGCACACCCGGGCATGAGCTCGCCTCCTGGATCGAAGTCTCGCGGCAAGGCAGTGCGCTGACGGTGCGTATGGTCGGCCGCTGGGGCCACGCGCGCGTGCTGCCGCGTGCGGAGATCGCCGGTGATCGAATCCGCTTCGTATCTCCGAAGGAAGAGGCGGCCCTTAAGGCTCGGCTTGCAGTGCAATGGGGTAGTCCCGTTACCCTGTTTGACGGCAAGGACATGAAAGCCTGGCGCATGAGTGAGGCCGGGACCAGTCATCCGTGGCTCATCCAGGAAGGCGCGCTGGTCAGTCCCGGCCAGGGCCCCGACCTGCTGACGGTGGCACAGTTTGGTGATTTCAAGCTGCACATCGAGTTCAACTGTGGAGCGGGCGCGAATAGCGGCATTTATCTGCGGGGCCGCTATGAAGTGCAGGTGGAGGATGATGCGGTCCCCGAGACGCCGGACATGCGCCTGGGCAGCGTCTACGGATTTCTTACGCCCACGCCCCCCGTCTCGCGCGATCCGGGGGTCTGGCGCACCTACGACATCACGTTTATCGGGCGCAACATCACCGTCGTGCTCGACGGACGGACGATCATCGATCATCAGGACATTCCGGGCATCACTGGTGGCGCCCTCGACAGCCACGAGGCCCTGCCCGGGCCGATCTACCTGCAGGGCGGCGAAGTAGGCCACGTTGCCTATCGCAACATCGTCATAACGCCTGCCCGGGCCAGCCCCTGATGGGGAGTCGCAGCGTACATTCCCGCCGCCAATTCCTCGCGCAGGCCGGGGCCGTCGCGGCGGGCAGCGTGGGTGCCACGGGCCTCGCGAGCGGCGGCACAGCGGGGAGCCCTTCCGCAGTTGAGTCAACAAGCCTGTGCGGTGAATGGTCCTTCCGGGTGGATCCGGAGAATCAGGGCACGCAACAGCGCTGGTACCAGGCCGATGAGGCCCGCAGCGGCTGGCGAGTGGTCTCCGTGCCGCACACCTGGCAAGTGGAGGCTGCTTTTGCCGACTACCGCGGTATCGCCTGGTACCGGAGAAGCTTCGACGCACCGACCGAATGGGGTGCCCGCGCAGTGCGGATTGAATTCGAGGCCGTCTTCCACTCGGCCACGGTCTGGGTCAATGGACAGCCGGCCGGTGAGCATGCCCGCAAGGGCTACACGTCGTTCACGCTTGACATCACGGGGCTGGTTCGCCTGGGCCAGTCCAATACCGTTGCTGTCCGCGTCGATGGTGCGTTCAACGACCAGATGCTGCCGCGCAATCAGTCCAGTGACTGGGCGCATGACGGCGGCATCTATCGGCCGGTGCAGCTCCTGATCACCCCAAGGGTTTTTGTGGAGCGCGTCGATATCGAAGCGCTGCCCGAGCTCGGCAGCGGAGACGGACTGCTGCGCATTCATGCCTATCTTCGCAATACGGGCTCGGGTGCCTGGCGGGGCCGGGCGGCTTACCGCGTCATCGACGAGGCCACCGGGCTGACGGTATTGACCAGCGCCGATCAGGCGAGCGTCGCGGTGGAAGCGGGCGCGAGCCTGACGCAGGAATTCACGGCCACCCTGCGCCACGCGCAATGGTGGCATTTCGATCATCCGCATCTGTACCGGCTCCTCTTCAGCATCTCCAACGGCGCAGAATCGCATCAGGTCTCGACCACCTTCGGCGTGCGGAAACTCGAGGCCAGGGGGAGCGCGCTCTACCTGAACGGTGAGCGGGTCAGGCTCATGGGCGTCGAGCGCATGGCGGGGAGCAACCCGGAGTTCGGCATGGCGGAGCCGGGCGATTGGATCACGCACGATCACGATGAGCTGAAGCGCCTGAATTGCCACTTCACGCGCGTGCATTGGCCCCAGGACCGGCGGGTGCTCGACTACTGCGACCGGCACGGCATTCTCATGCAGAGCGAGATTCCGGCCTGGGGCTACGACACCTTTGCAGGCATGAGTACCGATCCTGATCGCGCGATCGTGGAGAACGGGCTGGCGCAGTTGCGCGAGATGATTGCGCGGGACCGGAACCACCCATCGGTGGTGATCTGGGGCCTGGCCAATGAGATCGGCGGGCAGAATCCGCCCGCGTACCAGTTTGTGAAGCACATGCTCGCCGAAGCCAAGCGGCTCGATCCGAACCGGCTCTGTGCGTATGCGTCGAACTCCCTGGGGGCCGATCCGGAGCGGGACGTGGCCGGACTGATGGACGTCATCGAGGCCAACGAATACTACGGAACGTGGGCACCGGGGACCCCGGAGACCGTGGCCCGGCATCTGGACAGTCTGCATGCTGCATTTCCGGACAAGCCGGTGATCATTTCAGAATATGGTTACTGTGCCTGCACGGACGACCGCCCGGAGGGTGATCAGCACCGCATTGAAGGGCTGCGCTCCCACGACGCTGTGTTCCGTTCCCGGGAGTTCGTGGCCGGCGCCATCTTCTTCTGCCTCAACGACTACCGGACGCATGTCGGTCATAGCGGAATGGGTGCCCTGAAGCAGAACGTGCACGGCGTAGTGGATGTGTTTGGGGCGCACAAGCCATCGTTTGCAGTGCTGAGCCAGGAATTGAGCCCGGTGGAAGCGCTCAGCGTCGACAATCTCCTCAATGCCTTTCATCTGCGCATCAGGACACGATCCGATGTGCCGATGCATGCGCTGCGTGGCTACAGGCTCCGGGGGCTGTACTACGGCGTCGGTGACACACCCCTCGAACAGCAGGTGGTCGAGCTTCCGGATATCGCCGCGGGCTCCGAATTCAGCGTCGACCTTAAGTTCAGCCAGGCGGACGTGCCGCTGCGCGTTGCGTTTGATATCTTCAGACCGACCGGCTTTTCGGCCTACTCGCTGATCTGGAAGGCATGAGCAGTAAGCGCTCTGCCCGGCCCGAGCGTTGCATCCTTGGCATTGACGTGGGCGGCACGAATATCCGCGCCGGCCTGTGCAGCCCGCGATCGCGCGCCATCCGCTGCGCCCGGGCGACGCAGACGGAGAGCTCCAAGGGCGGAGCTCATTCCCTGGGACGAGTCGCCGCACTGGCCCGGGAGGTCGTCGAAGAGGGGCGGGCGAAGGGCCTCAGCGTGCACAAGGTGGGCATCGGCATTCCTGAACTCGTCGGTCCGGCCGGCCAGATCCAGAGCCGCTGTTCCCTGCCCTGGCACGAGCGGAGCGTGCACGCCCGCCTGCGCGTCTTCGGCAAGGTCACGATCGCGTCGGATGTCTTTGCGGCCGCCCTGGCCGAAGCCCGGTTGGGCGCCGGACGCGCTCAGAAGGCATTCCTCTATATTACGGTGGGCACGGGAATCAGCTGTGCCCTGGTGATCGACGGCAAGGTGTACACAGGGCCGCACAATCACGCGCTGTCCTTCGCGAGTGGGCCGACGGTCGCGGTCTACAACACCGGGGGCCAGGCCTCATTCGAATCACTGGAGCAGCGCGCCTCCGGACCTGCCCTGGTCCGTCGCGCCCAGCAGCTCGGCCTGGACGCACCGGACACGATGGCCCTCTGCCGCACGGCGCTCGAGCAACCCGGGATCGCCCGAGACGTCGTCGATACGGCCGCGACGGAGCTGGCGGTCCACGTCGCGATACTGGCGAACGCCCTGGAACCGACGCTCATCGTGCTGGGCGGTGGATTGGGATGCGCGCCGGGCAGATACTGGTCGGTGTTTCGCGCGGCTCTGCCGCACCATACCTGGGGACCGCATATGCGTCGACTACCGGTCCGGCAAGCGCAACTTGGAACGCGAGCGGGCCTGATCGGCGCCGCGCAGTGCGCCATCGAGGCCTGAGACCATGCCGGATACGAAATTGCTGCGGCCCGTGGGCGTTGGCCTGATCGGCTCACAGTTCGTCACTTCCATTCATGCCGAAGCCTTGCGTGCTTGCGCGCAGGCACAGCTCAGGGCCGTCGCCTCCCCGACGCCGGGCAATGCCGAGGCGTTTGCGCGACGACATGGCATCCCGCGGCATTTCACCGACTATCGGGAATTGCTGGAGCTTGCGGATGTCGACATGGTGGTGGTGGGCGTGCCGAATGATCTGCACTGCGCCATCACGCTGGCCGCCGCCGCCGCCGGCAAGCACGTGGTGATGGAAAAGCCCCTGTGCTTGAACCTGGCGGAGGCCGACCAGATGATCGCTGCCTGCCGCAAGGCCCAGGTCAAGCTGATGTACGCGGAGGAATTGTGTTTCGCGCCCAAGTACGTGCGGCTCAAGGCGCTCCTGGACGAAGGAGCGCTCGGCCGGCCGATCCTGCTCAAGCAATCGGAGAAGCATGGCGGTCCGCACGCCGCCCACTTCCTCGATGTCGCACGCTCTGGCGGTGGTGTCACGATGGACATGGGCTGCCACGCGATTGAATTCTTCCGCTGGATGCTGGATCGGGCCCCAATCAAGTCCGTCTATGCCCAGATGAGCACACGGGTGCATGCCGGCCGGACGCGCGGCGATGACAACGCGATCCTGCTGCTGGAGTTTGCCGATGGCACGACCGCGCTGGCCGAGGAAAGCTGGACCAAGCTCGGGGGCATGGACGATCGCGCCGAGGTGCATGGGTCAGAGGGCGTTGCGTACGCCGACCTGCTGCACGGCAACGCCATCGAAGCCTATAGCAGCACCGGCTATGGCTACGCGGTTGAGAAGGCCGGCGCCACCACCGGTTGGAGCTTCCCCATATATGAGGAGGCGTGGAACTATGGTTTTCACGGCGAAATGGCGCATTTCGTCGACTGCGTGCAAAACGGGCGCGAGCCCCTGCACAACGGCGAAGACGGCAGGGCGGTGCTCGAAGTGATATTCGCCGCCTACAAGTCCGCGCGTACCGGAAGCAAGGTGGCGCTGCCGTTTGCCACCACGGCCTCTAAGCCCATCGATCTGTGGCTGGCCGATGTCTGAGCCCATCGACCGCGCACGGCGCGAATTGCTGCAACTGGGCGCGCTGTGCGCCTCGTTGCCGCTCGCGGCGGGCGCCGCGTTGCCGACCGCGGATGGAATGGCGCCGCTGGGGCAACTGGGTTACCGGCAGCTGCGGCTGGCACGCGGTCCTCTGCTGAGCCAGGCCGAGCAGAATCATGCGCTGCTGCTGAACATGGACGAAGACGCGCTGCTGCGCCCGTTCCGGATTCGCGCCGGCATGGCCGCCCCAGGTCACGACATGGGAGGCTGGTACGATACCTACGCATTCGCGCCCGGCGCCACCTTCGGCCAGTGGCTCAGCGCGCTGTCGCGCTATTACGCGATCACAGGCCACGCGCCGACCCGCGCGAAAGTCCAGCGCCTGGTCCGTGCCTACGCGGCGACGATCGAGGCCGAGGGCAGGCTCTATCAGGACAACCGCTTTCCCGCCTACATATACGACAAGCTGGTCGGGGGCCTCGTTGACGCGCGCGTGCTCGCCCATGACGCGACGGCGGTCCGGGAGCTGCATCGGACGACGGCGGTGGCCGAGCCCCATCTGCCGCCTCATGCCATGCCGCACAATGACAACCCACAGCCCGGCGAAGATTTCACGCAGCACGCCTGGGATGAGAGCTATACCCTGCCGGAAAACCAGTTTCTGGCCTGGCAGCTCCCTACCTCTCACTCGGTACGCCCCTGTATCTGGACGCCGCCCGGAATGGCTTTGAGATGATCGACGCGCAGAGCTTTGCCACGGGCGGCTGGGGTCCCGCCGAGCACTTCATCGTGCCCGGCAGCGGCGGACTGGGTGAGAGCCTGAAGGAGGAGGCCAGGAGCTTCGAGACGCCTTGCGGGTCGTACGCACATTTCAAGCTGACCCGCTACCTGCTGCGGATCACGCGCGATCCCCGCTACGGGGACAGCATGGAGCGCGTGCTGTACAACACGGTGCTGGGTGCGCTGCCCATCCGGGCGGACGGCCAGGCCTTCTACTATTCGGATTACACGCACAGCGCCACCAAGGGCTTTTTCTCCGAGCGCTGGCCCTGCTGCTCCGGGACCCTGCCGATGATGGCCGCGGACTATGCGATCAGCGGCTGCTACACGGACTCCACAGGCCTGTATGTGAACCTGTACGTGCCTGGCCAGGTGAGCTGGCGCCAGGGCAGTGCGGCCTGCGGACTGTCGATCCACACCGAGTACCCGCGCGCACCCGACATTCGCCTGATCGTGCAGGTCCAAAGTCCGCAGACCTTCACGATTCACCTGCGCATACCGGCCTGGGCCACGGGCGCAAGCTTACGCATCAACGGGCGCAGGGCGGACGCGCCTCTGCAGCCTGGAACCTTTGCCGCCATCCGCCGTGAGTGGCGCGCGGGCGATCGCCTGGAACTCGAGCTGCCCCTGGCCCTGAGACTGCAGAGCGTGGATCTGCAGCATCCCGATACCGTCGCGCTGCTCGCCGGTCCCCTGGTGCTGATGCGCCTGCTGGAGCCCGGGCCGGCCGCCGCGACCCCGCTGACGCGGACAGAATTGCTGTCCGCACAGCGCGGCGGGCCGGGAGCGGCGGAGTGGAAAGCCGACGCCGCAGGCGAAACCGCCCGGTTACGTCCGTTCATCGACATCTCGGGCGAGCGCTACTCCACTTATCAGGATGTGCGCCCCGCCTGAGCGGGTTCGCATCGTCGGGCGTCGTCGCGACGCGTTAGTGGAACAGGTTGGGCCCGGTCAGCGGCTGCAACTCGCCCTCGGCCGCCGCCCAGCTGACGCGCAGGGTGGCCCCGCCTTCCGCCTGGAAGTAGCGCAACCGGAACTTGTGCAGGCCGCGGCGCAAGGGGATATGGCCCGTGACCATCTGGCTCGGATGGTTGCCATCGTTGTCGGCCACGGTTTCATCATCGATTTCCAGCACCGAGCCGTCGTCTGATTCCACGGCAAACTGGTAATAGCTGTCAGCCGGGACGCTTACAGCGCCCTCGAAGCGGACGGCGTAGTTCGACGGGCGGTTGAACTGTTGCAGCTCAAGGGACTCGGTCACCCCGCTTGCGATCGGCGTGATTCCATCGAACCCCCGGACGCTCTTGAACGCTCCCTCGACCAGCGAGTAGCGCAGCCCGGGCTCCTGGGCCACGTCGGCCATCGCCTCGTTGTACGGGCGCCGCAGGAAGCTGGCGCCATACACCGCGCTGCGCCGCCCGCCGGGCGTAACGACTATGAGATTCAGAGTCTTTTTTTCGTTGAGTGGCAGCGCCAGCTGGAGCGGTGCTTCATAGCGCGGGGAAGCCTCACCCGGATCGCTCCCATCGAGCGTGTAATAAATCCGGTTGGCGGCGAGCAGGCTGTTGAGCTCAATCCGCGCATGATCGCTCGTCGTGGTGTAGAAATCCTTCAGGCCGTCGGGTTCCGGTATCCGGTAATGCACGTCCTGCTGATCCAGGCGATCCAGCTGGTAAATGAGGCGATGATGAAAATCAGCATAGTCCCTGCCCGCCGCCGGCGACCAGACCGCCTCGGACAGGGCCAGTAAGCGTGGGAACAGCATGTATTCAACGTAACCGTAGACCCTGTCGAGCGGGACGAAGCCCCCGATATTCGCAGGTTCGCGCCTGGGATCGCCCTGGCCATAGTCGAAGTAGCAATAATCGGTGGGGGTCATGATCACCCGGTGGTCCTGCCGCGCCGCCTCGATGCCCCCGTCCTCCCCGCGCCAGGACATCACGACGGCTCCCGCGGCCAGGCCTCCTTCCAGGGTCTCATCCCAGCCGATCATCTGTTTTCCGATGCTTTTCAGATAGCTGCCGACGCGCTTCACGAAGTAGCTCTGCAGCTGATCCTCGTCCTTCAGGCCATGGCGCTTCATGATGGCCTGCGCTTCGGGGCTGTTCCTCCAGCCGCCCTTGTCCACCTCATCCCCGCCGATGTGGATGTAGGGGCCGGGGAACAGCGCGGCGACTTCGCGCAGTACGTCGCGCAGGAACGAGAAGGTCTGCTCCCTGGGGCACAGGACATTTGCGTCCCCGCGCGCGCAGGCGAGGTACGGGTAGGCCGCCACCGCGGCGCCCGAGTGGCCCGGCATCTCGATCTCGGGAATCACCGTGATGAAGCGCGCCTGCGCGTAGGCCACGATGTCCCTGATCTGCGCCTGGGTGTAGTACTGCGCCTCGGCCCCATTGCGATCCGCGCTCCCCGATTGCAATTCGGTCAGGCGCGGGTACTTTTTGATCTGGATGCGCCAGCCTTCGTTGTCGGTGAGGTGCCAGTGAAAGCGGTTGATCTTGTATTGAGCCGCGAGATCGAGCAGCTTCTTCAGGTAGCTCACCGTGAAAAAATGTCGCCCGACATCGAGCAGCAATCCGCGATACCCGAAGCGTGGGTAATCTGTGATGGCGAGGCCGGGCAGCTCAATCGCCGGCTGGCGTTGCACCGGCATGAGTTGCGTCAGGCTCTGCATGCCGTAGAACAATCCTGCGCCGCGGCCGCTGACCCGGACGCGGTCGGGGCCGATGGTCAAGCGATAGCCTTCCGCGGGCAATGAGTGGCCGCCGGCCGAACTGAATTCGATAAAGGTGCCCCTTGGTGTCGGCACGCCACCGAGGCGCAGCCGCAGCCCATACCGCGCGAACAGCTGATCATCGAAGAGGGCGGCGATGCGGCGCGACTCGCGATCGCCAGCCAGGAGTCGCGTCTGATCATTGAGGAGGAAGCTGCCCGGCAGCGGCTTCAGCGCCACCGGCCAGGGCACAATATTCACGCCCGGCGGTGCGGAGGATTCCGCGCGCGCCACAGCTGCAGCCGAGAGCAGGAACAGAACCCCGGCGCGGCGAGACCAGCCCTTCACGGTGCTCAGCCGGGGCGCGGGCCTGAAATGCGCCGGGAGAGCCGCAGGTCGCGCGAGGAGGCACCCACATACACGGTGCGCGCGCCTGGCGCAGGGTGCCAGTGCGAGTCCGCATTCGACCAGTAGCGCATCCGCTCCGGCACGATGTGCAGGTGCACGCGCTGCGTTGCACCCGCGCGCACCGTGATGCGCGCAAAATCGGCCAGCGCATGCACCGCAAAGGCAGCGCCGGCCGGTGGATTTTCCGGCGCGCCCAGGTAAGCCTGCACGACCTCATCGGCCGTGCGCTTGCCGCGGTTGCGAACCGTGCAGGCGACGTCCAGGCCGCCATCCGCGCCGTGGCGCACCGATAGCTGCGAATACTCGAAACGGGTATAGGACAGCCCGAAGCCGAACGGGAATAGCGGTTCGATACCTTCGCGGTCGAACCAGCGATAGCCGAGGTTCACACCTTCGCCGTACTGCGTTCGGCTCCCAACGCCGGCGGATGAGCGCTCGGGATGGGCTGGATCGTTTGCCAGTCCGTCTTCAAGACGCCGCGGCCAGGTGATGGGCAGGCGTCCAGCGGGGCTGGTCTTGCCCGTCAGCAGATTCGCGGCCGCCCAGCCGCCTTCATCGCCCGTGTACCACATCTCCAGCACCGCCCGCACGTCCTTGAGCCAGGGCATGGCCACGGCCTGGCCGGTATTCAGCACGACGACGGTGTTCGGATTAGCCGCCGCGATAGCCGCGATCAGCCGATCCTGGTCTCCGGGCAGGCCGAAGTTGGGCCGGTTGCGGTTCCA
>WNFI01038314.1_pt1 | contig 43309 bp, 68 predicted proteins | sample 5400471 | NCBI WGS metagenome assembly WNFI01 (sample SAMN13153348, study PRJNA577476) | soil metagenome | isolation source: 100 cm saprolite on Douglas fir-dominated hillslope | place: USA:California | collected 2013-09-17 | reverse complement strand
AGTCCATCTCCAGCAAGACATTAAATCAAATATGTTAGACTTTTCAAAACCGTTTACTTCAGGACAATCCGCCCAACTAACCCAACTAACCCAACTAACTTTTCCCCCGTTTTTACATAACAAACACAAGACGAATGGGGAGTCAGCTACCTAACTATACAGCCTAAAGGACTGGAATAGCTTAACAATCTGACATTCGAAACGACCGACCGAGCTTTATACGCAAACTTGCTTTGAGTCATACAAGATTATGACGCAAGGAACTATAAAAGGTACTACGTGCTATTTTACATAAAGGGTACGAAGGATAACCACCGAGGGATGAATGCGGTAATGCGAGGGAGGGAGTGAGAAGAGGGACGAAAAAAAGAACTAAGAGAGGGCGTAGCCCTAATATGGGTTGATATATTTTTATATAGTTATGAATGAATTACAAGAACATAAACCTAAAATTGCTATATTAAAAGATATTGATAAAACAATTTATGATACGTTTGAGCATGTATATCAAACAGCAGGCTTTTCTAAAGATGCTCCGAGATATCACGCTTGTCATAAATATGGATACGAGTGTGATCTACCAGACGATAAACAACCATGAATGCAATAGAAGAAATATCAGTTATAGATAAAAAGCTTATTGATTTAAGACAGAGGTATTTACTAGCAACTCCTAATAAGAGGAAGTTCATAGCAGTATTAGGTAAGGCTCTTAAAGATAAACAAAAACGGTTGCGCGATTCTTTGGGTTCACAGATGCAACTTGAAATTGCCCCTTGACATTTTAATATTAAAGGTTTAGTATAGATTCATGAGGGAAGTAAAACAAGTAACAGTTTATCTTGAAATTCAGCAGCATATAGACTTAAAGGTTTTAGCTGCAAGAAATCACACAAGCATTTCGCAAATTATTCAAGAGTTGGTTAATTTATATTTAAAGGAGAAACATGAAATTACTTAATTCTTATTTATTTCAAATAGTTATTTCTTTTATTTTGTTAATTCTTTCTATAGTAATTATTGTTTTAAATCAACCACGTCTCAATCAATATAATGCTCATGTATGTGCGGTGAATGGTTATCAACCGGATTGTATTACTAAATTAAAATAATATGACAACCTTAAAAGATTTAATAAAAGATTTTGCAATAGAAGTTCAAGTAAATGATAAATGGTCTGATGAAGACTTAGAGGTAAAAATTGAAGAACTTCTAGAAGATATTAAAGGGAGGTTAATAGGATAATATGGATAAATTACCATTACCGGAAGCTCCGGTGACGATGTTCACAAACTATAAGAGAACCGATGGGTTTGAAGTTTCACTCACTTTACGGGGGGATAGTCTTAAAGAAGTTGCTACCGAATTAGATAACGCGATTAAATTAATAGCTGAAAAGGGCGGCACGCCAGTTATAAGAGGATTTAAAAAGGAAGTAAAGCCAGTCGAGTATGTACCTAATAGGCTTTGTGGCTTTGATGGAGGGAAGCTTATCTACGGAATAAAGAAAGATGGATCCAGATATATTAAATGCGAGAATAATAAATTCATTAACGGTCAACAATCTGGATGTAAGTTTGTCGATTGGATGAATACACCGGAGAGACAAATAGACGGTTGAAAGAATAATATAGAAAATACGGATTATGAAGATTTATTTATACTTTTACCCTTTTGGATATTCCCCTTTTTGTTATATCAATATTTAAAGAGAAAAATAATATGAATACCATTGACGAAGCATTACATCAAGCGGCTCTAGAAGGCCTTCCAATCGCCATAGAGGCTTCTGGATGGACAGAGTTACAAAAACGTACATGGTATGAATCTTTGTTCGTCAGAAACGATTCTATGACCAGTGAGACAGTAGATGTTCTAATTGATGATGCAATAGAATATAGAATACACAATCATAGGAGGAGGTGAATTTATGAATCTAATATCATATAAAAACGATAAAAATTTAAAGAAAATCTTTTTAGAAGAAATAATTAAACATCGGAAAGCCGATCAAATTGTTCAGGGTACATACGGCAGAGAAAACGGTATCTGGAAGGGTTGTGCTGTAGGATGTTCAATCCATTCACTAAATATCCGATTGAATAAAACCTACTCAACCTCAGACCATTCAGTTTACGAAACAGAACTTGGTATTCCAGAATGGTTAGCACGACTTGAGGATGGAATTTTTGAAGGATTATCAGTTGAAGAAGCCAAGTTATGGCCTGAGAAGTTTGCTAAAGCAATTCCAGTGGGCGTGAATCTTGAACCAGTCAAATGGAAATTTTCTACGTATTTACTTAAAGAAAATATTGATAGGGTTTTATCTTTGGATAATATTTCTGATGAGCTTAAAAAACAAGTTGTTGATTCTATTCGAGGAGTATTAAAAATATATGAAGATGCTATTAAAAGCGGTGAGTGGAACGGGTCAGCAGCAGAGTTAGCAAGGTCAGCAGCAAGGTCAGCAGAGGCAGCAAAGTCAGCAGCAAAGTCAGCAGCATGGTTAGCAGCAGAGTCAGCAGCAAGGTCAGCAGCAGAGTCAGCAGCATGGTCAGCAGAGGCAGCATGGTCAGCAGCATGGTCAGCAGCATGGTCAGCAGAGCCAGCAGCAGAGTCAGCAGCAGAGTTAGCAAGGTCAGCAGCAAGGTCAGCAAGGTCAGCAAAGTCAGCAGCAAGGTTAGCAGCATGGTTAGCAGCAGAGTCAGCAGCAAGGTCAGCAGCAGAGTTAGCAGAGTCAGCAGCAAGGTCAGCAAATACAAGATACTCTAAGGAATTACTTAAACTTCTTAAGGAGGCTAAGTAGTGTCTTGGTCTTACGTAAAGCGGGATAAAGCCGATAGTGTATTTAGTCGCTATATACGATTAAAAGCTAAACGATGTATGAATTGTGGTTTACGGGGGAGGGGAGAAGAAGGTATTATCGGACTCCAAGCGAGTCACTATCATGGTAGAAGAAAAGAAAGTGTTCGTTTCGATGAAGAAAATGTTGACTGTTTTTGTATAGGATGTCATAAAAAATTAGGAACCGATGACAGACCAGCCTATACATCGTTCAAAATTAGACAACTCGGACAGAAAGGATTTGATCTTTTAATGCTCAGAGCAAATACACCAGCAAAGAAAGATAGGAAGTTAGCTTATATGATTTATAGTAAGTTATTGAAAGAATTGTGAAAATTCGAATGTTAAAAGATAGATTTATAGATAAAGGTATAACCCTTGAAAAAGACAAAACGTATGAAGTAGAAGATATTATTCAGGATACTTATAAAATTAAAGTACCAATGAAACGACAAGGAAAATTTAAGTATGTATTAGTTGGAGAGAGTGAAGGAGAACTAGTCGATTAATCCGATTTTTAGCTCCTTTTGAGCGTAGAGTTATGAATAAAGAATATAAAAAACGATTATTAGAATTAGCAAAGCAAGTTGAGGAATTACATGATAAAACTCAATTTAATAGCGGTGCAGATTTAATACCTGCATTTAACTCTAAATTAAGTCAGTTGTTAGGCTTTATACAAGCATTAGAACTGGACGGTAAATGATAGATTATTCGGAGCGTAAATTATGAAAAGATTAGGCTATTTTGGAATAGGAATATATCAACCGAAAACAACCGAAAATATGGGTACGCTTTGGCGTTCAGCATTTCTTTTCGGTGCAGATTTTATCTTTACCGTTGGTGCAAGATACAAGAAGCAACCGAGTGATACACCCAAGACAACCTTGCACGTGCCTTTGTATAACTATACGGATTTTGATGATCTTATTAAACATTTACCCGACGGGTCAAGTTTGGTCTGTATAGAAATGCTTGATAAAGCGAAATCGTTAAAAGAAGCATCGCATCCCGAAAGAGCAGTTTATTTACTTGGTGCGGAGGATCATGGAATACCGGAAGAATTTACAGAAGGCTATCAGACGGTTTATATTCCAACTGAAAGACCGTTCAGCATGAATGTCGCAGTTTGTGGCTCGCTAGTTCTTTATGACCGATTTTTCAAGGCTAAGAGTGCCGACAATCAATAGAACTTATGAGTAAAGATCTGATAAAAGATTTTGTTGACACAAAGAAAAAGATGGAAGGGAAATATCCTAACTATACTTTTGAGACAAGCGCACCTTGTACGTGTTTTTGTCATTATTCAAATATGCAAAATAAATATGATTGCATTATAGAGAGTAATACCTGTAGAGAGTGCGGAAAGGCATGTCTCTAGGCATAAAAGCGTATATAATTATGGGTAAAGTACATAGAATAAAACGAAAATTCAAAAAGCATGTAGAGTTACCTGACAGAGTCAGTAGTAAAACATGGTATAGGATGGAGGATGTTGCTTTTGAAGTTTGTAAAAATGTATCAGGAAGTTATTTTATTTTTATCTGGTCAAATCATACTTACAAATATAAAAAGGTACTGGAAAAACTTTTACATGAACTAATAGTTCCCGTAGGTTTATCCGATTAGAGCTTGCTAAGAGCTATGGAAGCAGAGGTTAGCAATTCTGCGAGAAAGCGAGTCAGAATCTCGTCGGGAACTATTAGTTCATGTGTGAGAATGGAGGGTATTATGAGTAAAAATGAAGAAGAAAAACCAATTTGTGATAAATGTGGTGAATTACTCCATTCAGGCAAATGTGAAGATGTAACAAGTTTATCTATAGAATATGAAGATGGGGAGTATGAAAAATTATCGTGATATAACTTTACAAGAATTTTTAGACGCATTACGAGCTAGACAGCGTAGGGAATTTTGGCTACATATTTTTATTACATTAGCTCTCTTTCTGGTAGTTTCAGGACTCATAGCTTATGGAATTGCAAGTTTAATGATAAAAGCATTATGAACGCAGACTAAACGACCCTTTTAGAACTAGATATGATTTTATTTGACGGACAACCACCATTAGGATTTGAACCAGAGCGTTCTTCTGTTAGAAACGCAACTCCTGAAAAGGATAAGTTTTATGTGAGATCAGAGAATACTTTGGATGCGTGGACGGGAAGCGAGTATTTTAAGTATTTGTTTAAAATAGAGTTATTCGGATTTAGAATTGTGCTATGGAAGCACGTGGAAGAACATTGATTAGTCGAAGTAATATGGGAAATACAGCACAAGTATCAAAAGAAGAATTGAAATGGAGAAAACTGCATAGCTGTTTTTCACCTGGTTGTCGTAACATTTCTTTTCTGAGAGATTGGGCTGGATGGGTTTGGTGCTTCAAACATTACTGGCGAGAACTATGGTTGATAGAGCGAAAAGGAGAAAGATTACATTTTTTGAGGCATAGTCAAGTTTGGTTCAACAAATAAGTGATTTTAAAAGTATGGAAGACAAAATAAAAGAAATTGAGGAATTGAAAGAAAGATGCGTTGATTTTGTAGGCGGTAAATTGGTATATGTTCATCCGCCAGCAGAAGAAGTGCTTAGTAGTAAAGCGCATTCTTGGAGTATTCCAACAATAGCTTATGAAAGAGCAATCAAGGATGTTTTAGAAATATTACGAACCGAATAATGTGACTTAGTTGCTATGGAAAGGAAAGTAAGAAAATGAAAATTGACATAGAATGGTTATTTTGGCTTTCTGGATTCTTAAGTGGAGCAGGATTGGTTATACTTTCTTTTCATTTACATTTTTAGTATGACATCAAAAGAAAGAATAGTTACGGTTCTTAGACAATATGCTCAAGCTCATAATGATCTTGATTTACATATCTTGGCTATTGTAAGACTTTTTGAATTAGAACTCTCTCAACAACGTATCGAGTGGGAAAAAGAGCAAATAGATATTGAGGCCTTATTGGTAATTAAAAAAGAACAATGGGAAAGAGGGTTGCAGGAGAAAATAAAAAAATTTATAGTTTATGATATTGGTGATGCACCTGTTTTAGTAGAACGTCTTTCTGTTTTAACTCTCTTAGAATCCAAACCGCCAAAAAGCTGAATATCATTCAGAGTGTTCCCATTGTTAAAATGAGGGTTACGCATCTCAAAACAACACGTAAAATCGAATATTGTAGAATCGATACAAACTAAGGTACTTTGTATACAAGATTTGAAAGATATATACAAACTATGGAAGATAAATGTGTAAAACTGTTTGTTAGTCGAAGTATGAATAAAACAAATAAAATGATAGAAATACGGGAAGGATGGTTTGCAAGCGAATATGCTCTTAATGATTTTAAGAAATACTTGCATCCACAAGCGATTATTTTTAAAGAAGAGCCAGCGAATGAATTATATGATCAATGGAGACTAATTTGGTGGCAGCCGGAAGAAACGTTATTGATTGAGGCGAAATGAGAAGGGTATGATATAATGTCAGCGATATGACAGCGAGGCAAGGTAAGGTAATAAATAAAGTATTGGAATCCAATGGTAAGTTGGCCGTGAGTAAGGCTATGCTTGATGCTGGATATCCACCTACTACAGCTAAGAATCCACAACAATTAACTAGATCAAAAGGTTGGCAGGAACTCATGGAGCAATACTTACCAGATAATAAATTACTTAAAGTACACAATGAAGGATTAGAAGCAGTTAAAGTAATTAACTCTCATACAGAACCAGATTATATAATCGTTGATTATCAAACAAGAGCTAAATATTTGGAATTAGGTTATAAAGTAAAAGGAAGAATGAATGATAATACTACGTTAGTTCAGGTTAATAATCCAGAAGATATGAATGTAGTATTTGAATGAATGTTAAACTCCATGTCGGACAACTCGAAGTTGCAAAAGATGAACATAGATTCAGAATTATTTGTGCAGGTAGACGGTGGGGTAAATCAGTTCTTTCAGCTCTTATTATCTTACAATGGGCAACAAAGAATAAAGGGTTATATTGGATTGTTTCACCAAGTTATCGTCAAGCCAAGCAAATTCATTGGTTACAACTTAAACGGCTTGTACCAATAGCATGGATAGATAAAAAGAATGAAGTCGAATTATCAATCACACTCAAAAATGGATCAACTATCGAACTCAAGGGAGCAGAGAATCCAGACGCTTTACGAGGGGTTAAACTTCGAGGATTGGTTATTGACGAAATCGCTTCTATACGAAATTGGCCTTGGCTTTGGCAGGAGGTATTACGTGCTACCCTTACTGATTACCAAGCTCCTGTTATTTTTATTTCCACACCTAAAGGATACAACCACTTTTACGATCTCTATAATGCTGGACAGACCTCCCAAAGTGATTATAAATCATGGCGTTTTACAAGTTATGATAATCCCTACATCAAGAAAGAGGAAATAGATCATGCTAAAACAGAACTTACAGAAGATACTTTTGCTCAGGAATATCTTGCCGATTTCAGGAAGTTCACCGGACTTGTCTACAAAGGATTTCAAAGAGAACTACACGTTATCGATCCATTTGATATACCGGAATCTTGGGATGTTTATCGTTGTATGGATTTCGGCTCTACTAATCCTACCACATGTCTCTGGATTGCTACAGATGGTGATTATAATTTCTTTATTTCTGATGAGTACTATACCACTAATCGGACTATTGATGAACATGCTGGCATTATCAACGCAAGACCACTATCGCAACGAGTTACCCAAACCTTTGGAGATCCAAGCGGAGCACAATGGATTAAAGAATTTGAATGGCGAAAGATCTGGATTACTCCCGCAACCAAAGAACTTACCCAACAGTTTAACTCATGGGTCAGACTGGGAATTGAGAAAGTTGCAGAGCATCTTAAACCAACACCAGGAAGAAGCGTCCCAATCATACAACCCAGAAACATGTATACATCCTCAATTGAACAAGCTATGCCGTCATTGTTTGTTTTTTCAACTTGTACAAACACAATCAGAGAATTTGAAACTTATCGCTGGAAAGAAAAAAGTGTCAGAGAAGCACAAGACATCAACGAACCGGATGTACCAGAAAAAGCAAATGACCATGCACTCGACGCATTGAGATACTTTATGGTAAGTTATAAAAAAGCTAATAAGTATACCGTTCCTGCCAATGATTTATCTAACCAGAACTGGTCATTAGATATGAATAATAGTAGTGTGGATAACTCTGTGGATAACTGGGATATAGGAAGTTAAATATGAATAGTTTATCAACAATACAACAAGCGAATCAATTACGGTTTCTTTCAATGTTAGAGCAATCAGATCCGGCACTCTATATGATAAAGATTGCCTTAGATGAAACACATGTTAATCCTTTGGTAGTTATTCCAGTAATCAGAGCAATCAGTAGCTTAACTTATGATGGATATGGTAAGGTACAAATCTTCATGCAGGCAAGAATGATAACGCAAATTAAACCGGAAGCAAGTACAGAAGTGAATGAACCAGCAATTAAAAGTTGACTTTAAGTAAGAAAGGAGTAGAATTCAATTCATGGCATCAGAAGTAGTTGTGGCAGGTAACGATGAGGAACGTAAATCGTTCTACGAATGTTATCGTCACTACATTATGTCTCAACAGGATCTCCGAAAGAGAATGGTAGATTTTGATAAGCGGGATGTTCTCTTTCGCTCTTACATCGTTAAGAATTCTTGGCCTTATCGAGCGCAAGTCTTTGATCCTAGGGTATTCACAGCAATCTTTGAGAAGACATCTCGTATTCTTGCAAACAAGCCGCGAGGAAGGATGTTGCCACGGGAAAGCGGTGATGCTCTAGGAGCGAAGATTAACAATGAGCTTCTTAATTTTCAATGGGATGACAACGAGAGAGCTGACAGTACGCCAATGTTAGCTAAGTGGGCAATGATGGATATGAACGCACGCAAATACGGTGCATCATTTGGCCTTTGCAAATGGCATTACCAAAGAGTTTACCAAAAGTATGACATAGAACCCACAGGCGAGAAGAAAAGCGGTAAATCAGTCATCTATTTTGATGGTCCTAACTTTAAACCTTGGCCTAATCGGGATGTTTTGCACAATCCTTCCTATCCAACTGTTAAAAACTGGATTATTCTCCGAGATTATGTTACCTGGCAGGAATTAACTGAAACAAATGATGCCGCGAGAGGTAAACCTATTTACAAAAACCTAGATATTCTCCGAACTTCCCTTATGCAAGCAGGACGTAAGGGCGGAGATACACGGGCCGCTAACTATTCAGTACGGGACAAGACAATTAAAGGACTTGTAGACTATCTGGGACAAGACGAGGTCTATAAAACCCTAGAAGTGTGTACTGAGTATCGGCCAGAACGGTGGATTACTTTCGTTCCTAAGCATGGTATTGTTATCAGAGACATCCCTAATCCATATAATCATGGACAAATACCCGTAGTTCAGTTAAAATACTATCCAATAGACGATGATATCTATGGACTTTCAGAAATTGAACCAATTGAAAAGCTTCAGAACGCAGTTAATGCTGCTCTCTGTCAGTATCTGGACGCTATCAATATTAGTCTCTATACTCCTCTTAAAATTAGGAATACTAATGGTGCTGTTCAAATGCACACCTTAGAGTTTGGTCCTGGTAAGAAATGGTTAATGAATAATCCGGCAGAAGATGTCCTCCCTCATCAACCAGCCATTTCAGGTATTGGCGAGTTTGCTACAACCTATCGACTTCTTATTTCCTCAATGCAGGAAGCATTAGGTGAAACTTCAGCTGATGTTTCACAACTTTCACCAGGTAATGGTGACAAGACTGCAACAGAAGTAAAAGACTTGGCTCAATCACGTAATGCAAGAGACAACTTTAATCAAATCTTCCTCAGTGAAGCAATACAAAAACAAATGATGTTCTGGTATAAAATGAACCAACAGTTTATGCTTTCAACAGAGCAAGATAAACAAAAGGTTATTACAATCGTTGGCAAAGATGCCCTCTCATATTTTCAAGGACAAGGTTTGGATGCACAAGGCTTGGACGATGACGCGATTAAAACCTTGAGTGATCCAGCAATGGCAGGAATTGTCGGACCGGAAGATTTACAAAAGCCTCTCTTTCCTGTCAAGACCAAAGAGGGAACACAAACAAAACTTCGAATGGAACCAGGGAGCGGGTATGGACAATTAACTATTGAAAAGGGAGATTTGGAAGGAGACTATAAATATATCCCTGATGTGGGATCAATGTCTAATGATGCGAACGATATGCTTCAAATTGCTAAGAGTAGATTTATTGACTTAGTGACAGGTATGGACCCAAAGACAGGACAACCAACGGGAATTAATATGATGATTCAACAGGAAGGAAAGAAAGTCAAAGCGGCAGAGCTTATGATTGATTATGCTGAAGACCTAGGGTTTAAGAATGCAGATCAATATATTGAAGGGATACTAGGACAACAGCCAGGAGAACCACAAATGCCTGGAATGCAGCCTCAGATGCCGATGAACGGACAGCAACCAATGAATGGTCAACCACAACAGCCTAATGGACAAATGCCGCAAGGAGGTGTTCAGTAATGGGTAGTAAATTACTTTGGACAGGACTTACTTTTATTATTGCGTTTCAGGTATGGAATCCTGCAGGTTTTCCTTCGGTTAATATTGTTGGATCAGTATTAATGGTAATAGGATTAGTTCTTATGTGGTTAGATAAATAATGGCTGAGAAAATCTTAACGTCAGACGAAGAGCAAGCTTTAACTGAGAGTCAATGGATAACTGAGATGGCAAACTCGCAAGGTTATGAGAAAGTATTTAAACCATTTCTTATTGCAAAGCGCGATCAGTCTTTTCCTGATCCTGTCTCCTTTACGAAGGATGAAGAGTTTGTTTATGCAGCCAAAGTAGCAAGCGTCTTTAAGAAAGTATGCGCAGAGATCTTATTGTGGGTAGAACAACAAAAAGAACAAAGCTTAGCCTTGGAAGCAAAGAAAAAAGGAAAAGGAGTAGATCCGTTTAATATTGGTAGTTGAAATTATTAAAAAATAGTGTTATTGTTCACTGGAAAGGAGTAGTATGTCAGTTAGAATTAAGCAGAAAGGATTAAATATAGGAGTAGCAGGCGACGATGACTTCACAGAGGTTGTTGATACTTCGCTGGATCAGCGTACAGCAATTGACAACGAAGGATATCAATATCACTTCGGTCCCAATGAAACACGTAATTTTGCAGATGATGGACGGGGAATATCAATAGAAGGTTCTGGAACAACCATTAATGTTTCAGCTGATCCAATTCCATTTGGATCTGAATTGGCATAAGGCAGGTGATAGTATGAATATAAATACAAAAGGTAATAAAGCACCAAATGTTACCAATCTTAATCCATGGGGTGGAGTGGTAAATAATGAACAACCAAATACTTCTAAAGGGTTTGGCGGTAAAACACCCAGTAATTATTTTGGAGATACCAGTAATGAGCAAACAGCTAATGGTAAAACCTTTAAAGGCTTTAGTCCTAATCGGGGAGGTATTGATTATCGACTTGGTGGGGTTTCAGAAGGTAATGAGAATCCTAAAGGGTTTAAACAGGACGCAAAACCGAAAGTATATAAACCAAGCGGGGTTTAACTATGGATCCAAACACACAACCAAATGCAATGCAAGCAGCGCAACAGATGCTTCAAGGACCAGGGGGACAACCTGGCATGGGTGGCGGTGGAGGCGGAGCTAATCCCCAAGTAAAACAACAAATCCAACAATTAGTTCAACAGTTGTTTCAACTCGCCCAACAGCTATGAAAAACTCACCAAAAATAAATAAAAAGAAAAGCTTTAAGAAAGCTATGAAATTAGGGAAGAATAAAACGCCTCTAGGTATGCAAATACAAAAGTTTTCCGTAAGTGGAAAAGGGATAGGAGCGTGATAATTATGGATGCAGTTAAAAATTATATTAAAGACGTAGTTAATGAAATTCTTGTAGAAAAGGGGCTTGTTGACAAAGAACAACCAGCAGAACCTGTTGCGGAACCAACGCCAGATGCTTCTACAGAGGCGCCAGTTGAGCCACAAACGCCAGTTCAACCAGCAGAAGGAGCAGCAGTAGCTTAATATGCAAGGAATGAACAGTCAGCCTCTTTTACCAGGAAAGCCTAAAGTGAAAACACCAAAGGCGTATAAAAAGGTACAAAAGGCACTTACTAACGGACCGAAGAAGAAATACGGTTCTAATAAGTTTTCTAAAAGTCAAAGGGTCAAGTAAGATAAGGTGAATTATATGGCAACAAAGAAATCAAGCATCAGTAAACCAATCGGGAGTAAAGGAGCTAAGATACCAAAACTTAAAGGTGGCAAAGGTATGCCGCAAGTAAATAAGAATAGAGGTGGATATGGCGCAGCAAGACCAAACTTCGGAAAGCTGGGATCAAAAGCAATCAAGCCAATCGGCGGGCGAGGGAAGTAAGCAGACAGGGGAAGAGGAAGGCAGTATTACCTTTAAGCCCAAGACTATTTCTTGTCCTACGGATCAGGATGGCAACCAGACGCATACTTTCTATCACACAGAGAGTATGGCTGTTAAATGTAGATCGTGCCCTATTGGTTATACATTGAGTCCAGGCACACATTTGAAGGCTGGACATATCTATGTAGGGGATCAGTTATTAATTTGATAGTAGAATGGAGGTTTAGACAGGATTTCTATTCTACTACCAGCTTTAATAACTGGAAATTGGGGTGATGCTCGCCTTATGAGCAATTGAAAGGAGGTGTATATGCCAGAAGATACACAAAAGGCACAAACGGCTGAGACCGAAACTCAGCAGACATCTATGCCTAGTGTCCAAGATCAAAAAACGCCAGAGCCTGAGAAAGGTAAGGATGGATTGCCGGAGGAAGTATCAGGGAGGACTAAGAGCGAGTTTGAGAAACTACAAAAACAGCTTCGAGAAGAACGCCAGTCCCGTGAGCGAATAGAATCCGCTTATACACAATTACTTCAACCAAAAAATAAAGAGGAAGATACGCCAATCTATGATCCTGAAACTGGTTTGATTAACCCAGATGAGTTAACCAAACTACAGAAGGAAGCAAGAGAAGCACGTATCGAAGCTCAGAAAGCACGAGAAGAAACGTCCAGTTACAGACAACAGGGTGAATATGCCAAAGCATACCAAAAATATGATTGGACAAACCCTGAAAGCAAAAGTTTCGATGAGAAACGATCAAACCTTGCAGCAGCTATCGCTCTTGCCTCAATGGTAGATCCAAAGAGGTACGGAGGTAAACAGCTTGATCTGGAAGGGGCAGCAAGTTTTGTAGAGGGATTAACTTTTAAGCAGGTTGAACAAGTAAAAGCTGATGCAGCACAAGCAGCAATCGAACAGTTGAGTCCTAAAGAACAGGCTGCGCTTGAAGCAACTGGAAGTTCAGGAAGACGAGAACCGGAAGCAACACTTGATTACGAAGACGTCAGACAAGCAACCAGACGTGGAGGTAATGAAAGTATTGTTGCGACAATGGCTCGTCTTAATGCTTTAAAAAATCAAGCTAAGACCTAGCGGGAGATGCGCTTACGCTAGGTTTATATCTGGCGTAAGAAAGGAGGAATTTATTTATGGCATACGGTTTACAAACATATCAGGAAGCGATTCGTCGTGAGGATTTGATTGATATCATTGGTGATGTTTCACCAGATGACAATCCACTCTCAACTTTATTTGCAACGACAGCAGCAAAAGCAACTACCCACGAATGGGGTGAAGATTACTTGTCTCGTCCTACATCAGTGACGGCAAGTGTCGAAGGCGCTCAAGCGACTTATGCAGATTTAGTAGCACCTTCACGAAGAAACAATATCGTACAAAACGTCCAAGTTACTTTCCGTGTAACAGGTACTGAGCGATCAGTAGCTATTGCAGCAGAAGGAGATCCTTATGACTATCAGGCAGCAAAAGCATTGCGAGACTGGAAAAACAGGCTCGAATACGCGCTTATAAACGCAGCTATTGCTTCAGGATCGTCAGGTATTGGTCGGCAAATGGCGGGTATTGCAAACATTGTTACCTCTCATTACACAAACCTTAATTCTGGTACTTCACTCTCAGAAACTCACCTTAACTCAATGGTTTTGGGTGTAGCGAATGATGTTGGATCAGACGACGTGTTTGATTTGATAGTAACAACGCTTCAGTTGAGACAAAAAATCTCAACTTTCACAGCAGGTAATACTAAATACATAGACGCATCGGACAAGAAATTGGTTCGTCCAGTGATGATCTACGAAAGCGATTTTGGAGTGCATCGTATTTTTGGACACAAAGACGTTCCAAAAGCAACAGCTACTCCAGGTCCGGCAGTATTTGGACTAAGAGAAGACAAATGGAGAGTTGCGTATCTTAGGAAACCTCAAAGAATTGAACTAGCCAAAGATGGAGATCGTGATAACGGTCTTATCGTTGGAGAAGCAACACTTGAGTATCTCGCAGAGCGATCAAACGCGTATAGTTCAGGATTTAACCTGGCAGGTTAGTTCTAGCTTTAGAGAGAGCCGGAGTTCTTTTTCGACTCTCTCGACATATATGGAATACATCTACGATCAATTTGGAATAAAACGGAAAACAGCAGTATTCTCAGCTGCAAATAAACTCCACGCTCTTAAAAAGAAGTCAGGACAAGACCCATGGCCTGTAATTGAGGAGTGTTTTAAGATTTGGGAGAAAACCCATCCTGCAAAGTATGATTCTTATCTGCATTACCTCAAGGATATCAAAGCAACACGCAAGGTGACTAATATAGGTAATAAACGATACTCTGGCGTATCCAAGGCTAAGAATGGACAATTAACCTCCTACGTTGCTGACATGCCTAAGCAGGTTATGTATATGATACGTGCAATCTATGATTCAGACGAACTACCCATGCAGAAAGAGTTTTGGCAAGAATTTATCTGGAGATATCCTAAATATGCGGTAAGGGAGGCGGTATGAGTCAAAAAATTGCTTTAACCATGATCTCACGGGGGAAAGGAGAGGAAGAACAGCTTAAGCAAGCTCTTACTTCAATCACTCCCTATGTTGACGCGGTTTATATCACTTTGACTGATCCAACTAACTTATTAACCGAAGCAGAGAATGTAATTAACAGCTTTAAGCGGGATGATTTACCAATCAACATCTCCTATGGGAATTTCCATTTAATAGCAACGCAGGAGGTTGTCGACTGGTGTCAACAGTTTTTAGGTTACGAACCAAACATGAAATCAGGAGACAAGATATTTGAATTTGATCGGGCGAGAAACTTCAATATGTCTCAAGTCCCCAAAGATGAATATCCTTGGCTTTTCTGGATGGATTCAGACGATATCGTAAAAGGCGGCGAGAAACTTCACGATTTAGCAAAACTTTGCGAGGCTAACAATGTCGAGGCTTTGTATGTAAATTATATTTATCAGGCTGAGTTTGACGAGCAGGGGAATGTGAAACATAAGATTATCGAGCATCTACGGGAAAGACTGGTCAGAAATAACAACGCGTATAAATGGATTTCTCCTATTCACGAAACCCTTATTGAGCAACGGCCAACACGAAAGACCGATACCAAGGATTGCGAGGTAATTCATCACGCGGCAATGGATAGCCGGATGATTTCTCTTAATAGGAATCTTAAGAATCTAGAACTTGCTATTTACCGGACACAAGGAAAAGACCCACGACATATTTATTATCTTGCTAAAGCATATTTTGATTTGAATACGCCGGAAAATAATGAAAAATGTATTCCTTTAATTGAACAGTACTTGGATGGAGAAAATAAATCCGGCTGGCCGGAGGAGAGACAACAGGCTTGCGAATACCTCTCGGAGATTTATAGACGTAAGGGAGACCATCCTAAGTCAGTCAAAGCATGTATACGGGCATTTGAAGAGCCTTGCGAGCCCGCACCGTCACTGTATGTAAACTTGGCTCTTTGTTTTGTTATGCTGCAGAATTGGGATTTAGCGATGTATTGGGTAAAACTTGCAACCCAAGTTCCTGATAAACAAACTACCCTGGTTAGGAATGTGAAAGACATGCAGGGGAGAATCCTGGAAATTATTTTTAACTGTCAACTTAATTTACATAAAATAGATGAAGCGTGGGCAGCCGCTACGAAAATGATTGAACTCTTTCCGGGTGAACAGACAGTCATTAACGCACTCACCATGATTGAACAATTAAAAACTCAACGGGACTTGGTTCTTAAGGTAGGAGAATTGGCTAATTACTTGCAGAGAACAGGTGAGGGAGCAAAGATCAAACCCCTTTTAGCAGCAGTTCCTAATATAATCGCTGAAACCCCCTATGTGCAAGATCTCTATATGAAGAACAATCCTCCTACAGCATGGGAAGAGAACGAGATAGCTATCTTTTGCGGGCCGGGATTTACTCAGTGGTCTTCAAAGAAGCTGGAGAATCCAAGAGAGAGTTTTATAGGCGGCAGCGAGGAGGCAGTTATCCATATGGCAAAAGAATTAACGAAAAAGGGTTATAAAGTAACTGTTTATTGTGATCCAGGGGATGACGAAGGAGAAATAGACGGTGTTCGGTGGCTACCTTATTATAAATTTAATGTTTTGGATAATTTCAATATTCTCATCGTTTGGAGACAGTTAGGGCTCTTTGACAGCCCTTTGAAGGCTAAGAAGACCTATTTCTGGGCGCACGATGTCCAAAATCCACTTGAATGGAAACCAGAAAGGTATAATAAGATGACAAAAGCTATTTTTCTTAGTAAATGGCAACGGGAGAATGTACCGGACTTACCGGAAGAGAAAGTGATGATATCAAGTAATGGAATATGAACGAAGTAATAATCAAGGAAAAACCTTTAACTCTCGAAGAGTTAATGAGCAAACAATATCGGGAAGGCATGCGTTGCGAGGTTTGTCAGGAATCGCACTTAGAAGGAACCGTATTATGCGTGTGTATATGTCATAAAGATTATGAGAAATGATACAAAAAAACATGATTTTAAAAAAATAGAAGATAACTTATCTAAGGGTAGCCAAAAAGATGTCTATAAATGTAATAGTTGTGGACAAATACAAAAAATGTATATAAGAACTGAAGAGGAAATGAATGAATATTTCAATAAATACTATGCGGAATAATCACAAAATTGTTTATACATCCAGTTATGATAGGGGTCTCGAACATCTTTTAGGTATGTGGTCTGATATTAGAAAGGAAGTACCCGATGCAGAGCTCCACGTTTATTATGGCTGGAAACTCTTTCTGGAATTCTATAAAAACAATCCCGCTTCAATGAAATGGTATGAGAAGATGCGCGAGCTACTTAAGCAGGAGGGGGTAACTGATCATGGACGCATCCCACAGCATGAGTTAAAAGAAGAGATGTTGCTTTCAGGCATATGGGCTTATCCGGCTCACTTCGCAGAGGTAAATTGTATCTCAGCTATCAAAGCACAAGCCTACGGGTGTGAGCCTGTTGTGATTGATTATGCAGCTCTTAAAGAGACCGTTCAATATGGTAAAAAGATTGAAGGGGATATTTACGATCAGGAAACAAAGGATAAGTTCAAACAACAACTCCTAGAGGCTTTGAAAAAACCTTGGAACGAAGGAGACAGAGAAGCTATGATGAAATGGGCACAGGAGAAATATTCTTGGGAGAAAATTGCCCAATCTTGGAAGGAGGAATTTGACAAATAACGAATACCATTGTCCGTTCTGCGGATCAACGACACCAACTATCGAAACGCCCTTTCTCGTTCTTAATAATAAAGGCGAGAGAGTTAAAAAGACACAGCCTTGCTGCAGATGGCAAGGATCAAATATCAAATGGCAGAAACAACATACCGATCCTATTACGCATAAAACAGAAGATTTAAAAGAGATTGCGAGGTGGAAAAAATGAAAGAAGAAGAAAAACAACGATACGAATTAATTTTTAAACAGTTAGAGCTCATTGAAAGTTCGTACATCAATGAGATATTACGGTTAGTGAAGGATACAACCTTTTATGAACCAAAGTCTCAGGAGTTTGGATTATTACTTCAGGCTTTAGGAAATGCCAGAGCATCAGTGCACGATTTAGATCTTTATCTCAAAATAGTAAGGAATAGAATCGTTGAGTTACGGATGTCTTACGACAGTTCAAAAGTATGAACGCTAAGGAATTATTTCAAAAAGCAAATAAAATCTGGGAAAGCTACGATATCAAACCCGTTTTACCTGCCCTGCGTGCTTTGAACGAGGGAGCTATGCAGGATGTTCTCAACACCAATGGCAACAGGTATTATCAATGGTCTGCGTCTCTTCTAGAGGTTTTACAGCCTCACACAATTGTAGAATTAGGCGGTGCTATGGGAGTGTGGGATTTAATGCTTTTGAATGCAAACTATAGAGATTTTGAGTTATACAGTATAACTCTAGCAGAACAGGGATTAGAATTTGCGTATGTTGTTGATAAGTATAGTAATTTTCATCCTGTTGTTGGAGATGATTTAGATTTAACCAAGTGGGGAGAATTGGATTTAAGTAAGACTGACCTGTGGTTCTTTGATAGTTTCCATACAGGCGAGCAACTACAGAAAGAGCTTGATTTATACACCCCATTCTTTAAAAAAGGAGCAGTTCTTTTATTTGATGACATCAGACATCCCGAGTTGTGGCCTATTTGGGATAAGCTTGCTTATGATAAGTATGAAGCAACAAATCCGCTCCATTACTCTGGATTCGGTATTTGCTGTATTTGATGGAATAATGTATGACAAATGAAGAAATAGCACAATTAGTAAATAAATACTGGGACTATACCTTTCCAGGCGGATTTGAGCATCGATTCGATCCTGATAGTAGTGCTGTTTTGTATTCATTTATCAGAAAATATAAACCAACGAAATGTTTATCTATTGGTACGTGGCTTGGGGGTTCAGCGTGTGTAATTATGTCAGCTTTGCAAAAGAACGGGAAACCATTTGATTATATTGCTTCGGAACTTCTTGACGATAAACGGGAAGCGACAGGGGAAAATGTATTTGCTAAATGTGGTAGATCCCCAATTATGATAGGAGATATCACAAAATATAGCACTCTTGCACCCCTAGAATTAGATTTCCTTTTTGTTGATACTGACCATGACGCAGAAGTGACACAGTTTATTGTTGATAACATCTGGCCTCGGTTAAAAAAAGGAGGCTTACTGGCACTTCACGATTTTGCTGTTGAGGAAAAAGACGGAATATGGGTGGGAAAAGGCCATGATGGAATAGGAGGCTTACCGGAAACACAACTGTACATGGATATGTTTCATAATAAGAAATGGCCTTTTAAGAAATTGTATTGGTGTTACCATAATCCTTTTAAGGATGGAATGAGATCTGAGTGGGAAGGAGCATTTTTTGAAAAAGCCGAGTAAGAGAATCTTGTGTGTTTGTAGCGGGGGGAATATCCGATCCGTTACGCTCGCTTATATCCTTCGGAGGATCTATAGATATGATGCTCTGGCGGCGGGAATTAAAGGTAATAGTTCATATACGCTTGATTATCTATGTAAGTGGGCTGATCGGATTGTAGTATTAGAGGCAGAGTTTAAAATGGCTATTCCGCAAAGATATCATCCCAAAGTAGTTATTTATGATGTGGGACATGACGTGTGGCATCAGGCAAATCATCCAGCTCTCGTTGATAAGCTATATAAACATTTAGCGGCATACAAAATATGAAACACTATCATTATGAATTTAATGCTTTTAATTATAAGTCTCCTTATATTGAAGGGCAAATTGCGCCTCAATTATTAGCTACGGGGAAAGAGTATCATATGGGAGAAGGAACTGTAGTCGTTGTAATTGCGTCTACGGAAGAGGAAGCTTTAGGAAAGGCAAAAAGCATAATTAAAAGAAATTATTATCGTTTAATGAAAGCATTTGAATGTGAAGTTCCAGAATCACAAATAGATCCGCAGGAAATACAAGTATTGCAACTAGAAATGCAGAAAAAAATGTTAGATTTTATAAAAGGAAAACATGGTTATTAATTTTCTTTGGTATTGGAATAGAGCAGCGGAAATTTGTCCTAATTGGCAGGATGGATTACGCGCGGCGCTTATGGAATTAGGGAAGAAGCATACAGTTAATATTTTATTAGGAGAATTCGAACCTTTAGACGATGCTGATTTTCTCCTTTTCTGGGGAGATTCTAACTGTCCCTTTTTCGATAAGATAGACAAATATATTGCTAAGAAGGGTATCATCTTAACGACTGATCCTGTGAATTGGAATAATTTAAGAAAGTTAGATGTTGTTTATTGTGAATCACAACCTATTTACGATCAGGTGCGAACTCATGGACTTCATGCCGTTCGGGCGTTCGGTACAGATAGTGATTTCTATATCCCAACACAGGTACAAAAAGATATTAAATATTTTTATCCAGCAACCTTTAGTCCTTGGAAGCGACAATCAGCTATAGCGCATCTAGGAAAAGAACTTGTTTGTATTGGAACGGTTCAGCCCGATGGAGAAAGAGAACGTCATACCTGCGATGACACGGGTGTTATTGTTTTAGAAGGCTACTTAAATCCAGGAGTAATACGAGATTGTTATAACCGAGCACAGTACGTTCCGATTCCTGCCATTCACGGGTCGGAACGTACTTGTTTGGAAGCGATGAGTATGAATATCGTTCCCAGCGTTAATCCAAAAAACGTACGAACACTTTCTTTTGTTGAGGAGTATATTCATTCAGAGTTTAATACTCCACGGGAATTTATCTTAGCTAATTACTCGCCACAGATTTATGCAAAGAATTTAGAGAAAGGAATGCTATGAAAGAATTTACTGTAGTGATGCCTTGCTGGATAATCAATGAGGAGCTTTTAGAGCTGACTAAAAATGCCGTTGAAAGTTTTGGCGAGGTTAATCTTATTGTTGTTGATAATGGGTCAACTGTAGGAGGAGGGTATCTCAGATCCGTTGCTGATACCTATATTCGAAATAAAGAGAATCTAGGGTACGCTCGTGCGGTTAATCAAGGGTTAATGTTAGGAGAGTTGGGGAAATATACGGCGATTTCCAATAACGATATTCGTGTCTCATCGAACTGGCAAGAAGTAGCAAGAGAGGTCTTATTAAATGACAAAGCCTATTCCTGTCACTTCAGGATGATTCCTTATGATGAAGCTTTTAATCATGGAGATATGACCGCATTAACAGGAAAGGAACGGTGGTGCAGTAGTTCATTTTTTGTCCTCTCTCCGGCGCACCGGAAGTTTCTTTACGATGAGGCGTATGGTTTAGGAGGGTACGAGGATTACGATTACTGGTATCGTGTTCGAACAGAAGGTTTATATACTGCCTATACGAATAAGGCTTCTTATCAGCATAAAGACAGCTCCACACAAAATCTTTTAAATCAGGAAGAAAGAGCCAAGGAAGATCAGAGGCGGAGAGAATACTTTAAGAGTAAGTTTGGAGAGTATCCGGATATACTCTTTGCTAAAACATACCCTGAGCAGATGAAGGAAAGGTGGAAACCGATGCCTTGACAAGGAATGTGTATCCATGATATACTGGGGGTATGAAAACTAAAACTAGCGTATATAAATGGAGAATTAATAATTATGAGGAATACAAAAGAAAAGCTAGGGAACATGATAGGGAATATTATTATCGTATTAGAAACGAACTCTATATTTTATTAGGAGATAAATGTTGTAAATGTGGGTTTAAAGACAGAAGAGCTTTTCAAATAGATCATGTAAACGGTGGTGGAAATAGTAGAAAAATAAGAAATAGAACAGGGCAAGGAAAAATTAGACATATGTTAGAGCATGTACGAAATGGGTCAAAAGATTATCAACTTTTATGTGCAAATTGTAATGTTATAAAAAAGTGGGAAAATCATGAAATTAAAGGTCATATTACAAAAACAAGAAAAGAATTTATTACGGGTGTATTAACTAAAATAGGAGATAAATTATGAAGTGCCGTAATTGTGGAGGCCCAACGAAAGAGATAGCATCCTTTGGAGATCAATATCTCTCCGAATTTAACGATGGGAAAAAGCCAAGTAAGTACCCCTTGGATATGGTGATGTGTTCTACCTGCACCCTTGTTCAACTAAAAGAATCTACCCCGCAAAAAGAGCTTTATACCGAGAATTACGGATATAAGTCAGGTATCAACGATACAATCAAAGCTAATTTGAAAGAAATCGCTCTGCGGGCAATGAAATATACTATTTTACAATCAGATGATATTGTACTGGATATTGGAGCCAATGACGGGACACTGCTTAAATTTTATCCTTACTGGTTGACAAAAGTGGCCTGCGAACCGATTAAGAAGCTGGCTAATGAGTGTCGGAAAACTGTCAATCACGTTATTAATGATTTCTGGAGTCTGGAAGCATGGCAAAAAGAAATGGGAAACAAAAAAGCTAAGATAATTACAGTCATTTCCTGCTTTTATGATCTGGAAGACCCTCACAAGTTCGTACATGACCTCACAGAAGCGCTTACTGAGGATGGTGTGATTATTATCCAACAGAATTACTTAGGCAGTATGCTTGAACAGAACGCTTTTGATAATATTGTCCATGAACATATTGAATACTACAGTTTAAAGTCCCTGGAATATCTCTTAGACCAGCATGACTTAGAGATAGTCGATGTCGAGCTAAATGATATTAACGGTGGATCATTCAGAACATATATTAAGTTTATAAATCCCGTTGAACGTCTTCGCAGGTGGGAGAAGAAAGCCAGACTTGATAACTGGGGAACATACTTACTATTTAAATTCAGAGTACAGAACATTAAACTTAAAGCAGTTACTTTTATTAATGAACAAATTAAAAAAGGAAAAAAGATATATCTATATGGGGCTTCCACCAGATCAGGAAGTATGTTACAATATATGGGGTTAGATAATAAACAAATTGTTGCTGCCGTTGAACGCAATCCTGAAAAATGGGGAAAAATAATGGCTTCAATTGGCATTCCTATTATTTCCGAAGAACAGGCAAGAAAAGATGGAGCTGATTTTATGATTATTGGCCCTTGGTTTTTTCTAAAAGAATTTCTAGAACGGGAAAAGGATTATTTAATAGCAGGGGGTAAATTTATTGTATTTTTACCAGAATTTAAAATTATAGATTATGAACAACAACTTACACAGCAACTGGAAAGGGGATAAAGTAGGAAATAAAGGCTTACATGCTTGGATTAGGAGACATATTAATAAACCCAAGCTTTGTGAACATTGTAAGGATGAAAATAAAAAAGTACAGTTAGCTAATAAGACAGGAATTTATAATAGAGAATTTAAGAATTGGTTTTATTTATGTGCAAAATGTCATATAAGATATGATAAGGCATGGTTAAAAAGAAAAGATAATTATTTTAAAAAAGGACATAAAAAAACAGAGGAACATCTTAACAAAATAAAAAAATCTTTAAAAGGGAGGGAAGTTTGGAATAAAGGAAAAAAGGGGACACAATCTGCTAATGGTGGTTCTTTTAAAAAAGGAGAAGAACATTCTGAATTTATGAAAGAAATATGGAAAAAACGAAAATCATATGATTAGTATTGTCACCCCTTCGGTGCGTCCAGAAATGCTTGAGATAGTAGCTAAGTGTCTCAAAAGACAAACATTTAAAGACTTTGAATGGATCATTGTTGTCCCTCAGTATCTGTTTATGGAGGTAGATAGAATATATGAATATGAGTATATTGTTGTTGGGGAACCTTTAAAAAACGAGGGGGACTACTACGGACTTAACAAGGCATGGAATCAAGGATTTAGATATGCTCAGGGAGAGCTTATTGTCTCTCTTACTGATGGCTTATGGTTTCCTCCGGATCTTTTAGAGAGACTCTGGAGTCATTATGAAACCAACCCTAAATCAGTCGTTGGTTTACTTGGCAATCAATACGATCAAGTGCTAAATGGAAAGCCTGAGCATATGGTATGGCAGGATCCGCGTAAGCGTACAGACATGGGAGCATATTACGAAACTTTAGCAAGTGAAATAGAATGGTGTATCGCTTCTTTTCCCCGTCAGGCTATCTATGACGTTGGGGGTATGCCTGAAAACTATGATAAAGGAGCGGCTTTGAGTGAAAAAATTACTAATCTCCGGTTCGAGAAAGCTGGATATAAACTGTATCTTGATCAAAGCTTAGAATATCGGGCTATTTCCCACCCAAGATTGTCATCTGAATGGGACGACAAGTATAAAATAGCTATTGAACTTTACCAGCAGGACGCAAAGGATATCCTAAACGGTAAAAACCTTAAGCTTGACTATATAGCTGAAAAAGAGTAAAAAGAGAGTGGTATTGTAGAACAAGCCGTCTTAATTGGTGGCTTTTATTATTTATGACAGACGAACAACAAATAGAACAAGCTGAAGTAAAATCTGAAGCTAAAGAGGAAGTAAAAGAAGAAGCTTTTACTAATAGACAAGAAGTATTAACCCCTTTAGACGATATCAACTATCACCGAATGGCAGATACGCTTGATATTGATTACTCAGATCGTAAAATACCTCATATTCAGGAGAAAATAGCTTTTCTGACTGATTGGGCAAAACAGGAGACTAAAAGCGATGATCGTTTAACACAGGCTCTTGCAATTAAAGATCTTTGTAAACGCTTAGGATTAAATATTACAGGTAAAGAGATGGTAACAAAACTTTATAAATGGTCGTACTTAGATCTACAACGTAGAAGAATTGAATTACAACAACAACTTATATGAGTTCAAAGCATTCAGGAAATATCCAGCCCAGTATAGATTACGAAGAGCATAAGATGCCTTTTGGTGAAAATTCAATTGCAGCTAAGTCTGTAGTGCAGTACGTGCCTTCTGGAACACTTTCACAGAAAAGACTTGATTATGGTTCTCGTACCGATGCAAACCCTATTTATGTGGGTTACAATATCATGGGGGCGACAACAAGCAATACGAATTGGTTATTACAAGCGCTAACTTATGATTCTTCCAATAGAGTAATTTTAGTTCAAATAGCAACAGATGCGTGGGACAATAGAACAACAACCACGTATTCATAATGGCTTATGTATTTAATTGGGCAACGGGAGAGTTTGATGAAATTACTGTTACCATTGGCGTTCCTGCTCCACAGTTCACCTTAGACGGAGAAGCAGAAGCGCCAATGGTGGCGGTAACCAATGGCTTATATTCAAAACTCTTAGGAGCATTCTATTATGGATTTAATACGGGAAGTAGTGGCGGTGGAGGCGGAGGTCGTAAGATTTTGAAGGGACAGCCTATTCCAATAGGCATGGGCTTAACCTTTTTATACGCTCAGGATATTACGATTTTAGTACCCCCAGTAAATATAAAACGGGGACAGCCGATACCAATCGGGATGGGAATGACTATGACATACGCAAATGATGTAACATAATCTAGAGAGGAGGGATGTAAAATTCCATTAAATATATCAGTTGGAAGTGGAGCTACTGTAGCAACAGAACAGATTGCTAGTCTTCACTATGGTTATAATAAGATAGTTGATGGTTCTTCCGGGGCTACTGTTGGGATGATTGTTGATTCAGGAGCTAATGCCTCTGGTGCTGCCCATGTTTTCTTGCGGGGAAATGTGACGATTAGTCCCGTTGATCCTAAGATCTTTATCGGACTCATAACAGTTGGTAATACACCAAGTGTTTCCCCAGTAGGAAATGTGACCTTATCTGATCCTAAAACCTTCATTGGTTCTGTTTCCGTTGGAGGTATTGTAGATTCTAAAGGGTTTATTGGACTTGTAACCATTGGCGGGATTAGTCAAATAACTCTCTCAGATCCCAAAGGCTTTATAGGCTTAGTCTCAATTGCCCAGCCAATTTCAACCACGTTTAGTGGTAATGTTACCTTAGATGCCGGATCTAAAACAGGAATTACCGGTAACGTAACGCTTTCAGACCCTAAGACATTTATTGGATCCGTATCAGTCGGGGGTATCGTTGACAGCAAGGGGTTTATAGGATTGGTTACAATTGGTGGAGGGACAGCTTGGGCAGATCCTAAGGGATATATTGGGCTTGTTACTATTACTGGTGCGTTAAATCAGGCGGCGGGTAACGTAACGCTTGATCCGGGGTCATTTACTGGCATTAAGGGACTAGTAACGCTTGCCGATTCAAAAACCTTTATCGGGTTAGTGACGGTTGGAGGCATAGGAACTGTTACCCTCGCTGATCCTAAAGGTTTTATTGGGCTAACAACTACAGTTGCTGCCGATCCTAAAGGATGGATTGGACTTGTTACCGTTAGTTCACTTGTTTCTTCTGCCACGATCTTTGCTGTTGTAAATACGGGCGCAGCATCTGACCCAAAAACTTTTATAGGTTTAGTAACCGTTGGCGGCATATCAACCCTTACCTTAGCAGATCCCAAAGGCTTTATAGGTTTAACTACGGCGGTAAACGGTCAGGCATGGCCAGATCCTAAAACGTATATTGGATTAGTTACCGTAGGCGGTATCGGTACGGTTACCCTTTCTGATCCAAAGGGGTTTATTGGACTCGTAACCACAGTTCCCACTTTCTCTTCCGGTTACACTTCGCTAGCTACAATTATTTCAGCAGTAGGAGTAGCGACAATTGTAATCCCTCCCTCAGGACAGAAAATATTTGTTAAGACTCTTCATGTTTCTTCTCTTGGAAGAGGAGAAATTGGATTCTATCGGGCAAATATAGCTACCGCTACAGCTGCAGTTATTCCTTTTACTTCCCTTTCAACCACGGGCGGGTTTATAGAATTTTTTGGGGAGAGTGGTTCTCAATGGGGACTTGCTGATGATGGGTTAACCGCAGTTATAAATGGTTCAACAGCAACTGTTAGTATAGGGTTAAATGTGAGGTTTGCTTAATATGAAAGGAGGTTGTTTAATATCGCAAGGATTTGGCAATCAGGATTTGAATTAAATAGTACAGCGGCGGACGTTGAATGGACAACTATTACCAATGCTTCTATCCAAACGTCAACAGTAAGGACAGGGGTTTACGCATTAACAACAAATGGTTTAGTAGCTTCAACAGCTAGAGGAGCTAATTTTCAATTTAGTGCGAGCATTACAAATGGTCCAATTTTTGGTCGAGTCTATTTTAGATATTCAACTCTTCCTGATGCTACAACGGGAATTTTTGGTTTGGTTGATGGATCGTTGGCAAATGGGGCTTCAACTACTATGATTAAATTACAAACAAATGGGTCTCTTATTCTTGTTTATGAAAGCAGTAGCATCGGTGTTACGCAAATAGGTTCTGCGTCTTCAGTTTTAGCGGCAAACACATGGTATTCTTTAGAAATTAAATTTGATGGCACAGGAGGTGCGGGAGCAACCATTATTGAAGGAAGACTTAGTAATTCAGTTTTTGCTACAGCTTCAAACATAACTGTTTTTGGCGGTGATGCTCCTAACTCGCTTTCTATAGGGGGAAATTTAGACGTAAGTAACGATATTGCGACAGCGGGAGTATTCTTTTTTGATGATATAGCTATTAATGATTCAACGGGGGCAAATCAAACTTCCTACCCAGGAGCTGGACAGATTGTTCATCTTCAGCCTAATGCTGCAGGAGATAATAATTCATTTACTGTAGCAGTCGGTGGAACAGCAGGAGCGGCAAACAATTATACTCGGGTAAAAGAAGTAACGCCTGATGATGCCACTTCATATAATGGAGGGGTACTTAATACCGATATTGATGATTTTAAAATGACTGCAACTCCTTCCTCTATTGGATCGGGCGATACGATTAATGTTGTTATGGTTGGCGTAAGATATAATGCAGCGGTAGCTGCTTCAGAAGCATCATTCAAAGTACGTATTAAAAAAGTTACAGGTGGTACAGTTTCTTCAAGTGTTGCTATTACTCCTAATCAAACTGCATGGAGTACAAATGCAAATGCTGCACCAAGAAATTATCCTCTTATTACATATCAAAATCCTGATGCCGCAGCTTGGACTAAGGCATTGTTGGATACGGCACAGGTTGGCTATAATATTTCAACAACTAACACAAATGCAGCAGATATTTCAACGGTTTGGGTATCAGTTGATTCAACACCGGTTGTAGCGAGCACTGGTGGTCCTGCAGGAATTGGTAAATGGTTAGAAGGCGGTATTAAAGGTCCTGAAAATTTCTTTTAGATTGACAGGAATTAAAAAGTAGAGTATAAATAACTTGGTATTTGAGAAGAAGCCACACAAATTGTGTGGCTATTTTATTTTATGGCATTAACGTACTACCACCAAGCAAGAATAGAAGCATTAGCCCGCAAAGTGAGTGGTACTACCGCGCCTTTACGGATGAATGATATGGAACAGACACTTTTTTCCCAAACAGGAGGAATTAAACGTAAATCAGACGAGATCGCTTATTATGAGAATAAGAATACTGATGGAGCGACAGTTAATCGAAAACTCTCTGACGCGGGGAGTACCTTCTGGGCAGCGAATGGCGCAGGCCCTTCAACAAGAGCAGATGAATTAGAACATACATTTTATGCAAATGGAACGTTTACCTAACATTTAGGAAAAGGTCGGGTGATACATTATGGCAAATTTACCAAACTTAGCAGCAAGTCCAGGAGCAGATTTTACGTCTGATACGCGTATGATTGGTCTTGCGGGTAATGCAGGCTCATCAGTCGCACCTGGTGTAACTTTTAAGTCCAGCGCAACAGAAGGAGTCGCACTAAGCGTGCAAGCACTGACTGTTGGCTCGCCAACGGTTGCTCTTCTCGCACTGGGACTTGGCTCAACAGCTTCAGCACCAGCTTTCCAGCTTCTTGGACAGAGCTTTGTTTCTTGTACCACTATTCTGTTTACGACAGGAGCAGTTGTAGGAACAGGAGCAATTCGTGTTGCGTATCCCGATGGTGTAACGCTTGGATGGATTCCAGTATTACCTTCAGGATCAGTAACAGCAGCAGCTCGTGGCTGATCTTGCTTATCGCTTTCAGCCCTTCATACCCATACGTGGAGGGTTGATTGAGGTAATTATGTCAGTCATCAGCGTAGACGAAATCCAAAGTCGCATAGCTGCGTTAGCAGATCAAGACCCCGTAACTTCTGATATTTCAAGTACGGATTATGCTTTGCGACTAAAATTTATCAATATGGCCATGACTGAGTGGCAGGAGGCGTATGATTGGCAAGTTTTATACAATGAATATTCTGTTCTTGTTTCAACCTCAACAGGAAACGCTTCAATTGCTCTGCCTCTGGATTTTCGAAAAATAGCTTCATTCCCCCTTATTGTATGGGATGGGTCAACAACTGATCGTTTTCCCGAAGTCAGACCGCAGGAAAAGTCTCAATTTTCCTTAACTAATCGGGGAGGGAATACGGGTGGTATAAGCAGTCCTGATCGATGGGTTGAAGTATGGGGAAATCCAAGGGCAAACTATACAATGTTTATTCACGCGCCTACGTTAGCAAGCGGCGCGTCAGTTCTTGTGCCTTACTACCGATCTTTTCAATCGCTTGCATCCCCTGCAGATATTTGTGAGATCCCTAACCCTATGTATGTCATTAAGCGTTCTTTGGCTTACTTATGGGAAGTGCGACAGGATGACAGATTTCCTGAAATGAAGTCGGAATCAGAACGCATCTTAGGACAAATGATTGATTATGAGAATACCTTTAGTGAAGCAAGTACCTATGATCGGGTAAAAACAATTGAACAGACACGTTTTGGAGATTTTCGTTGGGGCGATTCGACTGACGGACAACCTTGGATAGCTTAAGTATGTATGATAGTTTTACCACCAGTAACTTACAAACCAAAAAAGTTAATTCCATTTAACTGGACAACCTTTGTTGGTGGATTAAATAAGCTATTACGGGAAAATGAAATTGCAGACAATGAACTTGCACAAGCCGATGATTTATACCTTATTGGGCGGGGAGTCCCAACGAAACGATGGGGAACCTCCTTGTATTATCAGGCAGGAGCGGCCACCGGAGCAGTCCGCGGACTCAGGGGATTTTATAAATCAGACGGGACAAATGAATTACTCGGCTTTACTGACGCAGGGTATTTGACCAAAAAATCAGGAGCCAGCTATAGCACTTTAACAGGCGTATCATGGGCCAGCGGAAATAATATGTATATGGCTCAATTAAATAACACCATGTATTTGGTTGACGGAGTCAGACCACTGGCGAAGTATTCCTCGCCAACTCTGGTAGGTTTCTCAACGATTGCTATTCCGGTAATTGTCTCAGCAACCAATCTCTCAGGAGCTTCAGGAACAACAAGTAAAGGATATCGGGTGAGCGCTATCTCACAAGTTGGGGAAACGCTTGCATCAACTGAGTTTATCCTTAACAATCAGCCAGCAGCACTGGGAGGAGTAGCGGGAGGGACAATTCGTTTAACGTGGACAGGGGTTTCAACGGCCTCTATCCTGCAGGGATTTAACGTCTACGGACGTGATCCGGGAAATGAGAAGTTTATTGCGGGAGTGGGGCCGCAGGCAACAACCTATGATGATACTGGTTTAGTAAATACGGCAGACTTTGTCTATCCTCCAATAGTTGATTCAACAGGAGGCCCGACAGCCAAATATATCGTCAGACTGCAGGATAGACTAGTTATGGCAGGGATCGCAGGCAGTCCTTCTATGGTTGTTATTTCAGGTCACGTACCCCTGCAGGAGCGGTACGACATTGCTAATGGGGGAAACTCGATTCTTATCGAACCGGACGCGGGAGACAATGTGACAGGACTTGCGGCATTTCGAGACAGAGTTGTCGTTTTTAAACAACGGAGTATCTGGCAGATTTTCTTAACTGAGATAACAGCGGGCAATTTCACAATTCTTGTACCAGTTGTGCAGTTAGTTACCGCATCGTATGGATGCGTAGCCCCCCGCTCAATTACCAGTGTTGAGAATGATATTTATTTCATGGCGCGGGATGGATTATACAGCCTTGGATATCAGTTAGGATATCTCTCAGATTTACTTAGAGCCAATCCGTTATATTTAAAGATCAGGCCGTTCTTTGATAATTTAACAACAACGCAGAAACAAAATGCCTGCGCCGCGTATTACTTAAAAAAGTATATCATCGCGTTTCCAGGGCTGGGACAGGGAATGACCTATGACGTTGAAAGAAGCGCGTGGATGGGGCCATGGACGCGGGATGCAAATGTCTACGAGGTCTACACGGATAGTAATTCAGACCAGCATTTGCTTTATGGAGATGTCAATGATACAAATGTACAGGAATATAATAAGACATTTCCTGATGATAACGGAGTGGCGATACAAACCATTCTTAGAACCCGCCAGGAGGATTTTGGAGACTGGTCGCTCTTTAAGAACATTAAAAATATCTTTGTGCAGTTTAGAAACATTACCGGATCTGTCGCGGTTTCTATCCGGCTGGAACAGCGAAGTGGCTCAACAGTAACAGCCAAATCCTTTACCGTTACGCCAGTAACAGGAAATTCAGGCTGGGGGGCGGATATCTGGGGAACAGCAATCTGGGGAACTAGTCTAGTTGGAGGAGGAGGCATCAACACTCAGCAAACAATCAAATGGAGAGAATTAAATATGATAGCCCGAATTATGCAAATAACAGTTACAACAACCACTAGCGCGGATAATTATGAACTTTTAGGTATTCGGGGGGATGCCAATATAATCGGGGGTGGAGTTAGACCCTCGCAATGGAAACAGGTCTTACTCCTCGTCCTATTAGCGAAGGCCATTGTCCCACTCGTATTGTCTATGATAACTGGAGTGACAATGAATACATAAAGTTATTAAATTTTTATAATCGTTATTTAATTTATTATGGTCAAGATGATGAACAACCAATCTTTTATTTTTAACTCCACACCAATTACATTGGTGGTTATCTCGTGTCATAATTTTATCTTTAAGCATTTTATTGAATCGGCTATTGTATTGACTCATGGATTCCGATTCCCCATGTTTAAAAGCTGGATTCAATTTACCTCGTCTTTGTTCAGAAAGTTTCATTTTAGTTTCTTCACTAGGAGATGCGTGAGGTACACCTTTCATAGCAACCGTGTAACATTCTTTAGAACAGTATTTTCCTCTACCCTTAGCAACGCGGGAAGGAATAGTAGTAAGCGGTTTACTACATATCTTACAAGGTTTCTGAAACTTATTAACTTTATTTCTATTGCCATAGTGACCAGTGCAGGCCAAAGAACAAAACTTCTGTTCTCGGTACTTGAATTTTACCTTAAAAGGCTTATCACACCATTTGCAAGTAAGTTCGATCAATGGAGTAGGTCGCATACTAGCAATTATACCATAGCTTTAAGAGGAAGTCAATAGTATGCCAAGTTATTTTGTCGCACCAACAACAGATTTTTATTCAACTACCTTAAACGGACAAGTTTCTGCCACTTCTTCGATGATTGCCCTAGCAAGTATTGGCAGCCTGCAAGTACCCGGGTATGTCGTTATTGACCGGACAACAACAGGTACGCCGCCTTCTTCAACCCCATCGGTGCGGGAAACAATCGCTTTTGGGAGTATTGCCAGTATTAATATCTTAACTGGCTTAACAAGGGGAGCGGATGGAGATACTGCCCGAATACACGCTGACGGCGCACTGGTTGAAACTGTCTGGACTACTGGTATGTGGAACAGTCTAACAAGTAATCTTGCTAAAGGGATGGACATCAACGGACTTCTCAACGCAATAACAAGTCCTGTTTCTATTCAGCGTATACAAACAAATGCCTTTTATGCTTCTATCGCTTCACTCGCGTTACTACAAATCAGTACGCGCCTTGATGTCTCAACCGCCTCAGTGACAGGATGGGGTTATATCCCGACATTCTCTTCGCAGGGTGCTTACTCTGGCCCTACAACAGCGGTTGGAGGGTTACTTGTCGCTCCCCGACCCGGGGCATTACAATGGGTGAGTATTACCGCGAAATATCCTGCCAGCGGGGGATCAGTTGCCTTTGATTTTAAACTACGGGGCGCGTCAATCTTTGCTAATTCTACCACTCTTCCGGCTATCGCCGCAGGTGGTACGTATGTCTCGATTGCCAGTATTGCAACAAGGAATATTAATCCAGGAGACTTATTGCAGGTTGATGTTGCCAGTGTTGCACCTATAACAGTCATTCAAGGACTTGTCGGGGAAGGAGGGACTTTATAGTGGCAAATACATTTTGGCTTGCACCAACCGCTAATTTTGTCCAGACAACAATTTCAGGCGCTATCACAACGGGCGCTACAACGATTACGCTGGCGAGCGCGACAAACTTACAAGGCCCGGGATATGCGATTATTGATAGGACTGATGCAAACGGCACGTCTACTCCGGGAGCGCGTGAAGTAATCACGTTTACTGGTGTTTCCGGAGGTCAATTAACAGGAGTGGTAAGAGCCGCGGATGGGGGGACAGCCAGGTCGCATGCTGATGGCGCGGTAATTGAGACTATTTTAACGGTTGGTATGTGGAACAGTCTAACGACAATTGCTCAGGTCGCGCTTGATACTAATGGCCTCTTAAATGCGATTATTTCTCCTGTTTCTGTTGCGGTGTTACAAAGCAATGTTTTATATACCTCTGTTGCATCAGTTGGAATTGCTAATATTGGGAGTAGACTTGATGTGTCGGCTGCCTCGGTAACAGGACTTGGAATATATCCTGTCTGGAAAACCTTCGGTTCTTATTCTGGACCCACTACTTTAATTGGAGGGATTTTAACGATGCCTCGCGCGGGAACCCTGCAGTGGATATCAATACTTACCCGTTTTGTGGCCTCCGGTACTTCAATCGGATTTGATATGCAAAAAAATGGTGTCTCCATTTTTGCCAATGCCACTACCCGGCCAGCCATCGGCGCGGGGGGAACCTACGTCTCGATTGCCAGTATCGCAACGCAAAACTTAGCGCAGGGGGACCGCTTAAGTGTCTCTGTTGACTCTATGCTTGCGGGCGCAGGGTTAATTACTGATTTAACGATTCAAGGAGGGACGGGGTGAGTGAGCTCTGTTATACAAACAATCCTCGAAGTCTCTTTCGCAAATATGCCAAGCTAGTCACATGGGTAGGCAAACAGTTTGACCGGGATACTGTTCTTTATTTACCTAACGGCGCTATCAAACAACTTGATGAGGAAACGTATCGACTGACTGTCTATACAAGAGATGTGAATACGAAGCTTTTATATCAGGCGCTTGTTGCGATTGACTGTTTAGCGTATCAGTTGACAAGCTTTCAAGAAGCGCAGGAGATTGTCTGGTGGTTTCTTTCTGGAGGGAGATTACCTAAGTTGTTGCGAAGCTTCCATTTTGATACGACAGTCTTTAATCCAAACGCGAGTCCTGAAACAACCTCAACAGATGGCTTCGTAACCCGGGCAGGAGTGAGCGAAACATGGGCAACAATTAGAGTTGGAGCTGGCACAGCGGCGGATCACACGACAGCAAATCCAACTACAGCATTTCGGGTTTTTACTGCCGGTGTAGCGTCAAATTATCAGGAATTTGATCGGGATATTACCTTATTTGATACTTCAACATTAGGTAATGTCGCTGTTATCTATAGCGCGATTTACAGTATCTATACTAATGCTTTAAACGCTGGAACATACGCGCTCAAAATGCGTATTGTCACTTCAAGTCCCGCGTCAAATACAACTCTTGTTGCCGCGGACTATTCTCAACTGGGGACAGCCGCGCAAGTTACAGCCGATTTGGCTCAAGCCAGTTTTGCCAGCGCTGGATATAATGACTTTACGCTCAACTTGACAGGCTTGGGTAATATTAATCCCATTGGAATTACAAAATTTGGCACACGGGATAGTAATGACGCAGACAATGTCGACCCTGGTTATCCAGGAACTAATTCTGATTCCCGGTGTGGCATTTTCTTTGCTGAAGGAGCAAACCCGCCAAAACTCTCTATTACCTATAAACGGGGGATTGATTATGCCTATTTTATGTGACCGATTGACTTTTCTATATAGTAGTGTTACATTCAAAGCAGTTTATCTGAGAAGGAGGACTGCTTAATAGGCAGTTTTTTTATTTTATGGCAGATTTTGCAAATGTCGGTTCAATGGGAATTACCGCTCAAACCCCTTTTCGTCCAGGGCCGACTCCTGGAATGGGACAGCTAAATCAATCAGGACAGGCTTTTAATAATTTTTCTAATCAACCGGGTAATCAATTACGCTACCAACAGCCACAACAAAACAATCAAAGAGGCGGGGGAGGGGGACAAATCCAAGGAGCAAACACACAAGGGCAAAATAAGCCTTCGGGCGGCGGAGGATGGCAAACGCCAACAGGTGGGGGCTTTGGCGATCCTAATCATCCAGACCTTTCTAATCCGTATAAACAAAATCTTTTTAACCAGTGGAAGGGACAACAGCCTCAGGCTCCCGATACCAGCGTCTTTGATAAAATGATAGAGCCGGTTATCCAAAACTTCGAATCCCTTATTGGCACTCAACAGCAAACGACCGCCAATACCGTGGGGGGAATGAATAAACAACGTCAGACAGAGCTTGATACTCAGAACCAGCAATTCGCTGGACAGCAACAGGATCTATCCCGTCAGACAACGCAGCAAACAGATGAAACAAACAACGCTGTTGAAGAAGCAAAGCGCATGTATGCTGAAATGTCTCAAGGAAACCTCGCTCGGTACGGCTCAACTACGGGAACAGGAGCGTTTCTTAATGAACAACTGGGACAATCAACTGGCAGGAATATCGCCCTCTTGCATCAGGGACTCTCCCAACACCTGCAGGATATTAACGATAAAATAACACAGATAAAACAAACAGGAGAACTGGCAATTAGGGGGACAAATGAAAGATTCGATCAGGCGATTCAGACAGAACAGGATAACTTACAAAAGTTTATCGGACAAATTAAAGGTAATGAAGCAATGCTCCAATCTAATAAGGCGCAAATGGCCGCACAAGCCATTCAGCATTTTCAGGACACGGTTACTAATATAAACGCGCAACGGGCTCAGGAGCAACAGCAATGGGCAATCGCAACCCTAAATGCTCAGACACAACTTAAAATTTATGGACAGAAAGGACAATCCGCCTTATCACAAATTCAACAACAGGGAGCGCAAAGTGCGGGACTGGCTACCAACTTGAACACAGGACTTGCTAATTCACAAAACACAACGGTTAATGCACCAGCAACACCACAAGATAGAGGATCACTTCCTAATCAAAACCCATTGAACGCTTTCCAACAGGCAACTTCATAATATGTTATGGACAATGCTATACAAACAGCCGCTTCGATGTTTCAATCTTTGAAACAAAATTTTGGTAACGCTTTTAATCAGGTTGGCTCTGCTATTGCCCACATTGCTCAACCCATTGAACAGGGGGTTTCAAGTGTCGCTCAGGGAATAGAAGGAGATATTCAAAAGCTACCTCAGTCCCTGCCAGATATTACCTCTTCGTTTTTTAATAATCCTAATGTAGGTTATCAAAACATTAAACCAGTCGCAGACACTTTCTACAATATTGCTTCACAAGTCCCCTCTCTTGCAGACCAAGCTCTTAAACAGATTACCCCGCAAGTGACTCCACAAAGAACAAAACAGAATGGATTACTATCATCGCAAACATCAGGAGCAATGAATATGGTAGCAGTTCCCTTTCAACAAGTAGGACATCAACTGTTTCCTGGTCTTATTGCAGGTCAAACCCCTCAACAGCAACAATCCGCTGAGGAATTTGCAACAAACTTTGCACCCATTGGAATTGAAGAACCAAGACTTGGAGTAAGTGCTATAGGTGGAATAAATGATGTAACAGCAAGAGCAAAACAGGCTCTTAATAAAGCAGTTCCGAATACAAAAGGTCTTTTACCATTTGGAGACACGAAAGGAATTGAACCCGATGCCGCCAAAACCGTACAAGGCATGATGCCAAAGATTCAGGAGAATAGAGTAAATTATGATAACTCCTCTTATCTGGCTGATAAGCTTCTTCCTGAAAAAGACTGGAACACTTTCTTAGATAAACATCCTGAGATTAATAATCATGGAGACACCTATGCTGATATAGGAAAAGGGCCAGAACCTCTCAGAGAGCTTAACGGTTATATCGGGTATATCTCAACAGATAGGGGAACTATTCCCCTGGATCCTAAGCAGTCAGCAGCGGTTATTGATAATCGGGTTGCAACACAGTGGACTGCAAATAATGGAGACCAGGAGTTAGCTATTGTGAGGCGCAATCCTGACATGCCAACGGCATATGATATTATTGACCGTCATCATGGTATACCAGCAGCACGGGCACTAGGAGTTGATAAAGTACCAGCTATTATCTTACACAAGGATGCACCATTACTTTCAGATGTCTATGCCGCCCTTAAGAGCGAAAGCGTAAAGCCAGTAGACATTAAGGGCGGCTTTGATCTGGAGTCTCAAACACAGGAACAACAGGGGCTCAAGGAACAAATCGGGGGGGAAGCGGCACTCACCCCCGATAAAATTAAAGAGTTAGCACCAGAACTTACAACCGATAAAGGCAAAGCCAAGGTTCAAGGTATCTTAGATAAAGCAAAAAATGCTCAACCTGCCCTAGATGAAAGCTTCCAGAAGATAGCTGAAAGCGCGGGACTTAATCCTTTTGCGGATTTTGAAAGTAGGGTTAAGGCTCCTGATACGTTTGTACAAAAGGTTGCCCAACACCGCTTAGAAGGAACTGAAGAGTATAGTGCTAAAGGAGTCAACGATCCCTATGGGGGTCGGTTTATTGCCAACACTCCCCAGCAAAAAGGACAAATCATTTCAGCAATTAATGATATGGAGCGAAATGGAGAGCTAAAGATCCTCAAACAGCAGCAGGTGACCAAGGATACCTACTCTGCTTATCATATAGACTTCGTTAAAGATGGGGTGCGGGGAGAATTGCAAGTGCATGATCCTAACTCCTTCTTAGAGAGTATTGTTAATCACGAGATACGCGCACAAGCTGGAGAAAAACCACCACCTGAGTTACAAGCCGAGAAAGAGGCAAACGCTCAGGCAACAGCCCAAATGCCACAGGAGCAGGCACAAACGTTAGCGCAAGGCCTGCAGGATGCAAAAGCTGAAGGAAAGACCATCCCAGGCTTTGAGAAGGATATGGGAGTCGTAGCAAAAGATCAAAAAACAGGCAATACACCAGGGTATGTACCACCCACAGGCGGGGGAACCAAGAATCAAGTAAATCTTAAGATTTCGGGCTCAAATGATACCGAAAAAATACAATCAGCTATAGTTAATTCTGAACGAATCTCTAATGAAATTAAAGTCAAAGGGAAAGATGCGTATATAGCTGGAACAAAAATCTCTCCAAACGATCTTAAGCTTGCAGAACAATGGCAGCCAGGAGAAGACGAGACCCCTACGACAATAGCAGCCCTTTCCCAACAGGCGGAGAACCCCAAAGCATTCACCAACTTTATGCAAAAGATTACTGACTACTATGATTTCAGAATCGCAGCAGATCATGCAGTTGGCGGAGACACGCCTGTACGGGAAAACTATCTTAGGCAACGATGGAATTTATTTGACCCGCAGAAACTGGCAGAGTTTAACGAACTTGCTACTCAGCGGGGAGTACAAAAATGGAACGGGTACTCTAATCAACCCAGAGTTTTTTATAACTACGCTGAGGGAGAAGCCAAAGGATTTACCCGTCTTAATGAGAATATCTTAGGAGACTTGAAAGACGATTATGGTGGAGCAAGTTATGCAATTAGCAGACAAGCCCTAAAGCAGGGGCTTACACAAGCGGTTCCGGATAAAGTAAGCTCTCAAGGTGTTGGATCGACACCGGAAGGAAAAGCCTTTATCAACTCGAATATTCCAGGACTAGAAGGAATGTCTTTTCACCCTGACGTAAACAAAAGACTACAGGGCTATCAACCATTAACTACAGGATTATTATTTCAGCACATTCAGGATGCTACACGTGAAAACGGAGGAAATGTTTTACAGGGAACAATACAGGGATTAAAGGACACGGGAGCCTTAGATACAATCGCTTCTCTCTACGATAAAGCGTCAGGGCCTATGAAGCGGATGCTGCTTAGCATGTCAGGCTTTCATTCTATAAACATTTCTGGAAATTATACAGGATCAATGATTTTTAATCCAATACGAGCAACTACAGGACTATTGGAGTCTATCCCTTCGTATGTTTCTGAAAGAGCGACACAGGGGATAATTAATAGTTTTAAAAGCAAGACGATTGAAGGAAAAGACTACTCAGTTTTTGATGCGGGATTACGGGCAGGGGTTAAAATGGATCGGGAGTTACCAAACCGGGGCTTAGCAAAACTCAATCCATTTTCAGAGATGCAAAAAGCGATGTTTGATCGTGAACTCTATACGCTAAAACTTAATCTGGTCGATCAGGTATTTGGATCCGGCAAGATAGATCCTGAATCTTTTCAGGGAGGACAAGCGGGACAGGAAATAGAAAAAATTATTGGCGAGATGAATCCTCGAACAATGAATCTTAATCCTAATACGATGAAGCTTGCTTCGCGTGTTTTCCTTGCTCCACAGTTTACTTTATCTAAGGCTTCCATGCTTAAAGACGCGCTTACAAAAGGTGGCGATGCCGGAGAGTTAGCAAGACGCGCTGTCTTAGGAAAAACAATTCTTTTCGGAACACTCGCAACATTAGGAACAAAATTAGCAACGGGTCAATATCCAAATTTGCAACAAATAATGACAAATTACTCTACTAATCCGACAATCCAAACAGACCTTACCAATCCCAAAGGCCACAAGCAGGATGTTGTATTACCCCAAACTTTTATTAGCGAATTTAGTAAGCCAGTTTTGGGACTGCTGCAAGGCGATACAACCAATCTTCAACATTATGGGCAGGCAAGACTCAATCCTATCCTATCTGGGGCTCAAGGGGCATTAACAGGTAAAGATTATTACGGAAACAATATTGTTAATCCTCAATCTAAAACACCAGCTGCCTTGCAAATGGCTCAAAACATCGGTACGAGTAAACTGCCTATCGGCGTACAAAATGTTGTTAATATGCAGCAGGGTAAGATAACGCCGCAACAGGCAGCGATTCAAATAGCGGGACTTCGTACCACAACCAACGCTCAAGACCCGACTATGAAATACTTTGCCTCGCTTAAAGCGACACATGATAGTTTAAAAAACCCTAACGACCAAACCATCTTTGACAGTCTTCATCCACAGTCAAAAGACAATTTTGGTAATCCGATGATTGATAAAACTATTCGAATGACTCCGGATAAATATGACGTTCTTTTGCATCATCCGGATGTGATGAAAGCGGAAGTAAAATTTCAACAGAGCCAACCAAACCATGATCCCTTGTGGGATCTACCAGCCCAATATAGAAATCTGGTTATGGCGGCGGCTGATAAATTACCTGGTCAGAAGAGTACCTACTCGGCGATGCTCCAGCAACTCCCCTGGTATAAACAGTTCTTATCACAACGCAGCCAATGGGCACTTACCCTCCCACAACAGACCGCAACAGGAGGAACGGGGGGGAGTACCTCAATACCCTATCCGACAGCGGATTCGCAAACACAGGCTCTTATGAATGCCAAACAGTGGAACGCTCCACAGGTGCAAAATTACTTTCACGCCCTAGATGCGTATAACAATCAGCAATTGCAGGCGATGGGGCTTCCTCCAACAGCGGGAGCAACCGGAGCTAAATCATACGGAAGCAGTAGAGCTGCCAGTTCCCGCCTTCCCATCAAAGGCGGAGGGGGTACGGGTAGTACGGGTAAGCTGGCTAGTGTTGCCAAATCATCTGGCGGGAAAATGCTTGCCGGAGGAACGCTAGGAAAAGGGATGCTAGCAATACAAGCGCGTCATCAGGCAACCATGCAGGCCCATGCACAGGCAAAAGCCAAAGCTCCCAAAGTTTCTTTCGGCGGAGGGACAAAAGGAGCGATCAAAGGGTTGAGTGCCAAAGTAGGAACTACTAAAATGAAACAACCTACCTTGCAAGCAATGAAACAATTACCAATTCAAAAAGTAAATCTAAAACGTCTTGGAGGTGGACAACATAGTAAAACGTATGGTAAATATAATTACGTCTAGTATGAGTGAAATTCCAGAAACAACAGAAACAAAGATAGCGGTAATCTCAACCAATATTGGTTATGTCCAGCGTGATATCTCTGATATTAAAACTTCTATTTCGCTTCTTGCAAATGTCTACGCAACTAGTAAAGATCTACAGGAAGTAGCAAAACAGACCGAAACAAGAATTGGAAAACTTGAGAAATCCAGTAATGCATGGAAATTTTTCGCCCCAACTTTATCAGCTATTATTGCTGTTGTTATAGAATATTTGTTTATTTTTTATTTACAGCATAATCACTGAATAATCACTGATTTGACAAATGAGACAAAAAAGTATTAAACTCAACATATGATAGCTGATAAATATTTAATTATGAGCAGAACCATTTAAAGAAATATGATGATTGGCATGATCCATCGCATTTTTAAAAAGCTCCAAATTCTCAATTCTATTATCCTGTTTATTTCCATTTATATGATGAATATGCTCCGATCTTTTAAGAAAACGTCCCAAATGTTGTTCCATCACATAACGATGTTCTCGATAATATCCTCTAGGATTACTTTGTGGATAATTAGGCAATCTCAAGTGTATATATCCTTGATGATCCGTCCATTTGCCACCATTCCAATGAGGATGTTCTTTCCCAAATTTATGGGGAAGAGTTTTTCGCAGATTAGGGTGAGTTATTTGTATATATTTAGAACGACAACTAAGAGAACATGCGAGAGCTGTATGAAGTCGATATTTATGTACAAAGAATTGTTTTTTGCATATAATACAAAATTTCTTAACCATAAGGTTATTATATCAATATAACCAATACATTGCAATATGCAAGATAAGTTCAATCAATTTTTAGGTAAATATGAAGGGCAGGGAGATGTTGGGGATACAACAGAAAACAAATCGCAATGTGTAGGTTTAATTGAAGTCTGGACAGATTTCTTAGGCCTAAGTCATACTTGGGGTAATGCCGATGATCTCCTTACTAATGCAAATACCACATATTTTCAAATCATCCCAAACACTCCGGATAACATTCCTCAGATTGGGGATATTGTTTGTTTCTCTAGGGATTTTAATGGAACTGTTGGGCATACTGGTATTAGTACTGGCATCGGTGATACTAACAATTTTGATCTTTTTGAACAGAATGACCCCGTAGGCGGTGTTTGCCAAAAGAAAACATATAACTATCAATTTGTTCAGGGGTGGATGAGACCGATTCTTCCTGCCCAACCCCTGAGCGGGACGTATGTTGATAAAACAACCTTTGATAGGTTAGTAAACAAAAGTACGCAATATGACTTATTCGTAGCACTTGGCTATAACAACGCTACTGAGGTAATGACCAAAATTAAAGAGCTTACGGACAAAATAACCGAACTTGAGAATAGACCCGTAGCAATCATTAGCACTCCAACAGTTGCAGTGCCAACTCCTACCCCTGAGACTGTTACCCTGTCAGTACAGCCTCCTTCAGTCTTCGATTCTCCACCCCCCTCTCACTTCCCCAACTTCATTAAAGGCCTCAAGTGGCTTATAAAGAAACTTGAAGCGATGTAATGATTAAGCAGGAAGTTGTTAAAAAGATTATCCAACGAATTAATTACTTAAAAGATGAAAATTATTTATTACGACAACAACTAAAACAACTAAAACTTAAGGGGGTGAATCCTATGAATCCACAATCAGGCGCATTTGAATGGAACAAGCACGATTTAAAAGTAATTATCTTTCAAGTTATCATTGCCGGAGCACAAGCTTTATTAATGGGACTGGCACACTTTAGTTACGGTCCATACACTCCCGATGTAGCACTTGGCATACAGGTTTTGGCGGAGGCAATCCGTAGACTTGTAATTTCCTAAGAAATGTGTTATAGAGTATTTAGTAAGTATAGAGGTTTTTTCTAGGGCAACAATTGGGCAGACATTAAAGGCAAGGAGGTAGCCCTTGCCTTTTTTGCTATCTTGACAGAATAGTGTATAATATAAATGCGTAAATCTAGAACCGTAAAACCGTTTAGGTAGCTCGGCTTTAGGCCCGTTCTAGAGCCAACGCAAAGTCGAGTGACCCAAGCGGTTTTTTATGGCTTTAATACTTTATATCTTAATTTATCTACACACAGCACACATAGGACCCACTGTTGGTTTGGGACAATTAAACCAGACTGGACAGGGGTTCTACTCTTATCATGCGTATCAGGGAAATCCACTAGCTACCTATCCCCAAGTCCATCTCCAGCAAGACATTAAATCAAATATGTTAGACTTTTCAAAACCGTTTACTTCAGGACAATCCGCCCAACTAACCCAACTAACCCAACTAAC
>WNFI01470158.1_pt1 | contig 43322 bp, 42 predicted proteins | sample 5400471 | NCBI WGS metagenome assembly WNFI01 (sample SAMN13153348, study PRJNA577476) | soil metagenome | isolation source: 100 cm saprolite on Douglas fir-dominated hillslope | place: USA:California | collected 2013-09-17 | reverse complement strand
GCCGTTGGTCTGCGGATCGATCGGCTCCATTCGGATATGTTCCCGGAACACGCGCCGTTCGGGGCCTTCCGCTTTAGGGTTGATGTCCACCCCCTGATCGGACTGCCACACGCCGGCCAGGTGACGCAGCGGGCCCAGATTGGTCAGAGTATCCGGCGAGAAATCATCGGGTTCAGTAAAGATGTCATCGGGGATATTCGGCATGGGTTCCTCACGTGGCGCGCACTCGCCGAGAATGCGCATTCACCCTTGCGATGACAAGGATGGCCCAACAGCGCGCTCTGCGCGCTCTGTGGGACCGCCGCCTCGATCAACTCGACACCTATTCTGCTGCAGCAGAAGGAGGAGATGAAATGACCGCCACCCGCAATTTGATCCGCGTGTCGACTTGCGCGTGGTCGACGTTCCGCCCGAGCTCGTCTGGGCGGCATGGACAGTGCCCGAGCACGTCAAAAAATGGTTCACACCGGCGCCGTGGAAGACGGTCGATTGCGAAATCGACCTTCGGCCCGGCGGTATGTTCCGCACGGTGATGCGCTCGCCGGACGGCGAAGACCTAAACAATATTGCCTGCATCCTCGAGGTCGTCCCCCAGCGCAAGCTGGTGTGGACCGAGGCGCTCCAGCCCGGCTACCGGCCGTCGAATCCCGGCTTCGACATCCCGCCCTTCACCGCGATCATCACGATGGAGCCGCGGGGGAAAGGAACGAAATACACCGCGCTTGCGCTGCATAAGGACGAGGACGGCCGCAATGCGCACGACCGGATGGGGTTCAGCGACGGCTGGGGAAAGGCGCTCGACCAGCTCGTCGCCCACGCCAAGACCCTGTAAGCGTCAAAGCGTCGAAGTCCGGCACGCCGGCAAACCTGCCGACGTCACGGATTATCGCTAACGCTCGTGCTCGACCGAATCGGCCGCTATCCCGACCGCCCCGGGAACCGGTTGCGCGCGGCCAGTTCCTTCATCTTGGCCTGCGCCAGCGCGCGGGCGTCGGAGTCCACGTGCATGCCGCGCGGTGGGTTCGCACAGCGCCGGATCTGGTCGACGGCTTTGACCCACTCGGCGCGCTCGTTTGTCGCGAGTGCGGCGATCCGACCCTCCACGTAGTGAAGGTCGTAGGGCGTGTCGAACAGGTCCGTGGCTTTGAATCGTCCCACTAAAGGCTCCGGCGCGATGCGGTCGAGCTGGGCCGGTCAAGACCGGCCCGGCCGCGGGGTTCAGGCAGTGCGTAGGTTCGTCGCCGAGTTCTTCCCGTTCTTCGGGTTACGCTCGACTTCGAAATGCACCTTCTGTCCTTCGGACAGAGTCCCCAACCCGGCCCGCTCCACCGCGGATGCGTGCACGAACACGTCGCTCGTGCCGTCCTCCGGCGCGATGAATCCGAAGCCCTTGGTGGCGTTGAACCATTTTACTGTACCGATTGCCATTGGAATGTCCTTCCATGCATAAATGCCGACCGACGGATGTCGGCCGGGCCAAACAACGATCTGGAAGGGTAACCGGGCGGCCCATGGGCGCACCGAAACGGGGCCAACCCAAAACGAGGTGACAAGGTCAGCATAAGGTTTTTCGGGCCGTCTGGCAAGGTGACAGGATTCCCACGGCCGTGGCGCTTAATTGGGCATCCGGTCCGGATCCGCCGGACGACCCGCGGCGGCACCGCCGGGCCTTTCGGCCCGGCCGGGCCAATGCGGGGCCGTCGGCTTCACTGAACCAAACGGCGAGGCGCGGTCCGGCTCCGGATGGGGGAGTGCCGTGGACGGCTTGGTGGGCGGGAGCTGGTCCGCGGTCATCTATGCCCCTTCGGCCTGCTGCCGGTTTGCCGCCCCGGCCCTCTGTTGGCGGGCGACGAGCTTCTTTTGCTTTTCGATCATTGCCGCGTAGCGACGCTTGAGGCTCGCCTTGACCGGAACATTCTCGCGCAGCGCGCGGCCGACCACCAGGGCCGTGACGCCCTCCTCGGCGGTCAGCGTCCAGGCCCAATTCCCGATGCGTTTGTTGGTCAACAAAGCCTGCCCCCAAAATGCGTCGACGCCGCCCGCGTCCGCCGAAGCTGCGCGTGCCGCGAATTCAAGAGTTGCGCGCGGTTGCGCGTTTCGCGGCCGGGCGCTTCTTGGCCACGACCGGCGGCGGCGGAGCCGCCGCGTCGCGCGCCAGCCGCGCCGCGCGCAGCTTATCCGTGAGGGCCGCGTCTTTCTGCGCCTTCGCGTCGGTGATGGTTTTCCACTCTGGTGTCTTGTCGTTCGCCATGACGATTGGCCCTTCCTGATCCGAGTTGATCTGATCGGGTCATCCCGCCCGATCTGTGCACAAAGCCTCGTCGCGGACGTTCTGGCTGATGAGCTTGCCCCCGCGCCACACCTCCGCCGCGGTGGCCACGGGATCCTTATTCAGGAGCCCGACCACCCAGTCGACCGCGTCGCGATCGGTCAAGAACCGGCCCCGATCGGCGCTGATCATCAGCGACGAACCGTTGCGGAAGAACCAGCGATATTCGCCCATGGCACTCCTACCTTGAGTTCGCCGCGGGCGGGTCGGTCGGAGGCAGCGCATCCGCCGGGTCGGCCAACCGTGCGAGGTCGGCCAGGGCGCTCGCGATGACCTGCTGGCGTCGCGGATCGCGCCCCTCCGGCGTAGTGGCGAACAGTTCGATCAGGTAGCGCGCCTTGGCGGCGGCGTCCGCCCACGTGATCGCGGGAGACGCGAACAGGTGGCGCTCGAGCTCGGCCTGGCGGTGCCGCAGCGCCGCCTGGTCGTCCTGCACCTCGCGAAGCTCGCGCCGGAGCTCGGTCGCCTTTTGCGCGCCCATGCCCCGGTGCGTGTCGAGGACGACTGGGTCATCGGTCATCGTGCAACTCCCCCGCTCGCTTCCGTTCACGCCGCACCCGCGGGGCGGGAATTCGCCCGGTCGCGCCGCCAGGCCGGATGCTGCCGGATGATTCCTTCCGCCGCGCGCCGGGCCGCGCTCAGGATTTCGTCGTTGCACCAGGCATGGGCTTCGCCCTTGGCGACGACCTTCTTCTGGGTTTTGTGAAACGCGCCGTCTGGACCCACCATCTCCACCGAAACGAGTGCGGCCGCCGGACGGACCGTCCGCGAGACGGTCACGCTCCGATGGTCGTCGGTCAGGGTGTGATCGATGTGGACGCTGACCCGGATGCTCGGCCGCACCATGGCGGCAATGATCTGCTGCGCTGCGGCTGCCCGGTCGCCGGCGGTCCGCTCGCTCATGCGGGCCCACCCTCGCCGGAGCCGCCCATCCCGAGTTGCGCCCGCCGGACCAGCCCCGCGACGTCTCCGAGCGGGCAAAGAATCGCCGCCAGGCCCTCGAGAAAACCCGGCTCGCCCGCCCGGAAGCCCTCGCTGTTGGTCAACAAAATGACCGGGGTCGCCGACTTATGGTCGCGGACCAGGCGCGCCAGCGCCACGCCGTGCGGGTGTCCCCGCGGCATGCGGATCGTGGTGATGAGCCCGTCGATTTCACACCCGCGCAACAGGCCGATCGCGCTGATCGAATCGGACGCCAGCATGACGCTGAATCCGGCGTCGGACAGGGCGCGCTTGGCGGCGGCGCCGAAGGCCTCGTCCGGGGACACGAGCATCAAGTTGGGATTTCGGTCGAGCGAATCGGTCGGTGTCGCCGCCGCAGCCGCAGCCGGGCTCGGGGTCGTGGGGGCGGGCGGACGCGTAAAGGGAGACGGGGAAGCGGACAGGCGCCGGTACATGGACGTGCTCCTCGGGTTTGACGGGAGCACGCAACACCAGGGGCGCCGCTCTCTCAGCCACCAGCGTCAGGTCCGCTCGGGGTCGTGCTGGTGATCCTAATAATGTAGGCGCGGAGAGCCTTAATTACGAGGCTAAAAATGGGGGGCGGGCGGGGTGCCGCCCGCGGTTTCGACGGCCGCCCAGTAGCTTACGTACCGGAAATGGCGCGTTTGCGGTCGTTTCAAGCCGCGATTCTCAGCACGGCAGTGTAGTGACAAGCGGCAGCCGCCAGCACCAACAGGTGCCAGATCGCGTTGTGAAATCGCAGTCCGCGCCAGAGATAAAAAACCACGCCCAAGGAGTACGTAGCACCACCCGCGACGAGCAGATCGATCGTCGTCGAGTCGAGCGTCGCCTGGATCCGTCCGAATGCGGCCAGTGCGGTCCAGCCAAGCGCAAGGTAGACGAGGATCGAGAGCCGCTCGAAATAGTGGGGTGCCAGGAGCTTGGCGGCGGCTCCGGCCAGGGCGACGGCCCAGACGAAAACGGTGACCGAAAGCGACCACATGTCGTCGCCGAAGCGCGTCGTGAACGGCGTATATGTGCCGGCGATCATCAGGAAGATGGCCGCATGGTCGAGCCGGCGCAGGAACGCCCGCTTGTCTTCGGCAGCCAGATTGTAAAGAGCTGAGCAGCACAGCATCGCCATGAGGCCGAACGTGTAGATGATGATCGGCACTAAACGGCCGTTGTCAGCCCCGGATGCGACGGTTGCGAGAAGGCTCGCCGCGCCGATCGCCCCCAGCAACGTCCCGCCGATGTGGACCCAGTGATCCACCGCGATCTCGCGTGAGGCAGCGCGCGGCGGTCCGGGGCCGATCAGCTCGGCGCGTCCGGCCGCGGCGCCTTCAGTTGGCACGAAGGATCATTGGCGCGGTGTGGCTGGGCGATTGGCTTGCGGAGCGATGCCGCCCGAGTCCGCGAGCGGCATGGTCTGCAGCCCGGCGGCGGGGACGCCGACGGACTCGGCCGCCTCCCAGTCGACGGAGCCGCTCGCGATCCACAGATAGACGACGCAGCCGGCTAAAACCAGGATCAGCCACAGCTGCCACCGGCGCGACAGGATCATGCGCCATTGGCGCCAGGCTCGCGGCGCTGAAGCGGCGGCGGCCAAGCGAACCGTCGCCGACAAATCCGGCAACAGCTTGATGAGCCGCGCCGCCGTGCCCGACACATCGACCGCCGGAGGTGGGTTGGGCAGGTTGGCGATCGCTTTCGACAGGATGATGGCGGCCGCCGCCCGCGGCATGGTCGCCAGGCGGACGGCTTCCCGCGATGGGTCGAGATTGAGCCGTGCCAGCGCCGAGACGACGCTGAGCGTCATTCCGCTCGGCTCCGTCCAGACCTGGGCGAACAGGAAGCCACTGTAGTCCGGCGTGTCAGACAAAGCTGGCGCGACCTCGCGGTGGTGCGGCGTCATGGGCGACCTCGACGGGGCGGAGCCGCATTTCTCTCGGCCGCCGGCGCCCGGAGGATCGGCGGCGATACGGGACACATAGTTGCCGCATTCCGGTTTGCGAAGGGGCGGCGGGAAATATCGCCCCTCCGCGGGGCTCCGGCCGGCCGCCGCGCGGCGGCCGATGAAAGCGTCTTGAACGTTGCGATCGTTAAGCAAAACCCCTCGCGCTGGTTGTTTGGGGAGGGCGTGGGCGGTTGACGCGGATTTCGGAGTCCTATCTATAAGCCCGGCACGCGCGCATTCGGCCTTCCGGACGGCCTCGAGAGAATCGTTTTCGTGAGTACTCCGCAACACTCCGACCGGGTCTGGCCGAGCCTCCGGCGCATCCTGAAACTGGCCCTGGCGCCGGTCGCCCTGGTTCTGGCCATCCTCTACTTCCTGATCGACGGCATCGTGCTGTCGTTGGTCCGGCGGCCGATGGCCTGGCTGATGCACCGGCCGCTGGTGGCCCGGCTCATGGCCCAGATCGCGCGGCTGGGGCCGTACGCGACCCTCGCGCTCATGCTGGTGCCGATCGTCGTCTTGGAGCCGTTGAAGCCCATTGCCTTGTATCTTCTCGCGAAGAAGCACGTCCTGGCGGGCACGACGCTGCTGGTGATCGCCGAGGTGCTGAAGGTCGTGATCGTCGAGCGGCTGTTCCATCTCAGCCGCAGCAAGCTGATGCACATCCCGGCCTTCGCCCGGATCTACCACTTCGCCGCCGGATGGCTGAGCTATCTCGAAGCGTTGCCGCCGTGGCAGTTCATGATGCGCCGCGTCGATGAAATCAAGGCGGCGTCGCGGCGGCTGCGCCGGTTCATGAGCAGCTGAGCCTATGGATTGTCGCGGCCGGCAATCTCGGCCTGCCACGGCGCCACCCGTCGCTCGATCACCCCGATCAGCGAGTTCAGCCCGATCGCCAGTACCATCAGCACGATGATCGGCACGAACATGGTCGCGGTATCGAAATTGTTCGCCGAGTTGATGATGATGGCGCCGAGCCCCGAGATCGTGGTGAAGAACTCCGCGATTACCATCGCCACCACGGCGCGTCCGACCGCGAGCCGGATGCCGGCCATGATATAGGGCAGGGTCGCGGGAAGGATGATCCGGCGCAGGATCGTCGTGTTGGGCGCGACGAATGCCTTCCCGACCTCGATCAGGCTCTTCGGCACCGCGGTGACACCGAGCCACGTGTTGATGCAGATCGGAAAGATCGACATCAGCAGGATGACCGCCACCTTCACCCCGAAGCCCAGCCCCAGCCACAGCATGAGGAGCGGCACCAGCGCCACCAGCGGCATCGCGTAGCCGGCGGTGACGTACAGCCCGAGCGCCGCCTCCATCACCCAGAACCGGCCGATCACGAGGCCGAGCGGCACGCCGATGACGATGGCCAGCAGGTAGCCGACGAGGAACGGCTGCAGACTCTGCAGCAGGGCTTTGGAGAGCTTGCCGGAGAGGACAAGGTCCCAGAACGCCTCCGCGATGGCGCTCGGGTAGGAGCCGAAGATCGGGTTGATCTGCCGTCCGAAGACTTCCCACAGCGCCACCGCCACGATCAGCGACGCCAGCGTGATCAGGGCCCGCGGGGGCCGCCGGCGGCTTCGCTCGCCGGGCTCGTCGTCCGCCGCCGCCGGCGTCGGCCGCTGGCCGGCCGGGTCGAGGACCGCGGTCTTGTCGCTGGGGCTCAATGGACGGACTCCGCCGGCCCATGCAGCGAGCGCCAGATCCGGTAGCGCGTCTCGGCGAACTCCGGCAGGCCGCGGATGACACCCAAATCGCCGCGCGGCCGCGCCAGCGGCACGTCGTAGACGTCCTGGATCCTGCCGTCGCGCATGACGATGATCCGGTCCGCGAGCAGGACGGCCTCGTCGAGGTCGTGCGTCACGAACAGGATCGTCTTGTGGGTCCGGGCGTGGATGTCGAGCAACTCCGCCTGCATGGCCTCGCGGGTCTGCGCGTCCAGCGCTCCGAACGGCTCGTCCATCAGCAGCACCTTCGGATCGATGGCCAGCGCCCGGGCGATGCCCACCCGTTGCTTCATGCCGCCCGATAGCTGGTGCGGCCGGCGATTGGAGGAGTCCTTCAAGCCGACGAGGTCGAGATACTGCATCGCCGTGTCGCGAAGGGCGGCACCCCGCACCCCCTTCATCTCGAGGCCGAACGTCACGTTCTCCAGTGCGGTCAGCCACGGCAGCAGCTCGGCATGCTGGAACACCATGCCGCGGTCGTAGCCGCACGCCTTCACCTCGCGGCCGTCGACCGTCACCCGGCCGCCGGTGGCCTGCTCGAGGCCCATGGTGACGCGCAACGCCGTGGTCTTGCCGCAGCCGCTCGGTCCGATCAGCACGACGATCTCGCCGTCGCGGACGGTGAAGCTGACGCGGTCCAGGGCCTGAACCTTGTGCACTTTGCCGTCGAGGTGGAGCGTGAACCGCTTCGAGACGTCGATCAGGCTGACCTCACCCATGCCGCACCCCGGTCATTTCGCGCCCACTCCCCCGATACGAGTGAACGCCGCGGCGCGGATGTCGGACTCCACGGCTCTGGCAATGTCGAAGCGCTGCTTCAGGGTCCCGTCCTTGACCAGTTGATCGGCCATCCAGGCAAGCTTTGCCACCGGCAATGAATACTCGGGATCGACGGCCTGCGTCCGGAGCGCGTTGTCGTACACGAATTCGGGTCGCGGATCGTCGGGCTTGATGCCGGTGATCTGGCGGGTGAGACGTACCGCGTCGTCGCGATGCGCGACGGCATGGCGAAAGCCTGTGATCAGCGCCGCCATGAACCGCACCGCGTCGTCGTGACGCGCGGCCAGGTTTTTGCCCGTCGACATCACGCATTCGCGGACATAGTCCGGCAGGGCATCCTTCGCCGCGACCAGCATCTTCACGCCTTGCTTCTCGGCGATCGGCAGGTACTCGTTGGACACGATCGCCGCATCGGCGACGCCGGCCACCACCGCCTTGAAGCGGTCGAGGTCGCTGCCGAGATTGGCGAAATTCACCGTCGCGGCGGGGACGCCGGCCTGCTCCAGCATGGCGCGCGCGACCACCGCCGGGTTCGCGGACGGGGCGGAGATCGCGAAGGTTTTGCCCTTGAGATCGGCGAGCGCCTGCACCTGGCCGCGAACGAAGATGCCGTAGGGCAGGCCGGGCCATGGGCAGCCGATGATCTTGAGGTCGCCGCCGCGCGACGCCGCGATGATCGAGCCGACCGGACCGCCGTCGAAACTGTCGATCTCGCCGGCGAGGAGCGCCTGCAGCGCGATGATGTCGGTCTTGAACTGCACGATGTCGAGCTTGATCGACTGCTTGTCCGCGAACCCCTGGTCGACCATCCAGAAGAAGCCGGCGTCGCTCTTGGCTTCGATCATGCCGTGCCGCCACGGCGCCTGGGGCTGCGCCGCCGCCGTGCCCATGGCACACGCCAGGCCCAGGGCCCACGCCAGGAATCCCGCCGCGACGGCGCTGCAACGTCCCGCGATCTTCGATTGGCACCGGCGGCTCGTCACGGCCGCTTCCTCCCTCGCCCGTCAACCGGCGGCCACCTTATCGGGAAGCGGCCCAAAAAAGAACCCCTGCCGGAAGGCAGGGGTTCGAAGGCGCTGGCCGGAGCCGAAGGTTCCGGCCGTGTCGGGTGCGTGTCAGTTCTGGATGTCGACGTTGTTCCGCTCTTTGATGAACAACGCGCCGACGACCACCGTCATCACCGCGACGATGATCGGGTACCAGAGGCCGTAGTAGATGTCCCCCTGGGCCGCGACCAACGCCGTCGCGAGCAGCGGCAGCATGCCGCCGAACCGCGATCGGCCCGTACACCATGGTCACGTAGATCACCATGATGACGAGCAGCAGTTCGGTCATGCCCCAGTTGATCTTGGCGGGGTCGGCCTTGTCGGGATAGCCGGCCGCTTTCAGCGCGGCGGCGACCTTTGGCTGGTCCCAACCTTCGAGCTTGGTGCTGCCGATCGTGACCGCGACCGGACCCGTTCCATTCTCCGACTTGAAGGACAGGCCCGCCTTGGTCAGGTAGTCCTTCGCCCGGTCGCACTCGGTGAACGTCGACCATGGGCCGACGAAGATGTGGAAGTTGCACTGCGCCGGATCGGCGGTGACCACGAGCGGGGTCTTCTGCTGGAACGCTTCGAGGTCCGGGTTGGCGAAGTGGGTGAGCCCCTGGAAGAGCGGGAAATACGTGATCGCGGCGATCGCGCAGCCCGCCAGGATGATCTTCAACCGGCCAATCCGGTCCGAGAGCCAGCCGAATACGATGAAGAACGGCGTGCCGATGATCAGCGAGAGCCCGATCAGGGTATACGCCGTGACGTAGTCCACCCTCAGCGAGATGGTCAGGAAGAACAGGGCGTAGAACTGGCCAGTGTACCAGACGACGCCCTGGCCCGCCGTTGCACCCAGCAGCGCCAGGAGCACGTACTTGTTGTTCGGATAATGGAGGAAGCTTTCGGTGAGCGGGGCTTTCGAGCCGCGCCCCTCGGCGACCATCCGCTGGAACACCGGCGATTCATTCAGCTTGAGCCGGATGTAGACCGAGAAGATCAGCAGGATCAGCGACACCAGGAACGGGACGCGCCATCCCCAATCGATGAAGATCTTGGTGTCCATCTGGGTCCGGCAGAGCCCGATGACGGCCAGCGATAGGAAGAAGCCCAGCGTCGCGGTCGTCTGGATCCAGCTCGTGGCATAGCCGCGCTTGTCGTGCGCCGCATGCTCGGCCACGTAGGTTGCCGCACCGCCGTATTCGCCGCCGAGGGCCAAGCCTTGCAGCAGGCGCAGCGTGACCAGCAGCACCGGCGCGCCCCAGCCGAAGACCGAGAACGTCGGCAGCAGGCCGACGGCGAAGGTCGAGCCGCCCATCACCACGATGGTGATGAGGAAGGTGTATTTGCGGCCGACGAGGTCGCCGATACGGCCAAAGATCAGTGCGCCGAAGGGCCGGACCAGGAAGCCGGCGGCGTAGGTGGCGAACGCCGACAGCAGCGCGGCGGTCTCGTTACCGGACGGGAAGAACAGGGCGGCGAAAAACGGCGCCAGCGTCGCGTACAGATAGAAGTCGTACCATTCGAACACCGTGCCGAGCGAGGAGGCGAAGATGACCTTTCGCTCTTCCTCTTTGGAGACCAGGCGTCCGCGTGGCGCGTAGCCCGCTGCAACTGTCGTCATGATCGGTTACCCCCGTTGTGGTTGAACGTCAGACTGAGGCGATGTCCGCCGGCCGGCGGCACGGTGCCGCGCATGCGATGGCCATGGCCGTGAAGGTTCACTGGCGAGGAGTGGGATCGGCGTTTCTCCCGGGCGTTTCTCCGCTGTGCGGAGAATCTGCCTAGTTTCTTGGCACGGAACTCTAGGCGGGCCGCGGCCGCCGCCACAATTAGGGTAAACCCTAATGGATTAACGACGATTCGGCCGCCTTAGGGTCGGCCACCCGACGCCCGGTTAGCGGTGTTCCGCCGCCAGCATCGACACGCGGACCAGCTCGGCGACCGAATGGACGTTGAGCTTCTCCATGATCCGCGCGCGGTGGACCTCGACGGTCTTGATGCTGACCGCCAGCTCGTCGGCGATGACTTTATTGGGCTTGCCCGCGACGACGTGCTGCATCACCTCCTGTTCGCGCGGCGTCAGCGTGGCCAGGCCGCTGCGCACGGCGTCCTCGCGCTGCCGCCGGGCCAGGCTTGCGGCACTGCGCTCCAGGCACTGCCGGGCGAGGTCGACTACCTTCTTGTAGTCGAAGGGTTTGACCACGAAATCGACCGCGCCGTGCTTCACCGCTTCGACGGCGCGCGGCACGTCGGCGGTGGCCGAAATGAAGATCACCGGCAGCTCGGCGCGGCTCTCCTTGAGCTGGGCCTGCAGGCGCAGGCCGTCCATGCCGCCCAGCGTCAGATCGAGCAGCAGGCAGGCCGGGCCGTCGCCGCGCGGCTGGGCGAGAAACTCCTCCGCGGTCGCGAAGCTCTCGACGCGCACGTCCTCCCGCTTCATGAGCCAGGTCAAGAGACGGCGGATCGACGGGTCGTCGTCGACGACATACACGGTCGGCTCGGCGTTGGGACGAATGGCGGATCGTCCGGCCGGCGCATCTGCCATGCGTGGCCCTCCCTAACCGCGGTATTTTGCTGACGGCGCCGCGACTTGGCAACCGGCAAGGGCGCTGGCCTGGGGCGCCGCGGCGGCCGTCATTTCGCCGCTTCCAGGGTTTGCGCCTGTGCGGCGATCGGGATGGTGAAGATGAAGACCGCGCCGTGCCCCGGCCGGCTCTCCGCCCAGATCCGTCCGCCGAAATGCTCGATGATCCGCCGCGAGATCGGCAGTCCCAGGCCGGAGCCGGCTGGCTTGTTGGTGAGGGCATCGCCGACCTGGCGGAATTTCTCGAAGATCGTATCGAGATCCTGGGCGGCGATCCCAGGCCCATTGTCGACGACACGGATCTCGAGCGCCGCGCCAAGGCGCCGCACCGTCACCGCGACGCGGCCGGTGCCCGAGCGGCAGAATTTCACCGCGTTCGACAGCAAATTGATGAACACCTGCATCAGCTGGTCGCGGTCCGCGCGCACCTGCGGCAGGTCGTCCGGCAGCCCGGCGGCCAGCGTCACCGACTTGTCGCTGAACAGGCCGCCCACGGCCGCCGCGGCATCGGCCACCACGCCCCGCAGATCGACCGGGCCGATCTGCCAATCGAAGCGGCCGGCGTCGATCTTGGCCAGGTCGAGCACCTGGTTGATCAGGCGCGTGAGGCGCCCGCTCTCCTTGGTGATGATGCCGAGAAACTCCCGGCGCTGCTCGGCGGGAATGTCCGGGTTGTCGTGCAGGATCTCGGAGAACGAGCGGATCGACGTCAGCGGCGTGCGCAGCTCGTGGGTCACCGTCGCAATGAAATCGTCCTTCAGCCGGTCCAGCTCCTTGAGCCTTGCGTTCACCGCCCGCAGCTCGGCCGACGCCGTCTCGAGCTCGGCCGATTTTTGCTCGAGCTGGCGGCTGTATTCGATGACTTGCGACGCCTCGTCGAGGATCGCCATGACCTCTTCGAGGCCGAGATTTTCGCCTTTGACCACCGAGGCGACCATCACGCGCGCCGACGCGGCGCCGATCGCCCCGGCCAGGAGTCGCTCGGTGAAGTGCAGCAACGGCACGTCGGCGGCGGCGAGCTTCGCGAGGTTGAGGCCGCGGGCCGCCGCATGGCCGGCGAACGCGCGGTCGGCCCGCTCGCGACCGATGAACCGCGCCACCAGCGCGTGCAGGTCGCGGTACGATGCCTGGCCGCGCCACAGACCGCGTCTGTCCCGTGCCGCCGGCTGCTGGAACGCCTCGACGAAGCGGGTGGCCTGGATGCGTTCGGTCGGGCTTTGCCGGGTGGTCAGGGACACGGCGACATAGACGCCGGCGTTGCCGATCAGGCTCCAGAACAAGGCATGCGCCAGCGGATCGAAGCCGGTCAGCCCGAACAGGGCGTAGGGGTTCAACAACGCGATGCCGAAGAGACCATCGGTCAGGAACGCCTCGGACAGCCAGCCCGAGCGGGCAAACGACGGCAGCAACAGCGTATAGATCCAGATCGCGAAGCCGAGCGAGAGCCCGGCCAGGGCGCCGGCGCGAGTCCCGCCGCGCCAGTAGATCCCGCCGATGATCGCCGGCGCGAACTGCGCCACGGCGGCGAAGGACAGCAACCCGATGGTGACCAGCGCGTAGGACCCGCCGATCAGCCGGAAGTACAGATAGCCGAGGAACAGGATCAGGACGATGCTGCCGCGCCGGATCGCGATCAGAAGCCGGGTCAGGTCGCCGCGCTGGGTCAGCCGCAACCACGGCATGCGCAACAGGATCGGCATTACGAGGTCGTTGCAGATCATGGTCGAGAGCGCGATGGTCTCGACGATGACCATGCCGGTGGCCGCCGACAGGCCGCCGATGAAGGCGAGCAGCGTGATCACCGGGCTGTCCGCCAGCATCGGCAAGGTGAGCACGAAGGTGTCTGGATCGACGCTGCCCGGCTCGAAGCTCAAAAGCCCGGCGAAGGCGAGCGGCAGCACGAAGACGTTGATCAGCAGCAGGTAGAGCGGAAACAGCCACACCGCTTTTCCGAGATGGCGCTCGTCGACGTTCTCCACCACCAGGACCTGAAACTGCCGCGGCAGGAACAGGATCGCCGCCATCGACAGGATCATCAGCGTGATCCAGCCGCTGTCCCCGCTGGTGCCGATGCTCGTCAGCAGGGGTGCTATGTCCGGGCGCGCGGCCACCCGGCTGAAGATGTCGCCGAGGCCGTCGAACATGGAATATGTGACGAACAAGCCGACGGCAAGGAAGGCGATGAGCTTGACGACGGATTCGAACGCAATGGCGGTGACCATCCCGTCGTGCCGCTCGGTCGCGTCGATGTGGCGCGTCCCGTAAAGTATGGCGAACGTGGCCATGAGCGCTGCGACGTAGAGCGCCGTATCGCCGAGGATCGACGACGCGGCGTCGTCGCCGGCGACGCCAGCGCCGGCATACGACGACTCAGATAGGACATGGTAGCTGGCCGAGACGGCCTTCAGCTGCAGGGCGATATAGGGCGTGATGACGACGACCGCGATGACCGTCACCAGCCCGCCGAGCAGCTGGCTCTTCCCGTACCGCGAGGCGACGAAATCGGCGATGGATGTGATGCGGTTGCTCTTGCTGATGCGCAGGATCTTCCGCATCACCGGCCACCACAGCACGGCGACCAGCGTCGGCCCGAGATAGATCGGCAGGAAGTCCACGCCGCTCGTCGCCGCCCGGCCGACGCTGCCATAGAAGGTCCACGCCGTGCAGTAGACGGCGATCGAGAGCGCGTAGACATAGGGGCTGGCGACGACGCTCCGGCCGGCATCGGCGCGCTTGTCGCCCCAATATGCGATCTCGAACAGCAGGCACAGATAGCCGAATCCGGCGCCGAGAACGAGCCAGGCCGGCAGCACGACGCCTCCTACTCGTCGGACGCGGCGGGGTCGGGCACGTTGCGCTCCCGCTCGCTCCGGCTTTCGCGTTCGATGATCAGCGCCAGCAGTCCGATCAGAACCGCCCACACGGCAAACAGATACAGGAAGAGGACGGGCACGCCGGCGATCAGGATCTCGGTGCGGAAGATCGCCATCAGCGGCGGATCGATGGCAAGACAGCCAAACAGGAAGATGGCGATCAGGCGCTCGCCGGTCCGGCTCTCTCTCATCGGCCGTCCACCGTCTGCGCTTCGAGGAGCTGTCTGACCCGCTCCACCAGCTCGCGGGTCGAGAATGGCTTGGTGACGTACGCGTCGGCGCCCATCGCCAGCCCTTTCTCCTGTTCGATGTCGCGGCTCTTCGCCGTGAGCATCACGATCTTGACGTCCTTGCCGCCGGGAGCCGCGCGGATGGCCGCGCACACCTCATAGCCGTTGCGGCCCGGCATCATCACGTCGAGCAGGATCAGGTCCGGGGCCCGCTCCGCCACCGCTCGGTGGGCCGCATCGCCGTCGCGGGCCGTCGACACCTCGTATCCGGCGTGCCGAAGCAGGAACTCCAGCGATAAGACGATATTCGGCTCGTCGTCGACCACCAGAATCGACCGCGCCATCGCCGGGCTTCCCCTCAATTCCAAGACGCGGCAGCGTGCCTGGCGCCGCGGGTTGCAGGCAGTCTACCGCCGCTTCGCCGCTGCTGTCACGGCTCCGTCCTTCGACGTGGCCGGCGATCCCGCTGGTCGGGCTCCTTCTACCCGATCGGCATTGCGGCGATCGGCGTGGTGGTGGGCGGTCTCAGCATGCGGGCCGCGCCTACGCGCCACGTCAAGATCTGGGAAGAGGTCGGCGGCGCCCCGCCGCTGGTCCCCGACCAGCCCTGATCCCGGCGGATCAACAGACGCGGCCCCGAAGGCGACTTCGGGGCCGTTTTCTTTGGCACGCCGACCGGATGCTGATCGTCAACCCGACCCTGGGATGCCGGCTATCGCCGGCCGGGCGTCATCGCGACGCGACCGTAGGCGGGGTCATGGGAACGTCGAATTCGTGGAAGCCGCCCTGGGCGCGTGCGACGACTATCGGGACGCTGCTCCGCCGGATGACACGGGCGACGAGAAGCCGCTGCAGGAACGTGTCGATCAGCCCGTCGCTTCCCGAGCTCAGCACGATTTGACCGACATCCAGCTCTTGCGCCAGCCGCAGGATGTGGCGGACGGCGTCTCCGGAGCGGATATGGATCTCGTAAGCCAGGCCGGCGCATTCGAGGATCTGGCGTGCGCCGGCGAGCGCGGCTTCGCCGGCGTCCCGCTGAAAGGCACGGATGGCCGCCATGCCGACGAAGTGACGGACGAGGCCATCGAACGCCGGCTGCAGGTTCAGGAGATGGATCGTGCCGATCGCGCCCTGCCGGGCCTGGGCGACGACCTCCCACACGGCACTCTCGGCCTGTTCCGTGCCGTCGACCACCAGCAAAACTCCATTCATGGCTACCTCCCTACCGATTCGCCCATCGGGCGCGCGAAGGCGGGTTGACGATCGCCGGCGTCGGTGACCGCGTGCGGCAGAGCCTGCCGACGTCGCAGTGTGATGTTCAGCGCTTCGACGAAGACCGAGAAGACGATCGCAACATAGAGGTACCCGCGCGGAATCTCGAACCCGAGCCCGTCGGCGACGAGGGCCACGCCGATCAACAGCACGAAGGCGAGCGCCAGCATCTTCAGCGTCGGATGGCGCAGGATGAAGCGCATGACCGGTCCGGACGCGACCAGAAGAGCAACCGACCCGATGACGACGGCCGTTGCCGTGATCCACAAGTCCTGGCTCATGGCCACCGCCGCCATGACCGAGTCGAGGGAGAACACGATATCGACCGCGATGATGATCACCAGGGCCATGACGAAATTGGCGGCCCGGCGGCGCGGCCCCTCCGCCGGTCCGGCGGTCTCCAGCGCATCGTGCATTTCGCGCACCGCCTTGACGATCAGGAACAGTCCGCCGGCGAGCATCAGCAGGTCGCGTCCCGACAGAACGAGATCGCCGATACTCATCAGCGGCGCCGTCAAGCCGACGATCCAGGTAATCGAGAACAGAAGCAGCAGACGCGTCAGCGTTGCCAGCGCAAGCCCGATCACGCGGGCGCGTCCGCGCTGGTGCGGGGCGAGCGTGCCTGCCACGATCGCGATCACGACGAGGTTGTCGACGCTGAGGACGACCTGCAGGCCGCTCAGAGTCACCAGGCTGACGATGGTTTCGAGGCTCACCACGTTCCGGCGGATCCTGCCTTTGTTCCGCCAAGCCTAGCCAGGGCCGGCCGGACGCGGAATCGTGGCGAACCGCTAGTGGTTTTCCGCTATCGGCCCTCTGACGCTCAGCCCTCCAGCCGAATCGCCATCCGCACCAGCTCCGACAGGCTGCGGGCGCCCATTTTCTCCATGACGCGCGCGCGATGGATCTCAACCGTCCGCAGGGCGATTTTGAGGTGCTGCGATACGGTTTTGTTGGCGCTTCCCGCAACCACCAGGTCCATGACCTCCTTTTCCCGGGCGCTCAGCGTCGCGGCGCGGGCCTGGAGAGCCTGGCGATCGAGCGCGGTCAGCGATGCAGCGACCCGTGGAACCCGCAGCGCCTCGTTCACGGCCGTCAGAATGGCGTCGGAGTCGAAGGGCTTCTCGATGAAGTTGACCGGGCCCGCCTTCAGGGCGGCGACCGCCATCGGCACGTCGCCGTGGCCGGTGATGATGATCACCGGCAGGGCTACGGAGCGGCGCCGGATCTCACGCTGCAGCTCCAGGCCGCTCATGCCCGGCATGCGCACGTCGAGCAGCAGACAGCCGGTCAGGTCGGGGGGCAGTGCCGCGAGAAAGGACTCCGCCGAGCCGAAGGTCAGGACGTCGAACTCGTGGAGGGTCAGGAGCGCTTTCAGCCCGCGCCGGATACCGTCGTCGTCGTCGACCACGAACACGGTCTGCCGTGTGCTCGTCCGGGTCTCAGTCGTCATTCTCGCCGCCGTAGGCCGGAATCGTGAAATGCACCTCGGCGCCGCCCGCGCCGGCGACGCCCGCCCAGATCCTGCCGCCATGCGCCTCGATGATGGAACGGCTGATCGCCAAGCCGAGGCCCATTCCGGTCTGCTTTGTCGTCGCGAAGGGCTGGAACAGCCGCTGCGCGATTTCGGGCGGAAACCCAGGGCCCGTGTCGGCGACGCAGATCTCGACGATGGAGGGCTCCTCGATCGCGAGCGACGCCCGGACGACGATCTCGCGTTTGGTGTCGCGCTGCTGGGCCATCGCGTCGATGCCGTTCCGGACCAGGTTGAGCAGCACCTGCTCGATCTGGATCGGGTCCGCCAGGACCGGTGGCAGCATGTTGTCGATTTGCGTGGCGACGCGCACGCTGCTTTGGGCGGCATCGCCGCGGGCCAGGTCGACGGCGGAGCGGACGATCTGCGACACGCTCGTGCGCACGCGGCGCATGTCTCCCGGCTGGAGGAATTCGCGGGTGCTCTTGATGATCTCACCCGCGCGCATGATCTGCTGGACCGTCTGGTCGATCATCTCCCGGGCTTCGGCGCGGACGGCCTCGTCGCCGGTGGGTCGCGAGCGAAGGACGGTTTGGCAGGCGCGGGCAAACGAGATGGCGGAGGTCAGCGGTTGATTGAGTTCGTGAGCGATCGCGGCGGCCATTTCGCCGGTGGTCGTGAGCCGGGCCGCCTGGGCCAGCTCGGCTTCGTGTTTCTTGGCCCAGCGCAGCGCCGCATCGGCGCGGCGGCGCTCCTCGACCACGCTGCCGAGGAGCAGGCCGGTTACCGCGACGGCGAGCATCAAGAGCTGGTCCTGCGTGACCACGTAGGCATCGAAGCCTTTGATTTGAGTGGCGACGATCAATCCGACCTGGGTCGCCACGATGCCCCACGTGGCACCCATGAGACCACCCCGCAGCGCGATCCAGATCAGGGGCAGGAACAAAAGATAGGAAAATTCGAAATGCTGCAGCTGCTCGCGCCCGAACATGATCCACAACGCGAGCGCGATCACCGTGAGCTGCAGCACGGCCTCGATCGCACTCCAGGATTGCCGCACGGCGAGCCGGCGTTCGCGGTCCATCAGCAGCAGCAGAAACGGTGTCAGGACGGCGATGCCGATCACGTCGCCAACCCAGTAGCGCAGCGTGAGGGTCGGCATTTCGTGCCACGAGACGACCTGGGCGGTGGCAAAGACCCACATGACGGCGAGGGCGACGACGGCGCTGGTCGCGAGTGCCACGCCCAGCAGCGCCAGGAGCGAGCGATGATCGTCCAGGCGCAGCGATATGTTGAGCCGGCGCCGCAGGAAGGCGGCGGCGGCACCGTAGCAAACCGTCACGATCAAGGCGCCCGTGGCAGTGGCGACGGGCGGGGTCAGAAATCCCCGCAGGAGCAAGTCGGCCAGAATGAAGGCGGCAAACGACACAAAGAAGGCGGGCAGCCCCTGCGCCAGGAACAATGCGAAAATCAGCCCCGCCGGCGGATTCCACGGCGTGATCCCGAGCTCGCCGAACGGCTCGATCACGCTGACCCAGTCCAGCGCGACGTAGACGCCGATAAAGACCAGCGAGGCGAGCACCCGGAACAGCTGCGGATGCCGGAGGGCAACGGTACTGGGTGCAGGGTTCATCGACGGGAAGAATACATGCCGCACGGCGCAGCACAACGACAAGGCCATGGGTGCGGCTGCCGGTTCCGGCACGGCCCCGGAGGCGACGCCGGGGCCGGTTTGCGTCAGACGAGCTGAATTTTCTTCAGCGCCCGGAGGAACACCGACACCGGCAGGCGCCACTCACGATAGGTCTTGTGCCCCTCGTGGCGCTCGTAACGGCTGATCGACTTTCCCGCCTTCAGATCGACCGCGCAGATGATGTCGCCCTGGACGCCTTCGCGGCCGTCGAGCGGTCGATCGGTCAGGACGATGACCGTCTCCTTGTCATCCAGGAGCTCCTCTCGGCGGTCGACGAGCGCCCGGGCCGTCTCGGCGGTGGTTGCGAGGAAAAGGCGCGTCACGTGTCTGACCCCCCGCACCTGACGGCTCATTCGGCCGGGCTGACGACTTCGCTTCCGGCCCTCGGCACGGCGATCCCGCGCCGCGAGAAACGGTCGACGAGAATCGGCAGCACGATCAGGATCAAAACGGGGGCGAGCAGGATTCCGCCGACCACCACGAGGGCCAGCGGCCGCTGCACCTGGGAGCCGATGCCCGTCGAGACGGCGGCGGGCAGCAGGCCCGCACAGGCGGCGACGCACGTCATCATCACCGGGCGGAGGCGGATCTCGCAGGCCCGCACGATGGCCTCGGCCCGGTCGGTTCCCTGGTCGATCAGCTGGTTGTAGTAGGAGATCAGGATGATCCCCTCCATCACCGAAATCCCGAACAGGGCGATGAAGCCGATCGCCGCCGACACGCTGAACGCCGTGCCGGTCAGGTACAGGGCGAAGACGCCGCCGATGATAGCCATCGGAATCACCGCCAGGGCGAGCACCGTGTCGGTCAACGAATTGAAGTTGAGAAACAGAAGAATGCAGATCAGCGCGATGCTGAGCGGCACGACGAGCGCCAGCCGCTGAAGCGCGTCCTGGAGATTCCCGAACTCGCCCGCCCATTCGAGCCGGTAGCCCGCCGGCAGCTGAACCTGCTGGGCGAGCTTGCTCTGTGCCTCCAGCACCGTGCTGCCCAGATCGCGGCCGCGGACACTGAATTTGATCGGCAGGTAGCGCTGCTGCTGCTCGCGATAGATGAACGAGGGTCCTGACACGAGGCGGACGCGCGCCACCTCGGTCAGCGGGATCTGCACCACGCCGTTGCCGCTCGGATTGGGAGCGCCGACCGTGATGCGGCTGATGGCGTCGAGGCTCTCGCGGTATTTCGGGGCGAGGCGCACGACGATCGGGAAATGCCGGTCGCTGCCCTGCTCGTAGAGATCCCCGGCTGGCTGCCCGCCGATGGCGGCCTGGACCGTCGCGTTGATGTCGCCCGGCGCCAGGCCGTAGCGCGAGGCGCGGGCGCGGTCGATATCGATCTGCACGGTCGGCTGGCCGAGCGAGGAGAACACCGCAAGGTCGGTGACGCCGGGGACCGTGGCCATGACCGCTTTGATCTTCTCGGCGGTCTTGCTCAGCGTCTCGAGGTCGTTGCCGAACAGCTTGATCGAGTTCTCGCCCTTGACCCCGGAGACGGCCTCCTCGACGTTGTCTTCGATGTACTGCGAGAAGTTGAGCTCGATGCCGACGAAGCGCGCCTGCAGCTTGTGCATGATCTGCTGAGTCAAATCGTCCTTGGTCACGCCGCTCGGCCACTGATCGCGCGGCTTCAATGGCGCGAAGAACTCCGCGTTGAAGAAGCCGGTGGCGTCGGTGCCGTCGTCCGGCCGGCCGTGCTGCGACACGACCGTGTCGATCTCGGGAAAGCTCTTGATGATCTTCCGGATCTCGTTCACGTAGCCATTGCCTTCCGTCAGCGAGATCGACGGCGGCATGGTCGCCCGGATCCACAAATTGCCCTCCTCCAGCTTGGGCAGGAATTCCAGGCCGAGCGAGCGGAGTGCCAACAGCGTCAGCAGCAGCAGAACACCGGTCCCGGCGAGAGTCCGTCCTTTGTGCGCCAGGGCGAGGCCCAGCATCGGCGTATAGATCCGGCGGAGCGCGCGGACGACCACCGTCTCGACCTCGCTCAGGTTGTCCTTGAGCAGCAGGGCGCTGAGTGCCGGCGACACGGTGAACGTGGCGAGGAGGCCGCCGGCCAGGGCGTAGGCATAGGTCTTCGACATCGGGCCGAAGATGTGGCCTTCGACCCCGCTCATCGTGAACAGCGGGACGAAGCCGGCGATGATGATCGCGGCCGAGAAGAAGATGGAGCGGTTCACCTCGGTCGCCGCGTTGAAGATCGTGGCGAACCGGCCGGTGAGCCCGGGAATCGACGAGACGTGGGCCGGCCCCTGCTCCGGGTGCTCTTCGCTGAGATGGCGGAAGATGTTTTCCACCATGATGACGGTGGCATCGACGATGAGGCCGAAATCGATCGCGCCGACCGACAGCAGGTTCGCGGAATCGCCGCGCAGCACGAGAATCCCGATCGCGAACAGGAGCGCGAACGGGATGGTGGCGGCCACGATCACGGCGCTGCGCAGGTTGCCGAGGAACGCCCACTGCACGAAGAAGACGAGGATGATCCCGAAGATGAGGTTGTGGACGACCGTATTGGTTGTGAGGCGGATCAGGTCGCTGCGATCGTAAATGCGCGCGATCTGCACGCCGGGCGGCAGGATGCCCGTCGAGTTGATCTTTTCGACCTCCGCCTTCACGCGGTTGATGGTGGGCAGGCTTTGCTGCCCGCGGCGCATGAGGACGATCCCCTGGACGATGTCGTCGTCGTTGTTCTGGCCGGCGATGCCGAGCCTGGGCTGATTGCCGACCGTGACGGCCGCCACGTCGCTGAGCACGACCGGGGTGCCGTTCGTCTGGGTCAGCATCGTATTGCGGATGTCGTCCATCGAGCGGATGAGGCCGACGCCGCGGACCACGGCGGCTTGCGGACCGATCTCGATCGTGTTGCCGCCGACGTTGTTATCGCTGTTGCTGAGGACCTGCAGGACCTGCGGCAGGCTCAGGCCGTAGGCGATGAGCTTGTTGAGATCGACGGTGACGCTGTAGATCTTCGTCTTGCCGCCCCAGCCGGTGACGTCGATGACGCCGGGAACGGCGCGGAAGCGCCGGGCGAGCACCCAGTCCTGCAGCGTCTTCAGGTCGGTAACGCTGTAGCCGGGGCCGACGAGCTTGTAGCGATAGATTTCGCCGATCGGACTCCATGGCGAGATCGTGGGCAGCGCGCCGTTCGACAGGGGGGGCAATTGGGCGAGCCGGTTCAGGACCTGCTGCTCCGCCTCCAGGTACGTGAAGTCGTAGGTGAACTGCATCTTGATGTCGGACAGGCCGAACAGCGAGATGGTCCGCATTGCCGACAGGTAGGGCACCGCCGCCACTTGGGTCTCGATCGGGATGGTCACATAGCGTTCCATCTCCTCGGCGGACTGACCGGGGCTTTGGGTGACGATGTCGACCAGCGGCGGGACTGGATCGGGGTACGCCTCGATGTTGAGCTGCCAGAACGCGATGCCGCCGGCGATCAGCATGGCGCAGAATCCCAGAAGCACGAGGGCGCGCTGCTTGACCGAGAAAGCGATGATCGTGTTCATCCGCCGGAACCCGCGATGCCGTGAAGGGCGGCCGCGGCAACGCGACCGTGCGCAGGCGAATGCCGTCGCTGTTCAGGCGCGGCCCTGCGGCAAGCAGACACTATGCGGGAAGTGAATTAAGCTGGCCTGACAGGCGGCTTTCGACGAGTTTTAAAACCGCTTACACGAACATAGTCGACCGCTTACGTGAATCTTACGACCCCGATCGCTTGCGCTTGCGGCGCCGTGCTATCCTGACCGCATGAGTAGCGCGACGTCTTCTCCGTCCCCGGCATCCCCGGCCCCGGCGCCAATTCCGATTTCAGTCATTACCGGCTTCCTCGGCAGCGGCAAGACCACGCTGCTCGGCCGGCTGTTGCACCATCCCGGTATGGCCGAGACGGCGGTGATCATCAACGAGTTCGGCGAGATCGGGCTCGATCACCAGCTGGTCGAGGCGGCCGACGGCGAGCCGGTGGTGATGAGCAGCGGGTGCCTCTGCTGTACGGTGCGGAGCGACCTCGTGGACACGCTGCGCGGCCTTTACATCAAACGCGTGCGCGGCGTGGTGCCGGAATTCCGCCGCGTGGTCATCGAGACCACGGGCCTCGCCGACCCGGCGCCCATTCTGCATACGCTCATGGAGGACCCGATGGTCGAGGCGTATTACTGCCTCGACAGCGTGGTGACCACCGTGGACGCGGTCCACGGCGAGGCACAGCTCGACGCGCAACCCGAATCGGTGAAGCAGGCGGCGGTGGCCGATCGCATCGTGCTCACCAAGACGGACCTGGCGCCGGCCGAGACCGTCGGCCGGCTGAAGGATCGGCTGCAGCGCCTCAATCCCGGGGCCCCGCTCGTCACCGCGGTGCAAGGCAATGCCGATCCCGGCCAGCTCTTCAACGCCGGGCTGTACAATCCCGACACCAAGAGCGTCGACGTTCGGGCGTGGCTGCGCGCCGAGGCCTACGCCGAGTCCGGCCATGGCCGCGGCGATCACGACCATGGGCACGACCATGGCCACGACCGCGTCGACGATCATGGCGAGGGGCATGGCCATCACGCCGCACCGCTCGACGTCAACCGGCACGATGCCCGTATTCGGGCGCACTGCCTCACCTTGGACGAGCCGCTGGATTGGGAGTCCTTCAGCCTCTGGCTGGGTTCGCTGGCGAGCGGCTACGGCGAGAAGCTGCTCCGGGTGAAGGCGATCCTGAACATCCAGGGCGAGCCCACCCCGGTTGCGGTCCACGGCGTGCAGCACATGTTCCATCCGCCGGCGCGCCTGCCCGGGTGGCCCGACGACGATCGCCGCTCCAAGCTGGTGTTCATCACGCGCGACATGGAGCGGTCGTTCCTCGAGGAGTCGCTGGCCGCTTATCGCAACCCGGCGGCGCGCTGAGCCTCCGGGGCCGCGCTCTCAACCGACCGGCGCGTCCGGCCGCAGGCGCGACGCCCTCGGCTCCCGAGGGGCCTCGGCCTCTGTCACCGGGATCAGCGTCGACCGCTCGAAGTGAATGGCGAAGACCGCGCCGCCGCTGGGCCGGTTGGTGACGCTGACCGTGCCGCCATGCGCCTCGGCGATTCTTGAGACGATGGACAGGCCGAGGCCGGAGCTGCCGCGCCGGCGGCGGTCGCGCCGCCAGAACCGGCGGAAGATCAACTCGCGCTCCGTGTCCGAGACGCCGGGTCCCTGATCGCGGACATAGATCGCGGGTTCGGGCGTCACCTCGATCTCGACGGTCGTTCCGGCCGGCGTGTGGGTGAGGGCGTTCTCGACGAGGTTGCGCACCGCTTGGCCGAGCACCTCGGGATTGCCGTGGATGAGCACCCGTCCCGGGCAATCGGGAACGGCCAGTGCCTTGCTCTGCTTGGCGGCCAGCGGCGCCATGTAGGAGGCGACCTCGGCGCACACGGCGTGAAGATCGGCGATCTCGTCGGCGCGGATGACCAGCGTCTCCAGCTCCGCGAAATTCAGCAGCTGGTCGACCAGCCGGCTCATCATGTCGATGTCCTGGCGCAGCGTCTTCGCCACCTCCTGGTCGGCGAGGAGATCGATATTGGTGCGCAGGATGGCCAGCGGCGTGCGCAGTTCATGCGCCGCGTCGGCGGTGAATTCCCGCTGCGCCTTGAAGCCCTGCTCGAGCCGGTCGAGGGCCGCGTTGATCGCGTGGACGAGGGGCAGGATCTCGCCGGGGAGGCTGCTCTCCGGCAGCCGGATGTCGGTGGTGGCCGGACCGATCCGGGCGGCAAGATGCGAGGCGGTCAGGACCGGCCGCAAGCCGGCGCGCACGATGGCGATCTCGATCAGCAGCAGGATCACCAGGATGGGTGCGGTGATCCAGCCGACCCGCGGGAAGAAATCGGCGACGACGTCGTCGATCAGGACGTCGCGGTGCGCCAGGTCCTCCGAGACCTGGATCCAAAGCCTGGCCCCGTCGACGACGACCGGAATGGTGGCGCCGAAGATGTCCGACCCGCTCCGCTGCTGGTGGAAGTAAAACGGCGAGGCGCTGCGCGGGTCCTCCCGTTTCAGCGGATTTCCGGTGATGAGCGATGAAAACAGCGGATGGGCCGTTTCGTCGAGCACCGCATAGGCGTAGCGCCCATAGGCTTCAGAGTAGTTGTCCTGCAGGCGCGTCGGCAGCGCCAGCCGCCAGTGGCCGTCGACCCGGCTTATGTATTGGCCGATTTCTTGCGCTTGGTCCTGCAAGGCGTGTTCGTGCAGGTCGTTGACGGCGGTTTTGAGCAGGAAATAGAGGGCGACCGGCATTGCGATACAGGCCACCGCGACGGCCACGATGTGCAGGGCCGCGATGCGCCAGATCATCGAATTGAAGCGGACGGTCATTTTACTTCTGCGATCATATACCCCACGCCGCGAACGGTATGAACCTGCACGGTGGCGCCGATTTCCGCCAGCCGTTTGCGCAAGCGATGGACGTAGACCTCCACCGCATTCGAGCTGATTTCTTCACCCAGGCCGTACAGGCTGTTCTCCAGGAACTTCTTGGGTATCACGCGACCGCTGCGCCGCAGCAGATGCTCCAGGATCGCCAGCTCGCGGGCCCCCAGGATCTGGGCCTTCTCGTCGATGAAAACCTGCCGGCCCGCCGTGTCGAGCGTCAGGTTGCCGAGCCGCAACGCCGTTCCCAGCAGGTTGCCCGGGCGGCGCAGCAGGGCGTTGATGCGCGCGACCAGCTCCTCGAGGGCAACCGGCTTCACCAGATAGTCGTCGGCCCCTGAATCGAGGCCCTCGACGCGCTCGCGCAGGCTGCCGCGCGCGGTCATGACGATCACCGGCGTCATGTCGCCGCGCTGGCGCATCGTTTTGAGCACCGAGGTGCCGTCCTCGTCGGGAAGGCCGAGATCCAGGATGACCACCTCGAACTTGATCGCCGCCAGGGCATCGACCGCGTCGGTCGCGGTATCGATGATGTCGACCCTGAAGCCGGTTCGCTCGAGGCCCTGCTTCAGGAGCCCTGCCAGCCGTTCATTGTCTTCGATGAGCAATAACGCCATGCGCGGTCCTGGATGGTGTTGCAGAACTCTATCCCACTGCCGCATCCGGCAACGTGGGCGGACGGTTCTGAGGACGGTTTGTAAGTTTCATGTAAGGCGAACGTCAGCAGCCTGTAACGTCTCCATATAAATTATTGATTTGATTATGGAAGGGCCAAGGCGCTGAAAGGCGCAACATTGCGCGTTTGTAATCTTCTGTCAGCGGGGACAGCGCTCCCGCGCGGCAGAGTCGTCAACCGGCCACGATTCGCGCTTTGGGAAACACCACGCGGGCGGTCGTGCCGCGGCCCGGCTCGCTCTCGACCTCCAGGCGGCCGTCGTGAAGCTCGGCGAGGCGTCGGCACAGGGCCAGCCCCAGGCCGGTCCCGCCGTCCGAATGGCCCGGCCCTGCGCTGAACCGGACGAACGGCGCGCCCAGCTTGGCCAGGTGTTCTTTCGCGATTCCGATCCCGCTGTCGGCGACCGTCAGCCACAGGCCCTCGTCGGATGTTCCGGCGCCTATGCTGATCCGCCCGCCATTCGGCGTGAACTTGATCGCGTTGGACAGCAGGTTGAGGAGCAGCTGGCGGACCGCCCGCCGGTCTCCGCGGAGGTGCGGCAGCTCCGGGGCGACCTGATCTTCGATCGTCAGGCCGGCGCTCCGCGCGGCGACGGCCACCAGCCGCGTTGCTTCCGCCGCGGCGTGACTGAGGGACACCTCGCCCTCGTCGAGCCGGTACTTGTTGGCCTCGATCTTCGACAGGTCGAGGACGTCGTCGACCATCGATAGCAGGTGCGCGCCGCTCTTCTGGATCGTGCCGGCATACTCGAGATACTTCCGTTGACCGACCGGGCCCGCGCTCTCGCGACCGATGAGATCGGCAAAGCCGATGATGGCGGTGAGCGGCGTGCGCAGTTCGTGGCTCATATTGGCCAGGAAATTCGACTTCGCCTGGCTCGCGGCGTGGGCTTCCCTCTCGCTCTCGCGAAGCCGTTGGTCGAGCCGCATGCGTTGGGCGAGGATCGCCGCCATCGTCCAGACCACGGCGATGATGTAGGCGCGGTTCAGAACCGTTGCTTCGACGCTGACACCCGGTGTCGCGAGGAACCCGGCGATCACCGTGAGCACGGTCGCAATGGCGGCGTAGGTGAAAATGATGTGGCGGCCGCGGAACCACAGGCACAGCGTGAGCAGGATGGGATAGCCGATCCCATCGCCGACGCCGCGCGGGGTGAGGGAATCCAGCGCAAAGCTGGCGACGGTGCCGCACACCAGAACGGCCGCGATGATCTGCGTGCCGCGCGGGCTCGCGGGCCTCTCGGCGTGTTCGCGGGCCCAGCCCTGACTCTCGCGGGCGGTCTCGGAGACATCGCTGTTCACGCGGCGGCTCGCTGCGACGCCGGGAATCTCAGAATCACATTCGTGCCGGATCCCAGCCGGCTTTGGATCTCGACGTCGCCTTTGTGCAGCTCTGCGATGCTTTTGACGATGGACAGGCCCAAGCCGCTCCCGCCGGCGCGGGCGCGGTCGACGCGGTAGAACCGGTCGAACAGGTGCGGCAGATGGGCCGCGGCGATGCCGCAGCCGTTGTCGCGAACCTCGATCCGGATCTCGTCGTCGGCAGCGAGTCCGCGCAGGTCGATGCGTCCGCCGCGCGGCATCGACGCCAGCGCGTTGCTCACCAGATTGCTGACGGCCCGCTGCATCAAGGTCCGGTCCAGCCGCGTCGTCAGGCCTTTAGGACAATTAACGCCGATCTCCACGCCGGCTTCGCCCGCCGCGGCCTCGAAAAATTCCCGGATCCGCTCGAGCTCGTCGCGCACGTCGAGGGCTTCGTAGTCGATCTCAACCGACGCGTTCTCGGCGCGGGCGAGGAACAGGAGGCTGTGTACGATGCGGGACAGATGGCCGCCTGCGTCGAGGATCGCCTCCAGGTGCTCGCGGTATTCATCGGTGCTGCGCGCCTTGCCAAGGCCGATCTCGGCCACGTTGACGATGTTCTGGATCGGCGTCCGCAGCTCGTGCGCGATGTTGTCCGACAAATGGCGCAGCTGCAGGAACGAGTCCTGCAGCCGCTCCATCATGTTGTTGAACGATTCCGCAAGCGCCCGCAGCTCGGCCGGCAGGCGCGGGATCGAGATGCGCTCGTTGAGCGTGCTGGTCCCGATCCGCCCCGCGATGTGAGTCATGTCGTCGAGCGGCCGCAAGCCGCTGCGGGCGATCTGGTGCCCGGCGAGGGCCGCGACCACGAATGAAAAAACCAGCACCACCGCGAGCCACTGACGATAGCTCGCGATGATCGCGTGATCGGCCGTGATATCCGCCGCCACCTGGAGGACGACCGGTTCCTGCTGGCGTCCGTTGACCTGGCTCGTCGCCGATATGGCCCAGTAGGGTCGGCCCGATGCCGCCCGGAACTCCGTGCTTCGCGCGCCGTCGGAGCCCCCCTGCGGTGCCGAAAAGATGGCCGGCGGAAGGTCTGTCGCCATATCGGGCGATTCCATGAGAACGTCGCCACGGGCGGACAGGATCCGGGCGAAGATCGGCTCCGGGCCGTCGGCGCCTTCGTCGACCAGCCGCCGTAATCGAATTTCGTCGAGCGGCGGGGCGAGCAGCACGCGGTTGAGCACATGCAGCTTGTTGAGCAGAAGCTGGTCGTTGCTTCGCGCGATGCTGTCGGTCAGCGACCAGTAAAGGACGGCGCTCGCCAGGGCGAGCAGGATGAACGCCGATCCGGCATACCAAGCAGTGAGGCGGCCCGCCAGCGACCATGGCCGCAAGCCGTCGAACCGAAGCTGGTCCGCTTTAGGAGCGAAGTACATAGCCAAGCCCCCGCACGGTGTGGATGAGTTTGCGCTCGAACGGATCGTCGACCTTGGCCCGCAGCCGGCGGATGTTGACGTCGACGACGTTGGTGTCGCCGTCGAAGTTGACGTTCCACACCTGCTCGGCGATGTGGGTCCGCGACAGCGTCTCGCCGGCATGCTCGGCGAGCAGCGACAGGAGCATGAACTCCTTCGGCGTCAAGTCGACCGGCTCTCCCGCGCGCGTGACGCGCTGCCGCCGGGTTTCGATCGTCAGGTCGGCGACCACCAGCGTGTCCGACTTCCGCTCCGGCGGCGTGCGCCGCATCAATCGCCGCACGCGCGCCAGCAACTCGGCGAAGGCGAATGGCTTGACGAGGTAATCGTCGGCGCCAAGCTCCAAGCCACGGACCCGATCGCGCACGCTGTCGCGCGCGGTCAGGAACAGAACCGGCGTGTCGCGGCCGCAGCGCCGCAGATCGGAGATGATGTCCCAGCCGCTTTTTCCGGGCAGCATGACATCAAGCACGATCAGCGCATGGTCGCCGAACAGCGCCTGCTGAAGCCCGGCGTCGCCGTCGCGGCAGACGTCGACTTCGAAGCCGTTTTCGCCGAGACCGCGCTGCAGATAATGCGTGGCGGTGGGGTCGTCCTCGATCAGCAGCAATTTCATGCGGCATACCCCGTGCGCGGACGTGAGACCTTCTGTGCCTGTCCGATCCGCCGCCCGATCATACTCGCAAAGACGCGGAATCGGGTGCGGCCGCGCGCGGTAGAAATGACAAAATCGACATCGCCGGGCGGGCCCGCGAAGGCGCTCCGGCCCCTATCATAAGGTGCTGAATCCGCGTCATAAATCGGTAAATATCCGGGCGAGTTCTGGTTTGACAGCGGTCCGTGGCGTCCATAGTGTCGCCGCGCGCCATTCTGCTATCCATTCGCGCCGCGGGCGGCGCCCATGGCTGCGGATTGGGGGAGGCGTTCGGGGATAGTCGTCGCGGCGGAATCTCTTCATGGTCGGCGAGGGTCGTTTGGCCACGCGCGGTTTCCTTGCGCCGGACTCGCGGCCAGGGCCGTGTGTCCGGTCCTCCGGTGCGGCGAAACGCGTACAGACAAAGGCCTCGTGCCGGGTTCGCCTGGGCCGCGGCTGAATCGCGACTGGAGATGAGCATGCAGAACGTGTTTCGGCGAGCCGCCCTATGGCGTGCGGCTCCGTGGGCCTCGGACGCTGTCCGGGCCGGGGCCGTCCGGATCGCGCTCGCGGTATTGACCGTGGCAACGATGCCGGTCTCTGCCCGCGCCGCGGCCGCAGTGACTGCCGCTCAGCCCGCCGTGACCGCCCTTGAATTGCAGTCCGCCAACGAAGAATTGCAGCGCCGGCTCCAGGCGGCGGAGCAGCGGATCAAGGAGCTGGAACGCCAACTCGAACGGCAGGGCGTGCCCGCGGCTCCTCGGGCATCGGTCTCCACGGGAACTTCGGCCGTTCCGGCCGCTCCGGCCCAGCCGCCGCGGATGCCGGCGCCTGCCGCGAGTCCGACGCGGACGCCGGGCGACGTCGCGCAGGGCGCCGGCTTTCCCCCGCCGACCAAGCAGCAGGAGAAAGAGGAGAGAAAACAGGAGAGATATGCGCCGCTCGAGGCGATCGAGGAGAAGCTGCCCTCCTGGTTCCCCAAGGTCCTCGGCGCCCAGTGGACCATCATCAACCAGAAGCAATTTCCGTTTCACAGCCCGTATTCGGGCTTGAACAGCCTCAATCAACGGGGGGAGGACAAGACCAGCCAGACACGTGCCGTCTACCTGGGATCGCAGGCGACCGAGAATCTGCAGCTCTATCTCGATCTCGAGTGGTTCGTCGGCAATGGCCTGCATGGCGGTAACGGCCTCGGCGGGTATTCGAACGGGGATGTGGTGCGCGCCGGGTCGGCGAATCTGCCCAAGGATCCGTATGTCGCCCGGGCTTATGGTCGTTATCTCATTCCGCTATCGACCGACACGGCGCAGGTGATCCGCGCGCAGGACCAGCTGCCTGGGCACGAGCCGACGGAATACCTGTTCGCCAAGGCGGGCCATTTTGCTGTCACCGACGATTTCGACACCAACCGCTACGCCAACAGCGTGCGGACGCAGTTCATGAACTACGGCCTCATCAACAATGGCGCGTTCGACTACGCGGCCGACACGCGCGGCTATACGAACGGCGTCACGCTGGGCTGGGTGAATCCCACCTGGACCTTCAAGGTCGGCAGCTTCCAGGAACCGAAACAGGCCAATGGCGAGCCGCTCGATTTCCAGTTGGGCCGGGCTCAGGGCAGCCAGGCGGAGCTCTCGGTGAAGCCGTTCGCGAACGACACCGTTCTACGTTTTCTCGCCTATGCCAATCAGGCGCGCATGGGACGCTATCGGACCGCGGTGCAGGTGGCGCAGCTGACGGGCAGCACGCCTAGCGTCGCCGCCGACGATCGGGCCGGGCGCTGGAAATACGGATTCGGCCTGAACGGCGAGATTCCGCTGGCCGATGACGGCGACACCGGCCTGTTCTTCCGCGCCGGCTGGAACGACGGCGCCACCGAGACCTGGGCGTTCACCGAGATCGATCGCAGCGTCAGTTTCGGCGGCCAGCTCGATGGCTCTCACTGGGGCCGGGATGACGACTGGTTTGCCGTCGGTATGGTGATCAACGGCTTGTCGAGCGCCCACAAGGACTATATCGCCGACGGCGGCGCCGGGTTCATGATCGGCGACGGGCGGCTTCGCTATGCGCCCGAGACGATCGTCGAGACCTATTACAATTTCAAGCTCAACGACTATTTCCGTCTTAGCCCGGATTACCAGTACATCCGAAACCCCGGCTACAACGCCGACCGCGGTCCGGTCCATATCGTGAGCACGCGCTTCCGGGCAGCATTTTAGTCCATCCGGCATTTAGCCCATCCGAAATCTAGGATGTCGCGGCCGCGGGCGTGGAGGTGGCGAGGTGATGCGAACGACCGTGGCGGCGTACTTGGCCTGCGTTGGTGCCAGCCTGTCGATCGCGCCGACCGCTGCCTTGGCGAGAGGCCATCCGGGCAGTCCCGATTCGACGTTCAGCAAAGTGTATTTGGATCGGGAGCGCTGCGCCGTCCTCGCAGAGCAGTTCCGCGGCTTGGCGAACCGCATAGCCGACAAGTCCGTGGACGACCTTGCGAGCCGGGGCCTCGAGCTGTGCCGCGACGGGAGCTTCGCCGAGGGCGCCGACACCCTTGAGAATGCCATTCGGCTGGTCGGCCAAACGCCGGCAAAACCCCGGCCACGCGTCCTGCTGCGATAAGGTTTGCGCGCGGGTTCTCGGCCCGCAGCTTACACGGCCGCTGGAGGACCGCGTCCGCCGGTTTCCTCCGGTCCGCCGGCGCGCTCGCGGCGGCGCGCCTTAACCTTGCCGTAATTAACTGATAACGCGTCACTTTCAGGCTGCTGCTGTTATACTGCGGCGGCTGGGGGGCACCGAATCGTCAGCCGGCTTAAAGGGCCCGTTCAGATTGGCGTAAGCGAGACGCTTTACACCAACGCTGACGAAGCCCGCCGTCTGCCGCGATTGCCGGCCGACGGCGTAGTTGGCTTTGGGAGGGATTAATTTCGAATGCCGCATGAGGTTCTGCCGCGCAGCTTGCACGCCGTCCGGGCGCTGTCGCCCCGGAAGCGGCTCGCCGTGCTGGCGCTCGCGGGGGTTGCGTTGATCGGCCTCGGCTACTGGGTTTTCGGCGGCTCGGACAAGGCAAAGCCGCCCGAGCCGCAAGCCCGCACGCCCGGCGAGTTCCGGCCGACCGACGCGCAGTGGGATGGATTCACCATTCAGCCCGTCGAAGTGATCAAATTCCGGCACGCGGAATCGACCGAGGGCAAGATCGCGATCAACGAGGATCGCTCGACACCGGTGTTTTCGCCTTATACGGGTCGGGTCACCCGACTGATCGCCCAGCCGGGGCAGCACGTCGACCGGGGAGACCCCTTGTTTACGATCGACGCCAGCGAGAACGTGCAGGCGCTGAACAACCTCCTCACGGCGATGGCGCAGGTCGACAAGTCGCGCTCGCAAGTCAACCTCACCAAGAATAGCGAGCGCCGGCTGCACGAGCTGTATGAAGCGAAAGCGGGTGCGCTCAAGGACTGGCAGCAGGCCCAGGCGGACCTAGTCGCCGCCCAGAACGATCTGAATTCGGCAGAGTCAGCCCTCGCCGCCGCCCGCAATCAGCTGCGGATTCTCGGCCGGAGCGAGAAGGAGATCAGCGAGGCCGAGGTGGCCCGCCGGATCAATGCCGAAAGCATCGTCAGCTCGCCGATCGCCGGCACGGTAACGCAGCGCAAAGTCGGGCTGGGGCAATATCTAGTGACGGGCGCGTCCGATCCGGTGTTCACGATCGGCGATCTGTCGATCGTGTGGCTGATTGCCGCCGTCAAAGAATCGGACGCCTCGAAGATTCGTATGGGGGCGGCGGTCGACGTCCGGGTGCTTGCCTATCCTGGTCGGGCGTTTTCGGCCCACGTCACCTACGTGGCGCCCATGGTCGATCCCGTCACCCGCCGCATCGCCGTCCGGGCCGAGGTCGAAAATCCCGACGGGGCCTTGAAGCCAGAGATGTTCGCGATCTTCGTCATCATAACGGGCGACGACGTGGATGCGCCGGCCGTGCCCCAGGACGCGGTCATTTATGAAGCAGATACCGCCCGCGTGTGGGTGGCGCTCGACGATCGCCGGATCGCGTCGCGCCAGATCAAGACCGGGATCACCAGCAGCGACGGCATGGTGCAGGTCTTGGCCGGTCTGCAACCGGGCGAGCGGGTCGTCACCAAGGGCAGTCTGTTCATTGACCGCGCTGCGAAAGAATAAAGGCATGCGTGCCGGCGGATCCGGCGGCCGCAGCGTCGGGGCACGGCAGCCGTGAATTCCGTCGTCGCCTTCGCGCTCAAGAACCGCTTCCTCGTCATCCTGGCGTTCCTGGGGATGATCGGGGCGGGCCTGTTCGCGTTCGCGCAGCTGAACATCGAGGCCTATCCCGACCCGGTTCCGCCGATGGTCGATATCATCACGCAGAGCCCGGGTCAGTCGGCGGAGGAGATCGAGCGCTATATCACGATCCCGATCGAGGTCGGCGTCTCGGCGCTGCCGTATCTGACGTCCATCCGCACCATCTCGCTGTTCGGGCTGTCGGACGTGAAGCTGCAGTTCACCTACGACTTCACCTATCTGCAGGCGGAGCAGCAGGTGTTGAACCGGCTCGGCCAGATCTCGCAGCTGCCGAACGGGGCGCAACCCACGAACCGAACTGAAGACCCTGCAGGACTGGGTGCTGCAGCGGCGGTTCCGGGCGGTGCCCGGGGTCATCGACGTGACCGGATGGGGCGGCAGGACGAAGACCTATGAGATCACCGTCGACCTGAACCGGCTGATTGCCTACGGCGTGACCCTGCCGCAGATGTTGCAGACGCTCGGCAACGCCAACATCAATGTCGGCGGCGGCACGGTCAATATCGGGCCGCAGGCCGCGGTCGTGCGCGGCGTCGGCCTCGTCCAGTCGGTGGCGGACATCGAGAACACGATGCTGAGCTCGGTGAACGGAACGCCGGTCCGGGTCTTGGATGTCGCCACGGTTCAGGTGAGCAACCTGCCGCGGCGCGGCATCGCCGGCCAGGACAACGACGACGACATCGTCGAGGGCATCGTGCTGATGCGGCGCGGGCAGGAGAGCCTCCCGACGATCCAGCGCGTCGAAGCCGAAGTCGAGACCATCGCCCACTCGAACATCCTGCCGCCCGGTGTGCGCATCGAGCACATCTACGACCGCGCCGAGCTGATCGGCGTGACCACGCGGACCGTGCTGCACAATCTGCTGTTCGGCGTCATCCTGATCTTCCTCGTCCAGTGGCTGTTCCTGGGCAACATCCGCAGCGCCATCATCGTCTCGGCGACGATCCCATTCGCGTTCCTGTTCGCGGCCAGCATCATGGTCGCGCGCGGGGAGTCGGCCAACCTGCTGTCCATCGGCGCCATCGATTTCGGCCTCATCGTCGATGCGACGGTGATCATGGTCGAGAACATCTATCGTCATCTCAGCGAATCGCACGGTCCGCTCGATGCGCCGCCGGCGCTTGGCACGAGCATGACCGGATTGACCGGCAAGCTCGCCACGATCCTCGGCGCCGCGTCGGAGGTGAACCGCTCGATCTTCTTCGCTGCCTCGATCATCATCGCGGGCTTCGTGCCGCTGTTCGGGATGACCGGCGTCGAAGGCCATATCTTCGGGCCGATGTCGAAGACCTATGCGTACGCCCTGACCGGCGGCTTGATCGCCACGTTCACGGTCTCGCCGGTGCTGGCGGCGATCTTCCTGCCGGACCAGACCAGCGAGGTCGAGACCGCGATCGTCCGCTGGGCGCGCCGGGCCTACCGGCCGCTGCTCGCCTACGCGTTGCGCCACCGGAAGCGCACGCTGGCCGCGGCCGGCGTGCTTCTTGCGATTGCCGTCTTCGCCGGGAGCCGGCTCGGCCTCGAATTCCTGCCCAAGCTGGAAGAGGGCAACCTGTGGATCCGCGCGACCCTGCCGTCGACCATCTCGCTGGAAGAGGGCAACAGTTACGTCAACGAGATGCGCAAGCTGATCAAGAGCTATCCGGAGATGGTCACCGTCATTTCCCAGCACGGCCGGCCCGATGACGGGACGGACGCGACCGGTTTCTTCAACGCCGAATTCTTCGTGCCGTTGAAGCCGGCGTCCGAATGGCCCCGCGGCGTCGACAAGCCGACCCTCACCCGGCAGGTCTCGGCGGCGCTCGAGGACAAGTTCCCGGGCGTCGAATTCAACTTCTCGCAATACATCCAGGACAACGTCGAGGAGTCGGTGTCGGGCGTGAAGGGCGAAAACTCGGTCAAGGTGTTCGGCCAGAACCTCGAGCAGATCGCGAAGGCTGCGAAGAAGATCGAATCGGTGCTGGAGAGCGTGCCGGGCGTCGCCGACGTGGCGATCTTCACCTCGCTCGGCCAGCCAACCATCGCGATCGACATCAACCGCGCCGCCGCGGCGCGGTACGCGCTTTCGCCGGGCGACATCAACGCGACCGTGCAGGCGGCGATCGGCGGCCAGAGTGCGGGCGATCTCTACGAGCAGGGCAGCGATCGCCATTTCCCGATGGTGGTCCGGCTGGCGCCGGAATACCGGCAGAGTCTCGATGCGATCCAGCGCATCACGGTCGGCGCCCAAGGCCCCAACGGGACCGTCACCCAGATTCCGTTGACCGAGGTGGCGAATGTCCGCCTGGTGTCGGGGGCGGCGTTCATCTATCGCGAGCAGCAGCAGCGCTACATCCCGATCAAGTTCAGCGTCGTCGGGCGCGATCTCGGCAGCACCGTGCTGGACGCGCAGCGGCGCGTGGCCAAGGAGATCCAGCTCCTGCCCGGGCAGCGGCTCGAATGGGTGGGCGAATTCGCCAACCTGACTAGTGCCGTGCAGCGTCTGGCGATCCTGGTGCCCCTGTGCATCCTGCTGATCTGTCTCTTGCTCTATGTGAATTTCAGCTCCGCGGTCGACATGGCGCTCGCGGTCAGCGTCATCCCGATGGCGATGATCGGCGGCATCCTGTCGCTGGTCATCAGCGGAACGGCGTTCAGCATTTCGGCCGCCATCGGATTCGTGGCGCTGTTCGGCATCTCGGTGATGGACGGCATCATCGTGCTGTCGTCGTTCAACCAGCTGATCGAGTCCGGTGCCAGCCGCGGCGAGGCGATCCTCGAGGCGTGTCACACGCAGTTCCGGCCCGTCTTGATGACGTGCGTCGCCGCCTGCGTCGGTCTGGTGCCCGCGGCCCTGTCCTCCGGCATCGGCTCGCAGGTGCAGAAGCCGCTGGCCATGGTGGTCGTCGGGGGAATATCGCTGGCGCCGTTCCTGATCCTGCTCGTCCTGCCGGTGCTGATCGTGTTGTTCTCGCGCCGCGGCCACGCGCCGGAAGCGGGACCCGCCGGTGAGCCGCTCGCCGAGATCAGTCCCGCCGAGTGATGGCATGAGCACGCGACGACATCGGAAGCGGATGCGCGGCGCGGTGCCGGTGGCAATCGCCGGGGCGCTCCTCGCGTCATGCGCCGTCGGGCCCGATTTTCACCGCCCCCCGCCGCCAGCCGCGTCCGGCTATGCGCCCGAGCCGGCCACCGAGACGGTGTCGACCGACATTGCCAGCGGCGAGACGCAGCGTTTTCTCAAGGACACCGACATTCCCGGCGAGTGGTGGAAGCTGTTCGGCTCCGAGCCGCTGAACGAGCTGATCGAGCAGGCGCTCAGGAACAATTACGACGTCCTCGCGGCCCAGGCGGCACTGCGCGCCGCCACCGACAACATCTACGCCCAGATGGGCGCGTTCTGGCCCAGCATCAACGCGGATTTCTCGGCAACGCGCGGCCGCACTTCGGCCGTGGTGTCGCCGGTGCTGGCGACTCCCACGACGACCTACAAGCTGTTCACCGCCAACGCGTCGGCGACTTATATGCCCGATGTGTTCGGCCTCAACCGGCGGCTCGTCGAATCGGCGCGTTCGCAGGCGGAGTCCCAGCGTTTCCTGCTCGAGGCGACGTATCTGACCTTGACTTCGAACGTGGTCGTGGCGGCGATCCAGGAAGCCTCGCTGCGCGGCCAGATCGCGGCGATCGAGGACATCATCAGGATCGAGACCGACCTGCTCGGCCTCTTGCGCCGCCAGTATGACCTCGGACAGGTGGCGGGGCTGGACGTCGCCGCCCAGGAGGCCGCCCTGGCCCAGGCGCAGCAGACCCTGCCGCCCTTGCAGAAGCAGCTGCACGTGCAGCGCGATCTCCTCACCGCCCTGGTCGGGAGCTTCCCCGACCGGCCGCCGAGCCAGCGCTTCGAGCTCGCCTCGCTGCACCTGCCGCAGGACCTGCCGGTCAGCCTGCCCTCGCAGCTGGTCGAGCAGCGCCCCGACATCCGCCAAGCCGAGGCCAACCTGCACACCGCCAGCGCCCAGATCGGCGTTGCGGTGGCGAACCGGCTGCCCCAGCTGCAGCTGAACGCCGCCTACGGCGCGCAGGAGGTGATCTTCAGCGCGCTGTTCAGCCCCAGCTCGATCGCCTGGAACATCACCGGCGCCGTCGTTCAGCCGATCTTCCAGGGCGGGACGTTGCTCTATCGCGAGCGCGTCGCCCGCGAGCTTCTCCAGCAGGCGGCGCAGCAATATCGGGGCGCTGTGATCACCGCCTTCCAGAACGTCGCCGACGCGCTGTACGCGCTGCAGTCCGACGCCATCGCCCTCAAGGCCGCCGATGCCACCGAGCGCGCGACCCGCACCAGCTTCGAGCTCACACAAAAGCAGGTCGAGCTCGGCCAGGCCAACTATCTCGCCTTGCTCCAGGCGCAGTTCGCCTATCTCCAGGCAGTGGTCGCTCGCGTGCAGGCGCAGGCCAACCGCTTCTCCGATACGGCGGCCTTGTTCCAGGCGCTGGGCGGCGGCTGGTGGAACCGCACCGATGTCGGCAAGCAGCCGGACCCGGTCATCCCGCTGCAGCCGGCCGATACCTATCCGGCGTCGGTGCGCAACGCCGGAAGCGATCAACCGCCACCACACTGAGTCAAAATAAAGAGTCCGACGCTTCGTCGGACCACAGATCACCGGCGCGACTGCGTCGGCGCGCGCTTATGCGCGCGGGAGCCAAGGGGCGCGGATGCGCCCCGCCCGGCGCCTGAGGGGCTTTGAGTATTACGGGAACTCTGCTTTCGGCAGGGCGGTCGAGCTTTCCCGCCACTGCGGCGGCGCCGGCTCGGTGGCCCAGTCGTGGCCGGGCGCGTCGTCGCCCGCCGCCGTGTTCGACAGCAGGAGCTTGTTCTTCTGGCGCGCGATCACGTGCCGGCGCAGCGGCAGCATGTTGGCCAGCTCGGCCTGCTTGTCCTCGGTGGTGATCAGGAACACGCGTTGGTTCTTGTCCGACCACCGGCGCTGCAGTTCGTCGCCGTCGACGAACAGCGGTGAGGCGTCGGGATAAGCGGCACCATATTCGAGATTGGGCGAGCGCCCGCCATGGATCAATACCGGCAGGCCGGTATAGAACCCGACGCTCGACGCATATTCATAGTCGCCGTCGATCACGATGGTGGAGTCGACGGTGAGACGGCGCTTGATCTCGTCGGCCAGCGGCTTGGTGGTCAGGTGCGGCGAGAAGATCGAGAACCCCATGTCCGTCGCGGCGAACAGGGTCAGCATGCCGGCCACCAGGACCGCGGCCTTGGCGCGATCCGTCCTCACCCACAGATGCCACGGCAGGATGACGCCGAGCCCGGTGGCGGCGAGGAGCAGGGGGAGCCGCAGGGCTTCGACCGTGTCGCTCGAGATGTCGAAGAAATGGGAGAAGTGCGAGATACGGTCGGGATCGTCGTCGAACGCCTTGATCGCTTCGGCCAGATGCGTTGGATCGAGCGCCAGGATCACGAAAAACAGCGCACCGACCGCACCGCCGATGATCGCGATGCTGAGCCCGGCCCAGCGCTGGCCGCGGTCCCAGCAGATCGCGCATTGCGCACCGGCGAGCAGCGCCAGCGCCGGCAGCGCCGGAAAGGTGTAGTACTCGATCCGCGACGACGAGAACGAGAAGAAGAGCAGCACCGTCCCCGCCCACACCAGCGGCAGGACCAGCGCCGTCCCGTGGCGCTTCACCGCGTGCCGGAGATTGGCCGGCCACGCCAGGCTGAGCAGGTAGAACGACCACGGGAACAGCCACACCAGGTGCAGCAGCCAGAACGGGAGGAGCGGCAGCCGTCCGTAATCCATCGGCTGGCGCGTGCCCAGGAAACGCAGGATGTGCTCGTTGACGACGTAGTACCAGAGGAAGCCCGGGTTCCGCAGCTCCATCAGGATGTGCCAGGGGGCGCAAATGGCGACAAAGAGCAGCAGACCTTTGAGCGAGATCAGGTGCCGGATCTCGCCGATCCGGCCGGTCAGCGCTAGGGTCAGGACCACCCCCGCCGCCGGGAAGAACACGCCGATGGCGCCTTTGACCAGCACGGCGGCGCCGGCGCACCCATACATCAACAGCAGCGGCCTGGCCTTTTTATCCGCCCGCTCCCAGCGCACGAAGCCGTAGAAGAAGAGGGTCACGAGCAGCGCCAGCACGGCGTCGACCAGCACGCCGCGGGTGAACAGGAACGTCCCGGCGGACGTGGCCAGCGCCAGCCCGCCGAAGAATCCCGCGCGCGCGCCGAACAGCAGCTTGCCGATCTTGAACGTGACGCCGACCAGCGCGGTCACCGCGAGCGCGATCGGCAGCCGGGCCGAGAACTCGTTGGCGACGCCCACCACGGCGTAGGACAGCGACATCAGCCAATAGAACAGCGGCGGCTTTTCGAAATAGCGGATGCCGTTGGCGTAGGGCGTGATCCAGTCGCCACGCGCGTTCATCTCGCGGGCGATCTCGGCGTACATCGAATCGATGTCGTCGAGCAGGGCCGGAACCCCGGCGCTGCCGACATAGATGATTGCAGTCAAGGCGACGAGCAGCACGGCCGGCCAGACACTGTCCTGCCAGCCGCTGGTGTCGCGCGCCGAGATGTACCTCAGATGTCCTGGTGTCACTGCCCCCAGACGCTCGCAACGTTGTGAAACGTCCGTCTTTGCGAGCGTCAGCCCCCCGACTCCCTTGATGGTAACGCAGTTTCGCCGTTTTGGGGGGAGTTATGTCAGGTGAGGGTAAGGCCGCGTCAGGTTCGCACGGTTGCCGTGGGAACGTTCCCGGAACGCCCGCGAAAGGACTCATTCCGCGCAAAATAGCGGGAGCTCAGGTCCGCGTCTTATACAGCCAGACCAGGGCGGCGATCAGCACCACGCCGAGGAAGCTGCCCGGCGGAATCGCCTGCAGGAAGGCCGTGGTGTTCGCCGCCACCCCGGCGATGAAGCCGCCGCTGTCGCGGCCGAGGATGAGGCTCAGCAGCACGCACAGGATGACGAGGAGAAACGCGGCCTCGACGATGAACCAGCCGACTCTTCGGATTTGCATCAGCATGGGTGGATTTGCGTCAGGCATGCACGTATCTGCGTCAGCATGGCCAATTTTCGTCAGCATCCTAACGGACGCCACGCAACCAACACGGTCGGTATCAAGCGATCAGGGGTGGGCTCGCCCACCCCCTTTCGCCGACGGGTTAGGACAGTGAGCGTCTGGAGAAGAGCCAGAAGATGATGCCGACCGCGATCAGGCCGACGAGCCCGTTCTGGCCGAGATCCTTGACCATGCCGATGATGTTGCCGACGACGCCGCCGAAGAAGGGAAGGTTGCTCCCCACCAGCAGAGCCGCGACGATCGCGAGGGCGAGTAGCATGAGACCGATGTCGGTGATCCCCCCGATCCAAGCCTTGATTCTAGCAATCGCGTCCATTGATGTTTCCTCCTGACCGATGGACAAAGCCGTTTTTCCGGCCGCCGCCACTATACCACATATGGTTGTGGATAACATATCGGTAACAACACCCTGTGGAAGGGGCCTTTTGCCGCGCTGCAATAATTCCCCTAACGGCCTGACTTGGGGATGATTTCCGCGGCCGCCGCGGGTGGATCGCGGGGTTTCGTGTTGCGGCGCGGCGGAGCGTCGCGGGCCCGCCTGGACCGTGCTAGAAGGCGCCGATCCAGTGCGGAGTCGCCCCTTCCGGCAAACCCGGGGCGCGTCCGCGCTCTCCCCACCTCTTTCGAAATGAAGCGTGACATGGCGGCGTATCAGTACATCTACACGATGAAGGGTCTCACCAAGGTCTTCCCGAGCGGGAAGAAGGTCTTGGAGGACATCTGGCTGTCGTTCCTGCCCGGCGCCAAGATCGGCGTGCTCGGCCTGAACGGCGCCGGCAAGTCGACCTTGCTGAAGATCATGGCCGGCCTCGACAAGGACTTCGCCGGCGACGCCCAGGTGGCCGACGGCGTGAAGGTCGGTTTCCTGTCGCAGGAGCCGCAGCTCGATCCCAAGAAGACGGTCCAGGAGAACGTGATCGAGGGCCTGGCGCCGTTGAAGGCGATGGTCGACCGCTTCGACGAAGTGTCGAACCGACTGGGCGAGGTCACCGACGACGGCGAGATGAACGCGCTGCTCGCCGAGCAGGCGGAGCTGCAGGAGAAGATCGACGCGGCGAACGCGTGGGAGCTGCAGCGCACCATCGACATCGCGATGGACGCGCTGCGCTGCCCGCCCGGCGACGCCGAGGTGACCAAGCTCTCCGGCGGCGAGCGCCGGCGCGTGGCCCTGTGCCGGCTCTTGCTGCAGAAGCCGGACATGCTGCTGCTCGACGAGCCGACCAACCATCTCGACGCCGATTCCGTCGCCTGGCTCGAGCGCTTCCTGCACGACTATCCGGGCACGGTGGTGGCGGTCACCCACGACCGCTACTTCCTCGACAACGTCGCCGGCTGGATCCTCGAGCTCGACCGCGGCCGCGGCATTCCGTGGGAGGGCAACTACTCGTCCTGGCTCGACCAGAAGCAGAAGCGCATGGCGGTCGAGGAGAAGCAGGAGACGGCGCGCCAGCGCAGCCTCGCCCGCGAGCTGGAATGGATCCAGCAGAGCCCGCGCGCCCGCCAGGCCAAGAGCAAGGCGCGCATCGCCGCCTACGACGCGCTGGTCGCCGCCGAGCGCGACCGGGCACCCGAGGAGATCCAGATCCAGATCGCGCCGGGCCCCCGGCTCGGCGACACCGTCATCGTCGCCGACAAGCTGCGCAAGGGCTACGGCAACAACCTGCTGGTCGAGGAGCTGTCGTTCCGTCTGCCGCCGGGCGGCATCGTCGGCATCATCGGCCCCAACGGTGCGGGCAAGACGACCCTGTTCCGCATGGTCGTCGGCGGGGAGAAGCCGGACTCAGGCACGCTCAAGGTCGGCGAGACGGTGAAGCTCGGCTATGTCGACCAGTCGCGCGACACCCTCGCCGCCGATAAGAACGTGTGGGAGGAGATCTCCAACGGCGACGAGATCCTGGAGATCGGCACCCGCAAGGTGCCGAGCCGCGCCTATGTCGCGAGCTTCAACTTCAAGGGGGCCGACCAGCAGAAGAAGGTCGGCGTGCTGTCGGGCGGCGAGCGCAACCGCGTGCATCTTGCAAAGATGTTGAAATCCGGTGCGAACGTCCTGTTATTGGATGAACCCACCAACGACCTCGACGTCGACACGTTGCGGGCGCTCGAGGAATCGCTGCTCACCTTCTCCGGCTGCGTCGTCGTGATCAGCCACGACCGCTGGTTCCTCAACCGCATCGCCACCCACATGCTCGCCTTCGAGGGCGAGAGCCAAGTCGTGTGGTTCGAAGGCAACTACCAGGACTACGAAGCCGACCGCAAACGCCGCCTCGGCGCCGCCGCCGACCAGCCCCACCGGATCAAGTACAAGCCGCTGACGAGGTAGGGGCGCTAAATTCACCGCTCCAGAGGGAGAGGTCGCGAGCCCAACTAAAAATTTCCCTCTCCACCCATTCTGATGGGGGGAGAGGGTAGGGTGAGGGGGGTCGCCGCCCGCGCTAACTGATCCGGGTGAGAGCACAACCCTCACCCTTGTGTGTCCGGAATCTGGCAGAAGAGGTGCCGAGCTGGGTGGGATCCCACCCAGCTCGGCGGCCGTCCGACCGATCACCCTCAGATGC
>WNFI01015078.1_pt1 | contig 43333 bp, 38 predicted proteins | sample 5400471 | NCBI WGS metagenome assembly WNFI01 (sample SAMN13153348, study PRJNA577476) | soil metagenome | isolation source: 100 cm saprolite on Douglas fir-dominated hillslope | place: USA:California | collected 2013-09-17 | reverse complement strand
GGTGTAGGTGTTGTCGGTCACGTCGATGATCCGGCCGCGGAAGATGTCGGCCATGCGCTTCATGTCCTCGCGCTCCTTCTGGCCGGCGCGCACCTTGATCAGCATCAGCTCGCGCTCGATGTGCTCGGCTTCCGAGAGGTCGATCACCTTCACCACCTCGATCAGCTTGTTCAGCTGCTTGGTGATCTGCTCGACCACGTCCTCCGAGCCGCTGGTGACGATGGTCATGCGCGACATCGAGGCGTCCTCGGTCGGCGCCACGGTGAGCGACTCGATGTTGTAGCCGCGCGCCGAGAACAGCCCCGCGATCCTGGAGAGCGCTCCGGCCTCGTTCTCGACGAGAACGCTGATGATGTGGCGGGACATTAGAGGAGCGCAGACACGGCGGTCTGCTTATAAGTCCTCGTAGAGGATCATCTCGGTGATGCCCTTGCCGCCCGGGATCATCGGGTAGACGTTTTCCTTCTGGTCGGTGATGAAGTCGAGGAAAACCAGCTCGTCCTTCCTCGAGAACGCGTCGCGCAACGCGCCTTCGACGTCGCCCGGCTTCTCGATCAGCACGCCGCGGTGGCCGTAGCCTTCGGTGACCTTCACGAAATCCGGCAGCGCGTCCATGTAGGACTCGGAATAGCGGTTGCCGTGGAAGAACTGCTGCCACTGGCGCACCATGCCCATGTACTTGTTGTTCAGGTTGACGATCTTGATCGGCAGGCGGTACTGCTTGCAGGTCGAGAGCTCCTGCAGGCACATCTGGATCGACGATTCGCCGGTGACGCAGGCGACCGTGGCGCCGGGGTTGGCCATCTGCACGCCCATTGCCGCCGGCAGGCCGAAGCCCATGGTGCCCAGGCCGCCGGAATTGATCCAGCGCCGCGGCTGGTCGAATTTGTAGAACTGCGCCGCCCACATCTGGTGCTGGCCGACATCGGAGGTGACAAACGCCTCTCCCTTCGTGACCTCGTACAGCTTCTCGAGCACGTATTGCGGCTTGATGATCTTGGAGTTGCGGTCGTACTTCAGGCAGTCCTTCGCCCGCCATTCCTCGATCTGTTTCCACCACGGCTTTATCGCATCCTGATCGATCTTCTCCGAGGAGGCCTGGAGTATTTTGAGAACATCCTCGAGCACATCCGGAATATTTCCGACGATCGGCACGTCGACTTTGACGCGCTTGGAGATCGACGACGGATCGATGTCGATGTGGATGATCTTGCGCGGGTTCTGCGCGAAGTGGGCCGGGTTGCCGATGACGCGGTCGTCGAAGCGCGCGCCGATCGCGAGCAGCACGTCGCAGTGCTGCATCGCCATGTTGGCTTCATACGTGCCGTGCATGCCGAGCATGCCGAGGAACTGCCTGTCGGTCGCCGGGTAGGCGCCCAGCCCCATCAGCGTGTTGGTGCACGGAAAGCCGGTGAGCTTGACCAGCTCGCGCAGCCGATCCGCGGCGTTCGCCAGCACCACCCCGCCGCCGGTGTAGACCATCGGGCGCTTCGCCTCGAGCAGCAGCTGCGCCGCCTTCTTGATCTGGCCGGGGTGGCCCTTGCGCACCGGGTTGTACGAGCGCATCGAGATCGACTCGGGATAGGCGAACTCGCAGCTCGCCGACGTGACGTCCTTCGGGATATCCACCACGACCGGACCGGGACGTCCCGTGGCCGCGATGTGGAAGGCCTTCTTGATCGTCGACGCCAGGTCCTTCACGTCCTTCACCAGCATGTTGTGCTTCACGATCGGGCGCGTGATACCGACCGTGTCGCACTCCTGGAAGGCGTCGAGGCCGATGGCGTGCGTCGGCACCTGGCCGGTCAGCACCACCATCGGGATCGAGTCCATGTAGGCGGTGGCGATTCCGGTCACGGCGTTCGTGACGCCAGGACCCGAGGTGACGAGGCAAACGCCGACCTTCTTCGACGAGCGCGAGTAGCCGTCAGCCGCGTGCGCCGCGCCCTGCTCGTGGCGCACCAGGACGTGTTTCACCTTGTCCTGCTTGAACAGCTCGTCGTAGATGAACAGCACGGCGCCGCCGGGATAGCCGAAGACGTACTCCACCCCCTCTTCCTGAAGGCAGCGAACGACGATCTCGGCTCCGGTCAGCGTGCTGGTCTTGATGCGGTCCATAGGGGGCAAAAAGCTTTGTAAACCATGATGGTAACATCGTCAGGGAACAATACCGCCCCGGGCAGAGGGTCCATCTGGCTTCCCGCAGCGAGCTGTCGGCGTTTCTGGAGGGCGTCGAGCGGCGCGCATTCAAGCAGGCAGTGTTCGCCGTGCGCGACGAGGACGCGGCGCTCGACATCGTGCAGGACGCGATGCTGCGGCTCGCCGAGAAGTACGGCCACCGCCCGGCGGCCGAGCTGCCGCTGCTTTTTCACCGCATCGTGCAGAACGCGATCCGCGACTGGTTTCGCCGCCAGAAAGTGCGCTCGCTGTGGACCACGCTGCTCTCCTCGCTCGGCGCCGGGCGCGGCGAGGACGACGAGCACGACCCGCTGGAAACCCTGAAAGCAGCCGACGGGTCGAACGTGGAAGAGACGCCTGCGGCCCAGCTGGAACGGTCTCAAGTGCTTGAAATTATTGAGCAAGAGATCACAAAGCTGCCGCCGCGTCAACGCGAAGCTTTCATCATGCGTTACTGGGAGGAATTGGACGTCGCCGAGACCGCCAAGGCCATGGGCTGCTCCGAGGGAAGCGTGAAGACGCACTGCTCGCGGGCTGCGCATGCTTTGGCGACTGCGCTCAGGGCAAGAGGTATAACGTTATGAGCGCGTCGGGGTTGCAAGCGGGGGTCCACGACAAGCCATGAACGAACAGCTATTCGGCAACAAGGTCCGCCAGATCCTGAACCAGGGGCTGCGTATCGGCTCGAGCGCCGCGGAGCGGCTGCGTGCCGCGCGCGCGCAGGCGCTCGCACGCCAGCGGCCCGAGCCCGCCCCGGCGCTCGTCTGGGCCGACAACGTGGTCGGCAGCTTCGGCGGCTGGAGCGGCCTGTCGCTTCGCGTGCTGCTGCCGCTCGCGATACTCGTAACGGGAGTGGGCGGCCTTTATAGCTGGCAGCAAAACCAGCGGGCGGCTGAAGTCGAGGAGATCGACGCCCAGCTGCTCACCGACGACCTGCCGATCGACGCTTACCTCGATCGCGGCTTCCAGAACTGGCTTAAGAAGACCTCTTCGGAGCAGTGATGGCTCGCGCCGCGCTGCTCGGATTGGCGCTTTGCCTGGCCGCCGACGCGTTCTCGCAGCCGGCGCAGGCGCCGAAAGCCCCGGACCCGGCGGCGAAGGCCGCAGCGAAGAGACCCGCTGTCGCCAAGAAAGCCGCGTCCACCAAGCCCGCCTGGGCCGAGCTGACCGCCGATCAGCAGATGGTCCTCGCGCCGCTGAAGCCCGACTGGGAGACCCTGGAGGTCGAGCGCAAGCGCAAGTGGATCGGCATCGCCAAGCGCTATCCGAAGATGCAGGCGCAGGAGCAGGAGCGCGTGCAAAGGCGCATGCAGACCTGGGCCAACCTCACGCCCGAGCAGCGCCGCCAGGCGCGCGAGAACTACCGCCAGATGGCCAAGGTGCCGCCCGAGCAGCGCAGCAAGCTGCGCGAGCACTGGGCCGAGTACCAGCAGCTGTCGCCGCAGGAGCGCCAGAGCCTGGTGCCCGAGCGGGTCGAGCCGGCCCCGAAGAAGAAAAAGAAGTAGCCTTTTCTGGATACCCCAAGCCTGCTGCGGCGACTCGCAAGCATGCTGTACGAGTCGCTGCTGCTGTTCGCGGTGGCGTTTTTCGCGGGCTGGCTGTTTTTCTTCGCCAGCGGCGGGCGCGACGCCACCGCGGGCTGGCTGCGTTACGCCCTGCAGGCCTTCATCGTCGTCATGTTCGCGGCGTACTTCCTGCGCTGCTGGCTGCACGGCGGCCAGACCCTGGCGATGAAGGCCTGGCGCATCCGGCTGGTAAACGTGACGCCGGGCAAGGCGCTTCTCAGGTTCTTCCTCGCCATGGTCTTGGTGCCGACCGGGATTTCGGTTATTTCCGTTTTTTTCGACTCTGAAGGGCAATTCCTGCACGACCGGCTTGCAGGCACGCGTCTCGTTTCCCTTAAATAGGGACAGACCCTATTTAGCGCCTTTCTGCGAACCACATCATCATCACCGCGGTAAGGAAGAAGGCGGTGCTCGGCACCGCCGCGGCGGCGAAGGGCGGCCAGTTCTGCAGCAGGCCGATGTGCGAGAACAGGCTGTTCAGCATGTGGAAGAAGATGCCGAGCATGATGCCCAGGAACACCTTCACCCCGACCATCCCGGCGCGCGCCTGCATGTAGGCGAACGGCAGGGCGAGCGCCATCATGACCAGCGTCGCGATCGGGTAGAAGAGCTTTTTCCACAGCGCGATCTCGTAGCGCTCGGTCTTCTGCCGGTTGCCGGCAAGATGCTGCGTGTACTTGTAGAGCGACCAGGCCGACATCCGCTCGGGCTTGATGATGAGCGCATCGAGCATCTCGGGAGTCACGGCAGAGCGCCATTCGGTCTCGGCCAGGCGCACGAGGCGCGGCCCGTCGACGGTGAACCGGGTCTGCGAAACCTCGAGCAACGCCCAGACGCCGCGGCCGCGGTATTCGCCGCGCTGCGCCGCGGTAATCGCGCTCAGCCGGTAGCTGCTGTCGAATTCGTAGATCTTCACGCCCTCCAGGCGCTGCGCCTGGCGCGCCTCGCGCACGTTGATGAACGCGCGGTCGTCCTTGAACCACAGGCCCGAGCTCAGATCGTCGCCGATGAGCGAGCTCATCGCCCGCAGGCGCACCTTCTGCGCCGCCTCCTCGGCGTGCGGCGCCACCCATTCGCCCAGCACGAACGTGCCGATTACGAAGGCGGAGCCTATTTTCACCAGGGTCAGGCCGGCGCGGGCCGGCGACAGCCCCGAGCCGCGCATTACCGTGTACTCGGAATTGCTGGCGAGATGCGCCAGGACATAGAGTGTCCCGATGAGCACCACGATGGGGAACAGCTCGTAGGCGTGCGCCGGCGCCGACAGCAGCACGAAAAGGAATATCTGCTGCAGGTGATACTCGCCGTTGCCCAGATCGCCGAGCTCGTGGATCAGGTCGAAGAAGGCGAACAGCGCGAGAAAGCCGACCAGCACGAACGCCACCGCGCCATAGATCTGGCGCCCGAAGTAGCGCTCCAGGGTGTTGAGCCCCCGCACTATCGTCCCAGGCGCAGGCGGATGAGCTGCATCCGCTGGGCGAACATGAACACCAGCAGCGCGATCATCCCGGCGTGCACGATCCACCAGCCGAAGCCGAAGTCGAGCCGCCCCTGGGCGACGCGCGCCTGGCTGACCGAAAGCAGGTTCGAGTACACGACGTAGGTGAACAGCGCGAACAGCAGGTTCGCCGAGCGCCCGGCGCGCGGATTGACGAAGCTCATGGGGATCGCCAGCATCACCAGGACCAGCGCCGAGATCGGCACCCCGATGCGCCACAGCAGCTCGGCGAGGTTGACGTTGCTCGGGTCCACGATCAGCCCCCAGGTCGGCAGCGTCTTGTGCGTCGGCACGGGCTTGGCGCTTTCCTTGGTCTCGATGCGGGCGGCGTAGCTGTCGAACTCGGTGATGCGGTACTCGGCCTCGCCCGCCAGGCTGTCGTAGCGCCTGCCGTTCTCGAGCACGATGAAGCGGTCGCCGTTCGCCGCGGTCTCGGTATGCCCGGAGCGGCTCATGCTGATGCCGGTCCTCTGCTGCAGCACCGAGCTGACGAATACGTTCTGCACCGAGTTCGACTCGTCCGAAACCGATTCGACGAAGAACACGCGCTCCTTGTTGCCGGTCTCGCCGAACACGCCGGGCTCGACGCGCGAGACGTCGTCGCGCTGCGCCAATTGCGTCGAGTACTGCTCGCCCATCTGCGCCGCCCACGGCGAGATGAACAGCGACAGCACCAGGATGACCGCGAACTGCGGCAGCGCGAACAGCATCACCGGCCTGAGCCAGGCGGTCAGCGGCATGCCGGCGGTGAACCAGATCACCATCTCCGAGTCGCGCCAGTTGCGCGTAAGCGTCAGCAGCACGGCGATGAACATGGTGAGCGACAGCAGCACCGGCAGCGTGCCGAGCGCGAAGAAGCCCATGAAGGCGATCACCGCATCCGACGGGATCTTGCCGCCCGCCGCGTCGCCGAGCAGGCGGATGAGGCGCGTGGTGAGCGCGATTGCGAACAGCGTCATGAACACCGCGCCCGCGAGACCGGCGAATTCTCTCAGCAGCGCGCGGTGGAATATCACTTGCGAAAACTTCGCTGTGTCATGCGATACTTTCACCATGGAATTTAGCATAAAGACGCTCTCGCCCGAGAAGGCGAAGGCGGGTTGCCTGGTGCTGGGGGTCTACAAGGAAAAAGAACTCTCGGCACCGGCGCGCCGCGTCGACCAGGCGTCCAAGGGCGCGCTGCGCCGTGCGCTGGGCGATCTGCCCGGCAAGGCCGGCTCCACCCTGCTGCTGCGCCTGCCGGGCATCGCCGCGGAGCGAGTCCTGCTCGTCGGCCTCGGCGAGCGGCGCGAGTTCGCCGAGCCCGCCTACCGCGACGCAGTGCGCGGCGCCGCGCAGGCCCTGAAGGACCTCGGGGCGAAGGACGCGGCCCTTTACCTGGTGGATCTCAAGGTCGGGAACCGGCCGCTCAGCTGGAACGTGCGCCACGCGGTGCTGGGCGTGCGCGACGCGTTCTATCGCTTCGACCAGCTCAAGTCGCAGAAGAAGTCCCCGCCACCCGCCCTGTCGCACGTCGTTCTTCCCTTGACCGAGAATCCTCAACTGCAACAGGCGTTGGCCGAAGGCACGGCCACGGCCGATGGTTCGGCGCTCGCCCGCACGCTCGGCAACCTGCCGCCGAACATCTGCACGCCGGCCTACCTCGCGGACGAGGCGAAGAAGCTGGCGCGCCAGTACAAGCTCGGCGTCGAAGTGCTCGAGCGCTTCGACATGGAGAAGCTCGGCATGGGCGCCCTGCTCTCGGTGGCGCGCGCTTCGCACCAGCCGCCCAAATTCATCGTGCTGCGCTACCAGGGCGGCGCAAAAGGCCGCAGGCCTCTGGTGCTGGTCGGCAAAGGCATCACCTTCGACACCGGCGGCATCTCGCTCAAGCCCGCGGGGGACATGGACGAGATGAAGTTCGACATGTCCGGTGCAGGCAGCGTGCTCGGGACGATCCGGGCGCTCGCCGCCATGAAGGCCCCGGTAAGCGTCATCGGCATCGTGCCCGCCTGCGAGAACATGCCGGGCGGCGCCGCATCGCGGCCCGGCGACATCGTCACCACGATGTCGGGCCAGACCGTCGAGATCCTCAACACCGACGCCGAAGGACGGCTCATCCTGTGCGATGCGCTCAGCTATTCGGCGCGGTTCAATCCCGCCGCGGTCGTCGACATCGCCACGCTCACGGGCGCCTGCGTCATCGCGCTCGGCCATGTCGCCTCGGGACTGTTCGCCAACGACCAGAAGCTCGCCGACGAGCTGCGCGCGGCGGCCGACGACGCCTGGGACCGGGTGTGGCAAATGCCGCTGTGGGAGGACTACCAGGAGGGGCTGCGCACCAATTTCGCCGACATGGCGAACGTCGGCGGCCGTCCGGGAGGCGCCATCACCGCGGCGTCCTTCCTCGCGCGCTTCACCCGCAAGCTGCGCTGGGCGCACCTCGATATCGCCGGCACCGCCTGGAAGAGCGGCCGCGAGAAGGGCTCCACCGGCCGCCCGGTGCCGCTGCTCGTGCGCTTTGCCCTGCGCCACGCCGGCAAGAAGTGACCACGATCGACTTCTATTTCAACGCGGGCGATCGGCTGCAGGTCGCGTGCCGGCTCGCCGGCAAGGCGCTGTCCCAGAAGAAGCGCGTGCTGGTGTACGCGCCCGAGACCGAGCTGGCGAGCCGCATCGACAGGATGCTGTGGACCTGGCCGGCGATCGGCTTCGTGCCGCATTGCCCGGCGCACGATCCGCTGGCCGCGGAGACGCCGATACTGATCGGCGTTGGCGAGGAGACACCTCCGGACTGCGGCATGCTGCTCAATCTCTCGGCCGGCTGCCCGCCGCACTTCGAGCGCTTCGAGCGCCTGCTGGAGGTGGTCGGGGCCGAGGACGAGGAGCGCAAGGCGGGGCGCGAGCGCTACCGCTTCTATCTCGATCGCGGTTACAAGATCAGCAACCACGATCTCGCGAAATCGGCCGGTCGCGGTGAGCACAATGAATGACAAGAAGCCGCTGAAGGCCGGGCCGAAGCGGGCCAATCCGCTGGTGAAGCAGGTGGATGCGCTCCTGCGCCGTCACCGGGACCCGGCCGCCGGCGCCTCCGACGTGCCGGTCCTGACCGAGGTCGTCGACGACGAGGCGCGGCGCCGCCCGGCGGTCGACGCGCAGGCGCTCGAGGCGCTGGCGCGCGAGCTCGAGCGCGCGGTGCTCGAGCGGATCGGCCCCGAGGTCGAGCGCGTGATCGAGGAAAAACTGGCGCGGGCGCTGAGCGGCCTGGTCGGCAAATCGGCCAACGGCATGCGCACCGAGCTGGCCAAGAACGTGACACAAATGGTTCGTGAAGCCGTCGCTACGTCGGTCGCTCGCGCGCTTGCACCAGAAAAAAAGTAGTGCTGGACAAAAGCTTTAGCCCCGCCTCAATAGAGCAGCGCTGGTACCAGCTCTGGGAATCGGCGGGCCGCTTCGGCCACCGCGACCACCAGACGCCCGCCTACTGCATCCAGCTGCCGCCGCCGAACGTCACCGGCACGCTGCACATGGGCCACGCCTTCCAGCAGACCCTGATGGACGCGCTGATCCGCTACCACCGCATGCGCGGCTTCAACACCAACTGGGTGGTGGGCACGGACCATGCGGGCATCGCCACGGAAATTGTCGTCGAGCGACAGATCGAGGAACAAGGCAAGACGAAGCGCGACCTCGGCCGCAAAGGATTCGTCGACAGAGTCTGGCAATGGAAGCAGCAATCCGGCTCGACCATCACCCGCCAGATGCGCCGCCTGGGTTCTTCCGCGAACTGGGAGTACGCCGACAGCGAGGGCCAGAAGGCCGGCTACTTCACGATGGACGCGAAGATGTCGCGCGCCGTGGTGGAAGTCTTTGTTCGCCTTTACGAAGAGAATTTGATCTACAGAGGAAAAAGGCTGGTCAACTGGGATCCGGTTCTCAAGACCGCGGTTTCCGACCTCGAGGTCGACACCGAGGAGACGGTGGGAACGATGTGGCAGATCGTCTACCCGTTCGTCGACGGCCCGCAGCCCTCCTCCGACAAGGATGGCGCCCCGATCAAGCTGCGCGGCATGACCATCGCCACCACCCGGCCCGAGACGATGCTTGCGGACGGTGCGGTCGCGGTGCACCCGCAGGACCCGCGCTACCGGCACCTCGTCGGCAAGCACGTGATACTGCCGCTGTGCGACCGCACCATCCCGGTGGTAGCCGACGAGATGGTCGAGCGCGATTTCGGCACGGGCTGCGTGAAGATCACCGGCGCGCACGACTTCAACGACTATGGCGCGGCGATGCGCCACAAGCTGCCGCTCATCGTCATCTTTACGCTCGACGCGAAGATCAATGAGAACGGGCCAGAGCAGTTCCAGGGCATGGACCGCTACGCGGCACGCAAGGCGGTGGTGAAGCAGCTCGAGCGCGAGGCTTATCTCGTCAGGAGCGAGCCGCACAAGATGATGGTGCCTAAATCCGGACGCACGGGCGTCGTGGTCGAGCCGATGCTGACCGATCAGTGGTTCATGAAGATGGACACTCTCGCGCGCGACGGCCTCGAGGCGGTGGCGCGCGGCGACGTGAAATTCGTTCCCGAGCACTGGACCGCGACCTACAACCACTGGCTCGGGAACATTCAGGACTGGTGCATCTCGCGGCAGCTCTGGTGGGGCCACCAGATACCGGCCTGGTACGACGGCGAGGGCAACATCTACGTCGGGCGGGACGAGAAGGAAGCCTCGAAGAAAGCGAAAGGCAAGCCGCTCAGGCGCGACCCGGATGTTTTCGATACCTGGTTCTCTTCTCAGCTGGTTCCGTTCAGCTCGCTCGGCTGGCCGGACAAGACGAAGGACCTGGACACCTTCCTGCCCTCCAACGTCCTGGTGACGGGCAACGACATCATCTTTTTCTGGGTGGCGCGCATGATCATGATGACGCGCCACTTCACCGGCAAAGTTCCCTTCCGCGACGTTTACATCAACGCCATCGTGCGCGACGCCGAAGGCGAGAAGATGTCGAAGTCCAAGGGAAACACGATCGATCCGCTGGACCTGATCGACGGGATCTCATATGAAAAGCTATTGGAAAAGTCGACCGCCGGACTGCTGAAGGCCGATCACAAGAAAAAGGTCGAGTCCTACGTCAAGAGTCACTATCCGGACGGCATCCCCGCCTTCGGCGCGGACGCCGTGCGATTCACCTTCGCCTCGCTGGCCAGCTTCTCGATCACGCTCAACTTCGACCTGAGCCGCTGCGAGGGCTACCGCAACTTCTGCAACAAGCTGTGGAACGCGACGCGCTTCGTGTTGATGAACACCGAGGGCAAGGACTGCGGGCAGGACGAAACGGCGCCTGTCGACCTGTCGAAATGGGACCGCTGGATTGTCAGCCGGCTGCAGCGCACCGAGGCCGAAGTCACGCAGGCCTTAGACGAGTATCGCTTCGACAATGCCGCCAGCGCGATCTACCGCTTCGTATGGGACGAGTATTGCGATTGGTATCTCGAGATGGCGAAGAGCCAGCTCGCGAAGTCGGACGAAGTAGCGCAGCGAGGAACACGGCGGACCCTGGTGCGTGTCCTGGAAACGGCCCTACGGCTCGCTCATCCGATCATTCCTTTCATTACCGAGGAACTGTGGCAGAAGGTCGCTCCGCTTGCCGGCAAGAAGGGCGAAACAATCATGCTCGCGCCGTATCCCAAATCCCAGCCGGAAAAGATCGACGAAGAGGCGGAGCAGGAAGTGGCCCTCGCGCAAGCAGTCGTCAACGCCGGTCGCTCTCTCTCCAGTGAAGCTAAGCTGACAAACAAGAGCGCCACGTTCCTCATTTCAGGAGTTCCGAACACGTCTACGAGAGCCGCCGTTTTCACCTTCATGCGAAGCTCGCAGTTCGTAGACCAACTACCGGTCTCCGACTTCCCGACAAAGCACGTCAAACCGCACCTCGTAATGCTCAATGTCCAGGTAGACCCTATCGCAGAGCGAGTACGGCTGCAAAAGGAGATCGTGCGCATTGAAGCCGAGACAGAGAAAGCTAAAGCGAGGCTCGCTAACGAATCGTTCGTAGCGAAAGCCCCGGCCAGCGTGGTCGAGCAAGAGCGCAAAAGACTCGCCGACTTTCAATCAACCCTGACCAAGCTCAAAGAACAGCTGCAAAAACTAGCCGCACGCACGTGACCCTGCGCGCCCGGACGTGAACCTACCTGCCGGCCTGCGGGCCTTCCGGCACCGCGACTACCGCCTCTTCTACATAGGCCAGGGCGTATCGCAGATCGGCACCTGGCTGCAGATGATCGCCACCAGCTGGCTGGTGTACCGGCTGTCGGGCTCGACGTTCATGCTGGGCCTCGCCGCGTTCTCGCTGCAGATCCCGTTTCTCGTCCTCGCGCCGCTCGCCGGCGTGTTCGTCGACCGGCTGGACCGGCGGCGCGTGCTGATAGTCACCAACACGGTGGCGGCGCTGCAGGCGGTCGCGATGTTCACGGTCGTGGTGCTCGGCGTGGCCGAGCCTTGGCACCTGGTCGCCGGCAACCTGGTCCTGGGCATCGTCAGCGCTTGCGACGCGCCGGCGCGCCAGTCGATCCTGGTCGAGCTGGTCGGCGGCAAGGACGACCTGCCCAATGCGATCGCGCTGAACTCGGCGATGATGAACGGCGCCCGTTTCATCGGGCCGCTGATCGGAGGAGCCCTGATCGCTGCGCTCGGCGAGCCGTGGGGCTTCGGACTGAACGTCGCGACCTACACGGTGATGCTGTGGGCGCTGTCGCGGATGCACGTGACGCCGCGCAGCCGCGTACCGTCCGAGATAGGCTGGTTCCGCCAGCTCGCCGCCGGCGCGCGCTACGCTTTTGGCTTTCTGCCGACGCGCAGCGCGCTGCTGCTCCTCGCCGCCACCAGCTTCACGGTGCATTCCTTCGCTGCGCAGATGCCCTGGTTCGCACGCGAGGCGTTCCACGGCGATTCGAGCACGCTCGGAACGCTCGTCGGCGCCGCCGGTTTCGGCGCCGTCACCGGCATGGTCTATCTGGCCTCGCGGCCCGATATCCGCGGCCTGCTGCGGCTCGCGGGAACGATGTCTGCGATGGCGGGCGCAGCGCTCGTGGTCTTTTCGTTCTCGAGGTCGCTGTGGCTCGCGCTGCCCGCGCTCTACCTCGTCGGCATGGGCTCAATGCTGGTGGCGGCGTCGACCAACACGGTGCTGCAGAGCATCGTGCCCGACGAGCTGCGCGGCCGGGTGGCCTCGCTGTACGTGATGTCGTTCCTCGGCATTTCCCCGCTCGGCGCGCTGGCGGCGGGCGCGGTCGCGGAGCGCGTCGGCCCGCCGGCGACGCTCGCCGGCTGCGGCGTGCTCGCGCTCGTCGCGACCATGGTGTATGCGAGTCAGTATCCCGCCATAAGACGGGAAATTCGAATTGCTTATGAAAAGCTGGGAATCCTGCCTAATAGGGGCGGAAACCCTGACCGATGAACGGCGGCTGGCGGCCGACCAGGCTCTCCAGCAGGATCAGCTCGGCGTCGGTGTGGTTGATCACCGGCGCGCGCATGATCATCTGCGGCGCGCCGGTCGCCATGATGTAGCGCGGCTGCTCGTGGTGCGAGGTGCGCACGGTCTCGCGCGAGGCGGGATCGCCGATCGGCTCCAGAAACGCCTCGCCATAACAGGTGCAGACATACGAGCGCTGCGGCTCGGCTTCGACGTATACCCCTGTGCCGCGTATTCCTATCGTCGCGGTTCCGGTGCGGATCTGCTTCGCCTGCCCGCCCGCGAACACCGAGAGCACCGCGCCGGTCACCGCGCGCAGACCGTCGGCGAGCAGGGCGATGTTCGAATTGCGGCGCACCAGCATAGCGTCGCGGTTGACGACGAACACCATCTCGCCGTCGGCGCCGCTGGTCACCGAGTCGCCGGCACGCACTTGGCCGCCCTCCTTCGCCGGTTCGCCGTTGACGCGGACATCGCCGCGGATGCGATAGATGCCCTTCTCTACCCGGCCTTGCGCCAACGCATCGCGCACCACGAGCAGCGCCGCGGCACCCTTGAGGAGATTTCTTCTTGAAATCATCTATACCGCGGCCGGGACGGGCATCTCGGACTCGCTCGGCCAGGAGTGCTCGAATTGCCAGCCGTGCTGCGCCTCGAGGCGCAGGCGAAACGCCTGCTCGAGCGCCGACGACGGCGTCACGACGCAGTTCGCCGGAAACTGCATCAGGAAGCTCGCCGCCACCACCACGCATTCGCCGATCGCCTCGACGGTGCTCTGCGAGATCTTGCGCCCATGCAGCCAGAGATCGCCGTCGTTCAGATACGCCGGCACGCCGAACTGGCGGTACGCGGCCACCGCGGGCGCGAGGCCCCACGACGGCCAGCGCAGGCGCTTGCCCGGCGCGAGGCGCCGCGGCGCGATGAGAGCGAACGGATAGCTCGCCTCGTCCTCGCCCCATAGCAGAATCGGCGGCGCGCTTTTTGCCTGCGCGGCAGCCAGCCCTGCGCAGGCCGAGTCGAAGCCGAGCGATCCTGCGGGGCCGAAGCGAATCCAGCGCGCCATCATGCGTGAAAAGGATATCCTAGACGGTCCGTTTCATTTCTTCTTCATGAAAAAGGTGAACTCCTTGCCCGCTTCGTCGTGCGCCAGCAGGACGTGGCCGGTCTGCTTGGCGAAGGTCTGGAAGTCCTTGACCGCGCCCGGGTCGGTGGCGAGCACCTTGAGCACCTGGCCCGACTGCAGGTCGGTCAGGGCCTTCTTGGTCCGCAGGATCGGCAGCGGGCAATTCAAGCCGCGGGCGTCGAGCTCCCTATCGAATTGCATAAAGTATTATGCCGCATGGACGACAGCACAGCCCACTGGCTGGTGATGGTGGCGCAGCTTCCCACCGAGGACCCTGGGTCGCGCATGCGCGTGCTGCGCACGCTCGAGTCGCTCGGCGCCGCGGTGATCCGCGAAGGCGCCTATATCCTGCCGAGCACGCCGGCGAACCGCCAGTCGCTTGACTCGCTCGCCGACTATGTCGGCAAGACGGCCGGCGCGGCGCACGTGCTGGACGTCAGCCCCGCCTCGCCGGCGCAGCACAAGTTCTTTACCGACCTGTTCGACCGCTCGAAGCGCTATGACGAGCTGATCAAGACCGTCGAGAGCCTGCGCCTCGGCTACGGCCAGGCGGATCCGAGCGCGATCTCGCGGGTGCTGCACAAGCAAAGACGCGAGTTCGAGGGCATCGCGGCACTCGATTTTTTCCCCACCGCCGCGCGCGAGCGCGCCAAGCAGGCGCTCGCCGACGGCGACGAGGCGGTGCGCAAGCTCCTCTTTCCGGTCCAGTCGCAGGCCACCCTGCAGGCGACCGAGAGCCTTCTACGGCGCACATGGGCGACGCGCAAGCCGCTCTGGGCCGACCGCCTCGCCTGCGCCTGGCTGATCCGGCGCTTCGTCGACCCCGAGGCGAAGATGGCCTGGCTCGACAAGGGCGAGGCGGCGCCGCAGAACGCGGTCGGCTTCGGCTTCGACGGCGCGCATTTCACCAACAGCGGGACGAACGTGACCTACGAAGAGATGCTGGCGCGGCTCGATCTCGCCAAGAACGTCGCGCTGTCGAGGATCGGCAGCATCGTGCACTTCCTCGAAGTGCAGGGCACGCCGGTTCCCGAGGCCTTGGGCGTGCAAACCCTTCTGCAAGGGGCGGTGCGCCGCTCGGCGGGAGAAAACGAGCTGCTCGCCGAGGCCGAGAAGACTTTCGACCTGCTGTACGAAGCCTATTTCGAGCCGCCCGCGCGTTAACGCTTGTTCGCGGGGTTCTCGACGGAGTGCTGGGCGCGCAGGTCCTTCAGGCGCGCATCGACCACCGAGAGCTGATAGAAATCGCCGTCGCCTGCGGAGCGGGCGAGCTGCAGCTGCTCGATGGCCGCCGGCAGGCTGCCTTGCAGCGCGTAGTACTCCGCCTGGGCCTGGTGCTGGAGCAGCCGCTTGCCCAGCGCCGCGTAGGTCTTCGCCTGCAGCGAGTGCAGTCTCGGATCGCGCGGATGGAGGCGCAGCGGCTCCGCTAGGGCGGCAAGCGCGTCCTGATTCTTTCCCGAGTCGTACAGCGCCTCGACGTACGCGTAAAGCACCGCCCGCGATTGCGGGAAGCGCGCGCGCGCCTCGGACAGCAGCGCCCCGGCGCCGGCTTTGTCGCCGAGCGCCTGCTTCACCCTCGCATTGAGAGTCTCGACCATCGGACCGCTCGCCCCCGTGGCGCGCAGCCGCGCCAGCTCGGCCTCGGCGTCTTTCGGCCGGCGCGCGCGCAGCAGCGCGCTCGTCAGGCCATAGCGCGCGCCCGCTTCGCTCGCGTAGCGCTTGTCGCGCACCGAGCCCTCGAAGTGCGAGACCGCGTCGCGCGCCTCGCCCGCCTCGGAACGCAGCTTGGCGCGCACCAGGTGGAATTCGGCGCTGTCGAGATGCTGGCGATACGGCATGCCGGCCGACCTGTTCTGCGCGTCGGCGATGCGCTCGGTCGTCACCGGGTGGCTGCGCAGGTAGCCCGGCACGCTGCCATCGTCCATGACGCGGGTGGCGCGCTGCAGCTTCTCGAAAAACACCGCCATGGCGCGCGGGTCGTAGCCGGCCTCGCCGAGCGCCTGCAGGCCGACCCGATCCGCCTCGCGCTCGAAATCGCGCGAGTAGCCGAGCTGCGCCTGCACGGCTCCGGCCTGCGTGGCGGCAAGCGCGCCCGAGGCGAGATCGGGCCGCTTGAGGCCGAGCACCACCGCCGCAGCCAGCGCCGCCAGCATCGGCATCTGCATCTGCTGCTCCTGGCCGAACATGCGCGAGATATGCCGCTGCGTGACGTGGCCGAGCTCGTGCGCCAGCACGGAGGCGAGCTCCGACTCGGTATCGGCGGTATTGATGAGGCCGGTGTGCACGCCGACGAACCCGCCGGGCAGGGCGAAAGCGTTGACCGTCGCATCGCGGATCACGAAAAACTCGAAGTCATAGCGCGCCCCGGTCATTACCTGCGTGAGCCGCGCCCCGAGCTCGCTCAGATAATCGCTCACCTCCGGATCCTCGACATATGTCGGCTCGCGGGACCTGATCTCGCGCATGATGCTCTCGCCGAGCCGGCGCTCGGTCTGCGGCGAAAGGACCGAGTCGCCCGCGCCTCCGAGATTGGGCAGCGGGGCCGGCGTCTGCGCGGGAAGCGGCTGCCCCAGAGCGCGGGGCGCCAGGAACATGAGCGCGATAACGAGCCAGCGGGTCAGGAGCATGGGGTTATGAGCTTATGATAGCGCCCGCCATGAGCAAAAATGCGAGCCGCCAGGGGAAAAATCCACGGCCGAAATCCCCTTCTGCATTGACTCATTTCGACGCTCGGGGTTCCGCGCACATGGTGGACGTCGGCGAGAAGGCCGCCACGCGCCGAATCGCGGTGGCCTCGGGCCGGATTTCCATGAAGCCGGCCACTTTCCGCCTGGTGGCGGGTGGTGGCGCAAAGAAGGGGGACGTGCTCGGCGTCGCGCGCGTTGCCGCGATCCAAGCCGCCAAGCGGACGCCCGAGCTGATCCCGCTGGCGCATCCGATTGCGATTTCCCGCGTCGCGGTCGATTTTCGCCTGGAAAAAGAAACCTCCTCGATTGAAATTCGGGCCAGCGTCGAATGCCGCGGCCAGACCGGCGTCGAGATGGAGGCGCTGACCGCGGCAGCGGTGGAACAGTTCGCGAAGAAAAATCCTGCTTGGGGCAATCGCCGCGGTGCTGCTCAAGCCCTGGGCCGCGCTCGCCGCCTGGAACAAGGAAGCGTTCGGCGCAAAATCGTCGGCCGACGCGCTGAAAGGCATCGGCGCCGCGGATGCCGCCCCGAGCGGCGAGCTCGCGATCGAAGCGCCGGAAATCGCGGAGAACGGCGCGGTGGTGCCGATCGAGATCACCAGCAGGCTGCCCGGCACCAGCTCGATCGCCGTGCTCGTGGACAAAAACCCCTTCCCGCTCGTCGGCAAGTTCGATTTCAGGGAAGGCGCGGTTCCCTTCGTCAAGCTGAACGTGAAGATGGGGGAGACTTCCGAGGTGCGCGTCATCGCGCTGGCGGGCGGAAAGAGCTACGCCGCGGCGAAGGAAATAAAAGTGACCATCGGCGGTTGCGGAGGATAGGGGGAAGCCATGGCCGCAGGACCGATGAAGATTCGCGCGACGCTCGCCGGCGGATTCACCGAGGTTCGCGTCCTGATGACCCATCCGATGGAGACCGGCCAGCGCAAGGACCCGGAGGGCAGGATCGTGCCGATGCATTTCATCCAGAACGTGACCGTGAAGCTGAACGGCAAGACGATGATCGACAGCCAGATCAGCCAGGGGGTGTCGCGCAATCCGGTGTTCTCGTTCCGCATCAAGGGCGGCGCCAGGGGCGACAAGGTCGAGGTCGGCTGGCTGGACAACCACGGCGAAAGCAGCAGCATCGAAGCCGCGGTCGCGTGATGCGCGCCAGATTTTTTGTTTTTCTTGCCCTAAGTATTTTTCTTGCCCCTTCCTCGGCGCAGGATGCCAAAAAAGAGATCCAGCGCTACCGACAGATGGTCGCCGAGGGCAGCCCGGCGGAGCTCTTCGAGCTCGAGGGCGAGTCGCTGTGGAAAAAGCCGCAGGGGCCCAACAAAGCATCGCTGGAGAAATGCGACCTCGGCGTGGGACCCGGCGTCGTCAAAGGCGCCTATGCCCGCCTGCCGCGCTACTTCAAGGACGCCGACCGGGTCATGGACCTGGAGTCGCGCCTGCTCCACTGCATGCTCACGCTGCAGGGCCGGACGCGGCAGGAGGCCGCGGCGCGCGTCTTCGGCAGCGCCGACAAGCCCTCGGAAATGGAGTCGCTCTCGGCGTACATCGCGGGCCAGTCACGTGGAGTGAAGATGGCGCCCGGCTTGGCGCACCTCAAGGAGAAACAGGCCTTCGAGCTCGGCAAAGCGCTCTACTTCCAGCGCGCGGGTGCGTGGGACTTCTCCTGCGCGAGCTGCCACGGCGAGGAAGGCAAGCGCATCCGCCTGCAGTACCTGCCGGTGCTCTACAAGCCCGAGCAGGCGCGCGCGGTGGTCTCGAGCTGGCCCGCCTACCGCGTCTCGACCAGCCAGTTCATCACGCTGCAGTGGCGCATGAACAACTGCTATCAGCAGATGCGCATGCCCGAGCCCGAGTTCGGCTCGGACACCACGGTCGCCCTCATCCACTTCATCACGGCCACCGGCAAGGGCGAGCCCTACCGCGGGCCCGGCAACAAGCGATGAGAAGCTTTTTTCTCATTCTGATCTGCTTCACCTTGCCCGCTCTGGCGGAGCCAACTCCTCTCGATGTCCAGAAAGTCATGCAGCGCGATTTCCACGCGCGTGGACAGGCCGGGATGGACAGAGTCGTCCAGGACAGCCTGCAGCGCCTTTGCACGGAGAGCCGGGACAACCCACCGGCTGGCGTGGCGCGCGCGATCGAGGCAGACCAAATGAAGACCATCGTCTTCCCCGAGGGCAGCCTTCTGGGCGACTGGAAGCGCGGCGAGGCCATCGCGCAGAACGGTCGCGGGCTGCAATGGACCGACAAGCTGGGCGATCGGGCCGGCGGCAGCTGCTACAACTGTCACCAGCTCTCCCCGGCGGAGCCTTCCTACGGCACGATCGGCCCCAGCCTGCGGGGCTTCGGCAAGTTGCGCGGCAGCGGGCCCAAGGTCCAGAGGTACCTCTACGGCAAGATCTACAACGCCAAGGCTTACAACGCCTGCTCGCAGATGCCGCGCCTAGGATACTCCGGCACGCTGACGGAGGAGCAGATCAAGGATCTCGTCGGGCTGCTGCTCGATCCGGCTTCACCCGTAAACCAGTAGATTGCAGCGACGCGAATTTCTCCGGCTCCTCGCCTTCGCCTCCGCGGCGGGCGCTTCGCTCAGGCCGGGCGCCGGCGCGGCGCAGGCCGCCGGCGAGCTCTACGACGTTCCGGCGTTCGGCAACGTGCCGCTGCTCCACATCACCGATGTTCATGCCCAGCTGCTGCCGGCGTACTTCCGCGAGCCAAGCGTCAATATCGGCGACGGCAAAATTCCGCACCTGGTTGGGGATGCATTTTTAAGAAAATTCAGCATCGAAAAACAAAGCCGCCTGGCGCATGCGTTTACCTACCTCGACTTCGAGCGGCTCGCGCGCCGCTATGGCGCGACGGGCGGCTTCGCGCATCTCGCGACGCTGATAAGGCGCCTGCGCGCCTCGCGGCCCGGCGCGCTGCTGCTCGACGGCGGCGACAGCTGGCAGGGCTCCGCGACTTCGCTCTGGACGCAAGGCGCCGACATGATCGGCGCGCAGAAGCTGCTCGGCGTCGACCTCATGACGGCACACTGGGAGTTCACCTACGGCGCTGCGCGCGTCAAGCGCGCCGTCGAGCGCGAGCTCGCGCCGATCGAGTTCCTCGCCCAGAACGTGAGGACCGCCGACTTCGAGGAGCCGGTGTTCCAGCCCTATGCCCTGCGGGAGATAAACGGCGTGCCGCTTGCGGTGATCGGCCAGGCCTTCCCGTACACGCCGATCGCGCACCCGCGCCACATGCTTGCGGACTGGACCTTCGGCATCCAGGAGTCGCTGCTGCAAAAGCGTATCGACGAAGCGCGCGCCAAGGGCGCGAAGCTGGTGATCCTGCTCTCCCACAACGGCATCGACGTCGATCTCAAGCTCGCCTCGCGCGTGCGCGGCCTCGACGCGATCCTCGGCGGCCACACGCACGACGCGGTGCCGGCGCCGGTGATCGTAGGCAAGACCCTGGTCACCAACGCCGGATCGAACGGCAAGTTTGTCGGCGTGCTCGACATCAAGGCCGGCGGCTCCGGCATGGAGGACTACCGGTATCGGCTGCTGCCGGTTTTTTCGAACCTTCTGCCGGAAGATTCGGACATGAGGGAATACATCGAAAGCGTCCGGAAGCCCTACAAGGAGAAACTCGAAGAAAAACTCGCGGTAACTGAAGGCCTGCTCTACCGCCGCGGCAACTTCAACGGCAGCTTCGACCAGCTGATCCTCGATGCGCTGCTCGAGATGAAAGACGCGCAGATCGCGTTCTCGCCCGGCTTCCGCTGGGGCACCACGCTTCTTCCCGGGGATGCGATCACGCTCGAGCACGTGATGGAGCAGACCGCGATCACCTACCCCGCCACCACGCTCAATGAGCTGACCGGCGCGCAGATCCGCGCCGTCCTGGAGGACGTCGCCGACAATCTGTTCAACCCCGATCCTTATCTGCAGCAGGGCGGCGACATGGTGCGGGTGGGAGGAATGAGCTACGCGCTGGACCGCCACGCAAGAATCGGCTCGCGCGTATCCGATCTGCGCCTCGGCGGAAAACCGCTGCAGGCGGGCAAGCGCTACAAGGTGGCCGGATGGGCGCCGGTGGCCGAGGATGCTGCAGGTGAGCCGGTATGGGACGTATTGATCCGCTACTTGAGGAACAAGAAGGTGATAGCTCCGCTGAGGGGATATCTGCCACGCTTGGTCGGTAAACTGCAACCGTGACGATTGCCGAGTTCGTCTACACGGTCCTGCTCAAGCCGCGCCCGCTGCGCCGCGCGGCAAACGCCTCGATTCGGGCATTGCTTCCGAAAAGCATCCGCGTCGGCGCCGCGACCGTTTGGCTCAACCCGGACGATCCGGTGGTCTCCGGTGCGCTCGCGTTCGGCGTGTACGAGCGCGGCGAGATCGCGTTTTTCCGCTCACAGTTTGGCGCCGACATGACCCTCGTCGACGTCGGCGCGAACGTCGGGCTCTACAGCGCCATCGCCCTTTCGACGCCGGGATTCCGCGGACGCGTGCTCGCGATCGAGCCGCACGCCGAGAGCCGGCTCTACCTGCAGAAGACGATGGAGAGCAATGCCGCGGCCGCGTCGAGCGCAGCGCAGATCTGCGAGCTCGCCGCTTCGGATCGCCCCGGAACGCTGACGCTTTACAAGAATCCGGAGAACAAGGGCGACAATCGCCTCTACCCGGATCCGCTGCTTCACGGCGAGGAGAAGGTCGGCGCCGATACGCTGGACAATATCTGCCGCCGCGGCGGAATCGCCTCGGTGCAATTCATCAAAATCGACGTGCAAGGCGCCGAGGCCCAGGTGATTCGCGGCGCGACCGGCCTGCTCGCCGGCAGCAGCAACTGCATCCTGATGACCGAGTTCTGGCCCTATGGGCTATCGCGCTGCGGCGCCGACGGGCTCGAATATCTGGAGATGCTGCGCGATCTCGGATTCCGGCTTTACGAGCTCTCCGGGAGCCGCGGCCTCCTGGCGCCGGTGAACAGTCCTCGCGCGTTGGTCGAGCGAACGCAGGGTCGCAGCTACGCGAACCTCGTCGGCTTGAAAGGTAATTTGATCCCTGCCGAAGAGAACCGTTGAAAGGCGTCAACGCATCCGAGGCGGGCACCCAGGTCAGGCCGGTCCGGGTCACGTTAGTCACCCACTACTTCCCGAGCCATGGAGGCGGAGTGGAATCCGTAGCCTGGGAAATAGCGTCTCGCCTCGCGGCAACCGGCAAGGCGGACATTACCTGGTACTCGAGCGATACTGACGGGGCGCCTGGCGACCGACCGGGGCTACGCTGCGTGTCCGTCAAGGCCTTCAACGCCGCTGAACGCTGGCTGGGCCTTCCGTTTCCGCTTTGGAGCCTTTCCGGCCTCGTCCGGCTCGTTCGTGGAGTACGCAAATCCGATGTCGTGCATTTGCACGATTGCCTGTATCTCCCCAATGTCGTCGCCTGGGCGGCTGCGCGCGCCTGGCGCCGTCCGGTAGTGGTCACTCAGCACATCGGCATGATTCCTTACAGAAATCCGGTTTTGCGCGTAATGCTGGCGGCGGCGAACCGCGTCTTCGGCGGGCTTGTTCTGGGCAGCGCTGCCCAGACGATCTTCGTCAGCGACGCGGTACGGAACTATTTCGGCAGTTTCGTTCACTTCCGCAGGCCGCCGTTGCGCGTACCCAACGGTGTGGATACCGATATGTTCGTGCCGGCCAATCCCGAGCGCCGCAACTTGTCGCGCATCCGGCTGGGCATTCCGGATCAGCCTTTGCTCTTGTTCGCAGGGCGTTTTGTCGAGAAAAAGGGCCTGCGACTACTCAACCGCCTCGCGCACAGCCTGCCGCATATGCGCTGGCTCTTCGTCGGCCGGGGTCCCCTGGACCCTCTCCACTGGGGGCTTGCCAATGTATTCGTGCAGCGAAACCTGACCAAGGAACAACTGGTGCCGCTCTACCAGGCTGCGGACCTCCTGGTGCTGCCCAGTGTCGGAGAAGGCTTTCCTCTTGTCGTGCAGGAAGCCATGGCGTGCGGCACGCCCGCTCTAGTCAGCGAAGAGGCCGCGGCTGGCTGCCCGGAAGCAGCGGAACTGCTCCTGCGTGAGCCGCTGGGACCCGCCGATCCGGCAGCGCGCTGGTCCGCGCGCCTTGAGGCGCTGTTTGCCTCGCCAGACATGTTAGCCGATCTGAGGATGCGAGTCGGAATATTCGCGCGCGCAAGCTGGTCCTGGGAGCGCTGCGCTAGAAGCTACGCCGAGGTTCTCCAAGCCTGCGCGCCTTAGGCATGGACCCGAACCACGTCCCCCGAGGACAGGCTGGCGGTACTCGCTGGGACCGCGTTCTGCTAGCGCTCACCGCGCTCGCGTGCGTGGTATCGATTATTGCCGTCCTCGACCACACCAAGTATCCCGATCCCGTACGGCGCGTTTCGGCTTTTCAATATTTGCTGCGGGACCAGGACCTTGCCGGATCGGTTCTCATCATCGCCATCGCCATCGCCGCCTACCTGCCTCGGAGCCGCGGCGCTGCGCTTGAGGTCGTCGAATGGCTCTCACGCAACACATGGCCGGTCGCGGCGGCCGTTTTCGTCGGCCTGTGCGCGGCAATGTTTGCGGTCGTTCACAACCATCCGCTGGCGGGAGACGAGCATCTGGCGCTATTCCAGAGCCGGGCGTTCGCCGCAGGACATCTCACCGGGAAATTCCCGCTCGACCTGTTCTATCGCCTGACTCCGGACGGATATCAGTGGCGATGGTTGATCGCCTCGCCAGACGGCGCCGTTGCGGCTGCGTATTGGCCGGGATTCTCGCTGCTCCTCCTGCCTTTCACCCTGATCGGCATGCCCTGGGCATGCAATCCCCTGCTCGCTGCGCTCTCGCTGGTGCTCATGGCGAAGCTCGCGTCGCGTTTGACCGGAAACGCGCAAGCGGGCGGATGGGCGATGCTTTTCGCGCTCGCATCGCCCGGATTCAGCGGCATGGCGCTGTCGTATTTCTCGATGACGGCGCACCTTTTCCTGAACCTGGTTTTTGCATGGCTGATCCTGGAAGGAACGCGCAGATGTCTCCTCGGCGCCGGCGCCGTGGGGTCCTTCGCGCTGGTGCAAAGCAACCCGGTGCCCCACATCCTTTTTGCCCTGCCTTGGATCCGTTGGATCGCGACCGGCCGCGAAGCCCGCCGCAATGTTTTGGCGCTCGCCGCAGGTTATGCCCCTCTTGTCTTCCTGCTGGGTTTCGGCTGGTGGCTTTTTCTGCGTCATCTTCAAGAAAAACTCGGCGCGGGTTCGTCGGACGCGGATGTTCACGGCCTGGCGAATCTGCTGCATCACTTATCCATCCAATTCTGGATCGTTTTCGAGCTTCCCGGCGATTCGACGCTGACAAACCGCCTGCTGGAGCAGGTTCGGCTTTGGAGCTGGGCGACCCCGGGGCTGCCGCTGCTCGCTCTCGCGGGGTGGTGGATGGGCCGCCGCATCGCCGGGGTGAATCTTTTTGCCTGGTCGTTCGCCAGCACGCTGCTGGGATACTTCTTCGTCAGTTTCGATCAAGGGTACGGCTGGGGAGCGCGCTACGTTCATTCCGCATGGGGCGCGCTACCGATCCTCGCCTCGATCGCCATGGTCTCGATTCGCGAGGCCGACGGCGCACTCCGCGTGCGAAGCTATGTCGCCCGCGCCGCCCTGTTGAGCCTGCTGTTCGCCACCGCGCTGCGTTTCTTTCAGATTCACTTATTCATCGACGATCAGCTTTCGCTTCGACCTCCCTTCGAGAAAGGCGTGCGCCAGATCGTGTTCATTCCCCGGAATACCGAGTACTACACGCAGGACTTCGTTCAGAACGATCCCTTTCTACGAGAGCCGGTGATATTCATGATGTCCCGCGGCCGCAAGCGGGATTACGACGACGTCATCAGGCGGCACTTTCCCGGTGCACGCCTGACCTACGATGGTCTGAACGGACAGGTTTGGCGATTGGACTGACCCGGGTCACCCGCGGGCGCGGGCGGCGCGAAAGCAGACTTCCAGCCGGTTCGGGAAGCACCATGCCCACAGGCCGCTACGGTAAGAGGAGACAGGAAGAACTTCGAGCGCGCAATTCAGCCGGCAAAACAGATCATCCCACTCCAGCCTTCCGAGGTACTCTGCGGAAACCATGAAGCCGCGCGGCGCATTGCCGATGACGTCGAGCAGCCACAGACGAAATCCGTCGAGCGGCGCAAAAGGAAGATGGTCTTTGATGATCAGCGGGCCGCCGCCTGTCACACGCAGCGCTTCATGCAGCAAACCGGTACGGGCCTGCGGCTTGACGTGATGCAGCGAATTGCAAAACAAGGCGCAATCAAAAGACCGATCGGCAAAAGGAAGTTTCGTTCCGTCGAACCTCACAAACGGTACGCGCACTGTTGGTAAGACATTCGCCGCGATGTCTATGCCGACCACGGATTTCCCGGGCAGAAGCGCAGCAATCGCCTCTCCTATCACCCCGCTGCCCGCACCGATGTCAACGATGCTGCACGGCTCTGCCGGCAGCAGGCTTGCCAGGTCTCTGATCAGCTGCAGCTGGTAGCGCGGCTTGCGGTACCGAAACCAAGCATCGCGGCCCGCAAGATGCCGCAGGATGGTCTCGTCAGCGGGGAGCTCGCTTGACCCGGCGGATTCGGCGGGATGTCTCCGCTCAATCTCGAAAACGCTCATGTGTCTCGAAGCCGCGCGCGGCTGGCCCGCAGCGCCCATCTACTGCCCACGAAATTGAAAATGGCGAGCAGCACGGTCACCAGCGGCGCGGCGAGCAGCACCGAAAACCCGCCAAGATCGACGAAGGCGAACATGCCGACGATAGATAATGGCAGATTGGCGCTTGCCATCAGCGCATACCGCGCGAAGGGCACGCGTCCCTGCTGCGACCCGGGAAAGGTCCAACGGCTGTGCAGCCAGTAGCCGAAGCCCACAACCGTGGTAAAGGACACGACCGACGAAAATACATAGTGCGCACCAAGCCGATCACCGCCGATCATGATGGCGTTGTGAAGCAGCGCGCAAGCGAACCCGACAGTGATGAAGCGTTTTACAGAGCTAGCCATGGCGGCGGAACAAACCCACATAGACGCAAGCGTTGTTCGCAGTGACGTCGGGCGGAGTAATCCGGTCCTCGATCCACGCACGTGCGTTGAACACCAACGCGACCGCCGCACACAGCATCCTTCCAAGCGACGGAATCCCGCTCAAGACTTGCGCTGCACCAAGGCTGCGGAACACCGTCGTCCACGCCAGCGGGCCGACGACCGGACACATCTGCACGAGATGGAATCCGTGCGCCTCCACTTCGCGTCGCAGCCCCTCGCCAGTCCAGCGCCGATAGTCGCCAGGGTGGGGATGGTAGAGCCAGGTGCCGTGCGTGGAAAGGAGTAGCCATCCATCGATCTTCAGCACGCGCCGCGCTTCCCGCAGGTAATTCGCGACGTCCCACACATGCTCAAGCACCTGAAATGACACGACGATGTCATATTGCGCGTCGGCGACGTCCAAGGCTCCGTCCGCCAGCACCTTTATTTCTGAATTTTCCGCAATGTCCGCGCCTTGGTAGTGCGCCCCAGCGGCCGTAAACCACGACTCGTAAGGCCGGTTTCCGCAGCCAAAGTCCACCACCCGGGCGCCCCGCAGGCGGAGCCTCTGGTCCGCGAGGAGCGTGTGAATCGCTCGCGCCAGTTCTCTTAGCACGAGCCAGTCCGCCTGCCAGATCCGAGGCGACGCTCTTTCTCCCGTTGTTATATTCAAGATCGATCCTCGCAGACGCCGACAGGCGGGTTCCCGCGCTCCCACTCCGAGAGCCGCCCGAGGTCGACATACTTCGCCAAACGGTAGCGATTCAGCATCACCCGGTCAGCGTAGGCTTCAAGGCGCGCATCAAGGCCTGCATAGTATCGGGACCATCCCGTGCCTAACGGTTCGGTGACGGAGGTTTGCCGGCGAAACAACCGCGGGCAGGCCTTTTCCACCCGGTCGAAGAGCATGGAAACCTTCCGTTCCCTTTCGATATCGGCCGCATCGCGCGTCGCCGTTCGAAGCCCGCAGCTCACGACTGACAGCGACTCTTGCGGCCTCGGATTGGCCGCAAGCCAGTTTGCGGCTCGCGAGAGCGGGTCATCGTCGTCAGGTCGCCACGGAATCGCGAAGCAGTCCGCGGGATCGACGCGGTACCCGATGCGCAGCAACCTCTCATCGTAGGCCTTCACCTCGTGCTCGATCGGCTTGCCCTCGACAAACTCAAGCGCGCGCCCGAGGGTCCGCACGTGCCCTCGATGCCGCTCGAGCAATGCGCTCAGCCTGGGGGAATCGGTTGGAATGCTGTGCTGGCCGCGAAAATTCACGAATGAGGAGTCCGGATGCACAAAAGGAGCAATCACGGCCATGGGAAGTATCTCCACGCTCAGATAGAGCGCGGGCTCCCGTAGAGCGCGTTCCGGCACGGCGTACGGGAGCCAATGACGGGACCAGGTTTCCGCAAGAAACCAGCGGGTCGGCGAAGCGATGAACGTTGTGCCGAGCTGCAGCGCCAGAAGCAGTGCGAGGACAATCCGCGTCGCACTCGCCGGCAGCAGCCGCTCCACGGCCCGTGCAAGGCATACGCCGGCGAGCAGCAGCAAAACCATGCCGTAGCGGCCGTTGGCCGAGCTTGTCACCCACAGGACCAGCGCAGAGGCAAAGAACGCGAGCACGCGCCAGTCGGCGCCGCCCAGGGCGCCCGCTGCGGGCGCGCGTCGTCTGGCCGCGAACACTGCTAAGCCCGCCATTGCCACGAACAGCGTGGCAAAGCGCAGATCCGGCGCAAAGTTTTCCGAGTAGATGCTCGGGTCGAGCGTAACCATGCGGAAGGGTAAGGCGAGCAGCGCGACAGGATCCGTCAACGCGAAACGCTCGCTGATCATGCTGAATTGGAGCGCGTCCGGCGAACGGAACCATCCATTCAGCAGGGGAAACACCGGGTTGCCGAATTCGCGCATCATCAGCGCAAGCCATGGACCCGCGAGCAGGCCGACCGCCACCGTCGCGCCCAACACGTACGAAAAGCACGCGCGCAGGCGCAAGGCGCCGGAGAGTCCCGGCATTGCAAGGGCCAGCGGGAGTGCCGCCAGTGCATAGATCGCATTCGAATACTTCAGCGCCGCGGCAGCACCGAACAGCGCTCCCGCCAGCCCCGCGCGGCGCGCGGCGTGCCCCTCCTCGCGCAACAGCAAGAGCAGCCCGGCAAGCATGGGCGGCACTAGCAGCGGATCGAGGAAGGTGCCGCCGACCGTCATCCAATACACGCCGGTGGCGGCACCCAGCGCAGTCGCGAGGCACGAAAAGATGATCCGATCGCGCTGCGGCAGGTCCGCAAAGAGCCTGTGGGCGAGGAGGTAGAGAAGACCGATGCTCATACTGTGCGCCGCGGCCAGCACGATCGATACCACAACACTGTGCCAGCCATACTTGACCATCAGGTAAAACGGCAGGTAACCGATCGGGTTCAGGTAGCTCTGAGCGCTCGCCGCAAAGAAATCCTGCCCGAGCCGGCCGGCGAGCAATTCGAAAGGAACGTAGTAGTGGTAATTGAGCAGGTCCCAGTTGACGTCCTTGCCTGCGTACACGGTCCACGCCGCGCAAATTGCGGCTGGCAAGCCGAAGACCAGCCATGGCGGGGTGCGACTCACGCCGGCCCTGGCTATTTGCGGCGCTTGAGCTGCTTCACGCGCTCCCCGATGGCACTGGCCGCCCCTTCGTCCCCAGCCCTGTGATAGTGCTCCTCGAGTGCCTGGAAGGCAGGGTTGCTGGCTACCGGCCAAGTGGATATAGCTGTTTCAAGGTCGCGGGATGCACCTGGGTCGTGCAGGTTGGTGCGCATCACACCTCGCAGGTAGAAAAAGCGCGACAGATGCTCTTTGGGAATGTCGGAAGGCATCGTATCCCTGGCCCTTTCCATAAAACCGGCCACAACCCCCACCGAGTAACCGCCTTCATTCAGCATTAGGCCTTCAGCGATTCCCAGCGCGCCATAGAAATCCTTCACCAGGAGATCAAGATGGCGCCGCGTACGCTCGCTCGGCGACTCGCCGCGCTGCAGCGACCGGGCGAGCAGCGTTGCATAGTGGCGGCGCAGCTCGCCCTGAATGAACGCGACCCAGGCGTTGGCGTCCTCGACTCCGAGGATCGACTCCTCGAAGAATCGCACTGCTTCCTCGGGAACATCGACTGTGACCCGTTCCACGTCGCTCGACGATCTATCTAGCTCGACATAGAGCCAGCGATCGCGTTGCGCATAGCCCTGGACCGGAGAGAGGGTGGCTACCACCGGGCCTGTCTGCTGGTCGATCATCTCGCGCAGCATGCGTTCCTTGGCGTCGTTTTCGGTCCTCAGCGGGTGAAACAGACGATTTCCGAGAATCAGGCCCTTCGGATCGTACAGGGTGATATCCGGCCGCCGGCCCTCGATCATGTGGAAATAGGCCATCGGCGCCAGGTCGGGATCTCCCAGGACGATTACAGCCGCGTTCTGAGGCAGGATCTTCAGCACCGCCTGGGCGTAGCGCGCACCCCAATCCTGGCTCGCCAGCAGGTTGATCCGGGCCCCGAGCGCGAAGATCAGGGCGAGCAACACCGCGCCCGCCGCCGGAGCGTACGACGACCACCGGGCGTAACGCCGCATCGCCCATGCGAATCCCACCCCCAACCAGAGCGCACAGACCGCATAGGCCGGCAGAGGATAGACGTGGAATATGTGCGCGCGAAACGAGTCGTAGTCGAAGCGCAGGAGCAGCAACAGGAACGCCGAAGGCATCAGGAAGGCGATGGTCAGGAACGCCGCCGTGCGCCGCCCGAGGATGCGCCACTGCACTGCGAAGCCCGCTCCGGCCAGCAAGGTGCCAAGCACCGCGAACTGCACGAGCAGCTGGCTGCCAAAGAACTGGAAAAACTTGATCCGATCGAGCCAGCCCGCAGTTCCCGAGTGGTCGACGTCCGCGTAGCCCGCGCGGCTCAGGAAAAAAATGATTTCCGGAATGGTTTCGAGAGGACCGTCGAAGTTGATCGGCACCGCCATCCATGAGCGGCGCACCATCCATACGTAGGGAAGCAGGCCGAGAATCACCAGCCAGGAGAGAGCGCCGAAGCGGCTGAGCAGCTCGGCGCGCACCGGCCAAAGCAGGACAGCGAAGGCCGGAGCGATGAGCAGCATCAGCGGCCAGTGATTGCTCAGGCTCAGCCCGAAGACGAGCGCCATCCACGGTAGCATGCGGCTGCGCTCGGGTTTTTCCGACGCCGGCATAGATGAAGATGGGGGGCAGACCTGGAGCCCCATGAAGACCAGCGCGAGAAAGAAGAACGTATTGAGCGTGTAGACCTCGGCGATGATGGCTTGCGACCAGAAGACCGGTGAAACGCCGAGCGCGAGAGCGGCGACATAGGCCGGCAGGCGGCCTTCGATCAGGGCTCGCGCGCAGAGCCAGGCAGCGCCGCAGGTCAGGGCGCCAAACAGCGCGCTCGCGAGGTGCACACGGTAGGCGACGGAGCCAAACGGCAGGTAGGTAAAGAAATGACCGATCAGCGTGAAAAGCGGATACCCCGGGGGGTGCTCGATGCCGAGGAAATAGCTCGACAGGATGAAAAGTCCGTCGTCCTCGAGCGCGACGGTGCGGGGAGCAGTGCACGCATATAGCACGAAGAGCGCCGCAGCGACGCTACCAGCCTGCAGCCAGTCCGTTTTTTTCGGCCGGAAGGGCTCGGCGGGCAGCATCAGCGCTTTGCGGCCGTGGTGCCGCCCCAGGTAAAGGACGCGCTGGCGAAGAAGTTCCACAGCGCGGCGATCACGGCGCCGCCCAGCCCGGCAACCCAGTAAGGGAAGGCTTTGAGAAACAGCGATTCGGCGATCGCGAGGTTGATGAGGGCCCCGATACCGCAAACCGCATAGAAGCTCAACAGGCCGCGCCATACCCCCCGCCCCCGCAGCCGCTGATCGCCGTAGGTAAAGGCGTTGTTGAGGAAGAAATTGCTCGTCATGGCCGCCCAGGTCGCGACGGACTGGCTGAGAAGGAAGTTCGCGGAGAGGCCAAAAAGTAGCCAGAGCACGCAGAGGTGCACCGCCACGCCGGTGACGCCCACTGCAGCGAAGAGGAAGAAGCGAGCGGGCAGCAGCCGGCCGGTGAGATGATAGAGAAGCAGCATGAAGAATTCGGCGATGACCCGTGCCCCGAGCTTACTTTCGCCGTACGCCCTGCTTCGCATCCGATACGGCAGCTCGACGATTCGAATTTCGCCGCGCGCGGCGGCGATCAGATCGAGCAGGATCTTGAAGCCGCGCCCGTAGAGATTGCGCACGACCCGTTCGAGAAACGTCCTGCGCACGACGAAGAATCCGCTCATCGGGTCGGTAAGGCCCTTGCAGAGGGTCGCGCTCAAAGCGCTCGCCAGGCGGCTCAGCCGCACCCTTTCGGGCGCGAGGTCACCCGTACTCCCGCCCGCCATGTAGCGGCTCGCCACCGCGACGTCGGCCCCCTCCTGCCGCGCCTTCACGAGGAGCTGGGGGACCAACGTCTCATCGTGCTGCAGATCGGCGTCGATCACCGCGAGGTACGGCGCGGAGCTGGCCAGCATCCCCTCGATGCACGCGGAAGCGAGACCGCGCCTGCCGATGCGATGGATGCAGCGAACCCGGGGATCGCGCTGCGCGCGCGCGCGCACGAGCTCTTCGGTGCCGTCGAAGGCGTCGTCGACCACTATGATTGTCTCCCAGTCGAGGCCGCCGAGCGCTTGCTCGAGGGCGAGCAGCAGCTCAGGAATGTTCTCCCGCTCGCGAAACGCCGGAACCACCACTGTGATCTCGGGCACGCGCTAACTCCTTTCGCGACGCCAGAGAAGGAATCCGACAACGATCCATGCGGTCCAAGCCATGGCCGAGACGGCGGCGCCGACCTGGAATACGAGCGGCGCATACTCTAAACGCAGTCGGTGCCTGCCCTGGCCCAGCGCGACGGCGCGCAGCGCGTAATTCGCCGGCAAGAGCTCATACCTGGTCTGACTGCTCCCCTCCAGTGGCGTGGCATGCCAACCGGGCGTCCACGCGTCGGTCACCAGCAGAATCGATGGACTCGCCACATCGGCATCGATCTCGACAAAATCGGTGCCCTCGCGGACAACTCTCGCGCTGCCCTGGGTGCCTGCGGCGACGGGCGCAGGGTCCGGTTCGCGCTCTAAGATCACCTCTTTCCTGGGATCGAAAGACGCTTTTTCCATGGCCCGCAGAATCTCGGTTCGCTGCCGGTGAATCTGGTACGAACCGACGAGTTCCAGCCGGCGCAGCGGAGGTGCCCCGACGAGGCGGATCGTCATTACGTTGTCTTCTTCCACTGCCACTGCGTACTTCACACGCAGCATCGAAAGCAGAGGGTGGAAGCGTCGGAATGTCACATAGTTCGTTGCCAAGTCCGGATCTCCGCCCTCGCTCCACGTGACGAACTCGGCATAGCGGCGCGTCACGCCTGGATCGTAGCCCCAGGCGTCGAAGGTTCGCATGGACATCGCGGTGTTCGGATTCCAAAGATCGAGAATGCGGTATTCGCCGGGGTGCTCGGCGAGGAACTGGCGCAGCTGCGGGACCACGAGCTGTGTGCTTTCGAAAGTCGTGCGCTGCATACGCGCAAACGCAAATACTTCCCCGATGGCGAGCGCTCCCAGAAGGAATACCACACGCGGTTCGCGGCGAGTCCAGAACGCCAGGGAGACGGCCGCTGCAAGGGTGACGCCCGCTATCACCAATCCCAATGAGGCGAACGCCTGGCTTGCAGGAAGCGCCCGGCGATCGGCGTAGGTCTGGCCGGTGGCGAGAACGGCCGTCGTCACGCGGGTCCAGTCGACTTTCCCGATCATCATGGCGGCGGCGAAAAGGGCAATCGTCACTGCGCCGCCAAACCATACCGCTCGCATTGGCACGGCGCGTTCGCGCAGGACTCGGTCTATTCCGTACCCCGCAAAGAGTGCGAGAACAAGCGCCGCCATGAAGACGAATTTTCCCGCCCCGCGAAATCTGTCGAAGAGCGGGAGCCAGTCGAAAAGGAGGCGAAAGAGAGGTGTCGAGTCCCCGAGCGCGAGGACAATCGCGAGGGCGCCCACTGCAAGGAGCGCCCCCTTTCCGGCCATCTTGGCGGTCGCGATGCCGTAGGCCGCAAGAGCCAGCCCGACAACGCCGATGAAACCGCATGCTTCCCACAGGTACCATCTGCCCCAGTACGGGTGATTCGTCATGTCGCCAAAGAAACCGGGGGCGAGGAACGTAATCAGATTTTCAGGCGGAAAGTTGAAAGACGCGGCGAACTGGAACGGGAGCGGCCGCGATCGAATCGTTTCCGCCGTGGCCTGCAGGGCCGCGAAAAGCTGCACCGCGACCAGTAATGCTCCGCCAGCGTAGAAACTCAGGAGGCCGGCGGCTGCCGCGAGGCGGGCTTCGCTCCGCTCCGCCAGCCTCAGCAACGCGTAGCCCCCAGCCAGAAAGCCGGTGAAAAGGACGTATTGCGGCTGGCCCGAAAGAGTCTGCATGGCTACTGCGAACATGCCAATCAGGCACCAGATCCACCGGCGCGAAGCCAACCATTCGTCAATGGCGAGGAACAGCAGCGGAATCCAGGGGATGGCGGAAAGGATATTGAGATGCCCCGCCGGCACGTGGAGAAAGTACGGCGCGCAGAACATTAGCAAGGCGCCGGAGACGAATGCCGCGAACGGATGGAGCCCGCGCCGCCAGGCCCAGAGATACATGAATGCGCCGAGCAACCAGGCGTTCAGCGCGATGCTCCAGTTCGTCGCCAGGGGCAGCGGCAGCGCGAGGAACAGCCAGTTGAGGGGATAGAGCAGCGCCGACTGCGTGTTGCCGAAAAAAGGCGCGCCGGAGAAAATATACGGATTCCATAAAGCGAGGTTGCCCTTCGCCAGCTCGCCGAAGCCGAATTCTCGCCACCACAGAAAATGGAGCGCCAGGTCGGCGTGGGGATCGCCGAGGACGCGCCAACCCGGCGCGATCAGCGTATCGAAAAACATTGCCAGGGTGAGCAGCGCGAGGCAGCCCAGGCCGATCCTCGGCGGCATCAATTGCCTTCCTGCAAGCCCAGGATACTCAGGAGGAACGAGGCGAGCGTGATTTCCATGCCAGCAACCATCAGGGCCGCCGCCGGAATTGTGTCGCGCATGACGACCCTGGGGTCCAGTGCGCCAAAGCCGGCCTCGCGCCACTGCCAGAAAGCCGCGCCGCTCCAGAGCAACCCGGACATCGCAACCGACAGGCCGATCAGCAGGCCTCGCTCGAGCGTGAAAGTCCTCAGCAGTCGGTCGAGAGAGGGGCGCCGCGGCAGCAAGCCGCTGTTTTGCGCCGAGACCCTGGCGAACAAGGCGAAGAGGCAAAGTTGCATCCCAAGCAATGCTCCAGCCGACGCGTAGAGCATGCTGTGGATATCCAGCCCTGCGCCAAGAATGCGCAGCGGCGCGAAATAGAGTGCCGTCGTCAACGCGATGCCGGCGGAAAGCAATGCGAGCCCCGGGTAGAGAAAGAGCCAGCGAGGGCTGAAGAGAAGAAGAAACCGAAGGTGTCGCCAGCCGTCGCGCCAGCTTCGCAGATGTGGCGACCGTTCACGGCCGTCGGGATGGAGTGTGGTCGGGACTTCCGCAATTCGCCATCCCGCCAGCGATGCCTTCACCACCAGCTCGCTCGCGAACTCCATACCGGTGGTCTTCAGACGAAGCGATTCAATCGCTTCGCGATCGAAGCCCCGCAGGCCGCAATGAAAATCGCCGACCTTCGCGCGAAACAGCAGCCGCCCGAGGAAGCTCAGTACCGGATTGCCGAGATAGCGGTGCAGCGGCGGCATCGCGCCTCTTCGGATCCCGCCGAGGAAGCGGTTGCCCATCACGAGCGGATAGCCTTCGCGCAGCTTGGCTACGAAGGCGTCGAGGCGGCTGAAATCGTAGCTGTCATCCGCGTCACCCATGATGACGTAGCGGCCGCGCGCCGCCGCGATCCCTCCCGACAGCGCGGCGCCGTAGCCCCGCTCGGCTACTTGCACCACTCGCGCTCCGGCGCGTTCCGCCAGCCCCCGGGAGCCGTCTTCCGAGCCATTGTCGGCGACCAAGATCTCTCCCTCGATCCCCGCGCGCTCGAGGAAACCGCGCGCCTTGACAATGCAGCCGCCGACGGTCGCCGCCTCGTTGAGGCAAGGCATCAGTATCGTCAGCTCGGTCATCGCCCCCCCCAGCGCCCCCTCCGCGCTCAAAAAAAAAGGTACCCCGAAGGGTACCTTTTATTGAAGCTAGGCTCGACTATTAGCCGCGGCAGGAGCCGGGCAGGTATTTCGGGCCGACCGTGGTGCCATCGCCAGTGGCTCCGCAGCGCCAGCCGTACAGACTCTGGCTTGTGCCGGTCACCATCTGGGATGTCGTCGTGGCGTCCGACAGCGGAACCAGCGAGACGATCGACGTGTTCACCACGGTAGCGATGTTCTGCACGGTGGCCAGCACTCCGCCGTTGGCGTTGGTTTGGACCCCTGCGACGTACTTCGTCTTCCGACATCTTCGCGCGGATCGTGTAGTCCTGATACGCCGGCAGCGCGACCGCCGCCAGAATGCCGATGATCGCGACCACGATCATCAGTTCGATCAGCGTGAAGCCCTTTTGTAGCGTTCTCATTCTGAAACTCCCTTCTGTTGATGGTTAGACGGTCGGTTTCTGCTCCGACACAGCCCTGTTAATGCAACGAGCATGCCAAACCTTGAGTATATTTCAAGTCTTTGAATTATAAACGGAGCAATGAAATCAAGAGCCAAATAAGTCACATTGAGGCGCGCGCGCCTACGGCGCCTTTTTGTCGGTAACTGTCAATTTTGGTCACCCCCGCCTGCCCCTGCCCTCGGAGAGGGATGTGTGGTGGAGGCAAAGGTCATGTACGTAAGGAATTTCTCGGTCGCCACGTCCACGAACGGAGCGGGATATCCCGCCTCCTTCAATCCCCACTTGATGCGATTGCCGAAGCACGCTTTCTGATAGAAATTCGGCCGACGCTCGACGGCGAAAACACTGATACGGGAAAATATTCGGTCAAGCGTTCTCATCGCCTTTTCCGCGGATTTCCTTGTCGAGAGGTCGACGCCGGACTGCGGAAAGCGCACCAGCAGCTCGGCTACTATTGAGCCTGCAAATTCGTCAATGTGCTTTCTCGAGAACCAGTTCAGCAGCATGCCCGTCCCGCTCATGTGGCGGCCGGATTATACGCGGATGGCCTCGCCACCCCGCGGCGTAAAATCCAGATGTGTTCGGACGGCGGGCAAAGTCGGAAAAGCAAATGCTGCGTGCAGCTACTGAAGCGGCCGACCGGCTCATTGCCGAAGGTGTTCGCACCGAAGACGCAGGCGAGCTCCCGAGGGCCTGCGATCTGTACCGTCGAGCCCTGGCGCTGGCTCCCTCGTACGCAAAGGCGCATATCAATCTCGGCATCGCACTTGAGGTCATGGGCGATGCCGCTGGAGCGATCGGCTCATACGAGCAGGCGCTCGCTGGCGACCCCGCCAATCCCGCCGCAAACTACAACCTCGGCAAGCTTCTGCACGCGCGCGGCGAACTGCTGCGCGCCGAGCAGCTGCTGAATCGCGCGCTGCAGTCCCGCCCTGATTTCCCGGAAGCGCGGATCGTGCTCGGGTCCTTGCTTGCTTCGCAAGGCAAACCGCAGGAAGCGCTCGCCGCGTTCGAGGCGGCATTGCAGCAGCGGCCCGATGACTTCGGCGCCCTTTATCATTATGCGGCTGTCCTGAGAACGCTGAATCGCTTGGACGACGCGCGAACCGCGTTGCGCCGTGCGTTGATCGTCGACGCAGGTAACGTAGACGCGCACGCAGCGCTGTCCGATGTACTCTGCGCGCAAGGCGACATGGCTGGCGCTGCGGCCGAGCTGGAAGCAGTGCTTGACCAGCGGCCGGATTGGGCGGATGCGCTCCACAACTACGGCTGCATGCTCAGGCGCCTGTTGCGCCTCGAGGAAGCCGAAAGCGCGTTTCGGCGTGCCATCACGGCGAAACCGGGGCACGCCAGCGCCTACCGGATGCTCGGAGAGGTGTTGAACGCCCAGTGCCGCGCCGATGAGGCGCTCGAGCTTTATCGCGTCGCCCGACGAGGCTGTCCGGACGATTTCAATCTCGAATCAGCCGAGCTTTTCGCGTTCTGCGGTTCAGAGCGCATTCCCGACGCAGATCTTTTCGCCAGGCATGTGACATTCGGCAAGCGCATAGAGGGTGCGTATGCGCCGCGAACGCAGCCTTTCCGCAATGCTAAGGATCCGGGCCGCCGGCTGCGCATCGGGTACCTTTCCGGCGACTTCCGCTACCACGTAGTGACGCTATTCATGCTTCCCGTGCTCGAGCGCCACGACCGGTCCGCCTATGAGGTCTATTGCTACTCGACTACCGATGCCGCGGACAGCTACACGCGACAGATTTCGGCGCGTACGAACGTATGGCGCGACGCGGCTGGTCTGTCGAGCGCGCAGCTCGCGGACCAGATCGCCCGCGACGAAATCGACATCCTGGTCGACCTGGCGGGTCATTCTGGCACTTCGCAACTTGCCACGATGGCCCAATGTCCTGCGCCTGTTCAAGCCACCTGGCTCGGGTACCTGAATACGACCGGGCTGACGCGCATCCACTATCGGATTTCCGACCGATTCGCCGATCCGCCCGGAATCACCGATCGCTACCACACCGAGTCTTTGGTCAGACTTCCGCACAGCCAATGGTGCTACCGGCCGTTCATTTCGCCGCCTCTGCCCGCCGCGCCTCCTTCGGCAAAAAGCGGCTTCGTCACCTTCGGCGCGTTCCACCAAGCCATGAAGATCTCGCCTGCGGCGCGCCGGCTGTGGTCGCAGATCCTTGCCGAGGTGCCTGATTCGCGTCTCCTCATCGTCGGCGTTTCGCGCGGCCGCGTGGAGGATGACTTGCGGCGGGACTTGGCCGAGCCGGGAATCGCCCGGGAGCGAATCATGACCGTACCGTACGCTTCGCTGCAGGAGTACTTCCGCCGCTTCGAAGCTGTGGATATCGCGCTCGACACGATGCCGTACAGCGGCGGTACGACAACCTGCGACGCTCTCTGGGCGGGCGTACCCGTCGTCACTGCCCCGGGTTCACGGTCCGTCTCTCGAAGCGCTGCCAGCGTGCTGAGCAGCATCGGCCTACCGGAATGGATCGCTCCGGACGCTGAGGAATACGTGCGCCGCGCGGTCCGCTTTGCCGGTGAGCGGGATCTGCTGGCAGAACTGCGCGGCTCGCTGCGCGAGCGTATGCGTGCGTCGCCGCTGATGGATGAAGTCCGGTTCACGCGGGACTTGGAGCAGACTTATCGGGAAATGTGGCGTAAGTGGTGCGAGGGGCATCCCGCCTAGCCCGTGCGGCGGGCTCTAGGGAGCGTAGCCCGGAATCTTGGACTCGTCCACGACGTCGACCTGCTCCGGATCCAGGAACATCTCCGCGTAGCGCAGGTAGACCTTTCTGCGCACGAAGACGTCGAACAAATCCGGGTCGACATGGTTGTTTAGCCTCATGCGTCCCAGGATCTCCAGCGATTCGGAGAGCGTCTTGCCTTTCTTGTAGGGCCGGTCCTTTGCCGTCAGCGCCTCGAAGATGTCGGCAATGCCCATGCAGCGCGCCTGGACCGACATCTGCTCGCGGGTAAGCCCCTTGGGGTAGCCCTTGCCGTCCATGCGCTCATGGTGACCGCCAGCGTATTCGGGGACTTTGGTGAGGTGCTTGGGCCAGGGCAGCGCCTCGAGCATCTTGATCGTGGCGACGATGTGGTTGTTGATGACCTTGCGCTCGTCCTCCGTCAACGTGCCGGCACGTATGGTGAGGTTCTTTACCTCGTCCTCGGTCAGGAAGTCGGCCTCGTGGCCGGCGACATCGCGCCAGCGCAGCCGTGCGATGCGGCGCACGCGCTCGATGTCCTCATCCCGCATGCGTTCGCCGCCGATGTTGCAGGCGCGCAGGAACCTGCAGTCGTCGTCGAGTTCGCGCAGACGCTCACGCAGCTTTCTCTTCTCCTCGGCGGAATCGATGGGTTTCTTCTGCTCCAGGAGAGACATTTTTCTCTTCAGGAACTCGAGCTCCGCGTCTCGCTTGAGCACTTCGAAGCGCGTGTCGATGAGATGGACCCGGTCGAACAAGGTCTCAAGCTTGGTCGCCTTGTCGACCACGTGGACCGGCGTCGTAACCTTGCCGCAGTCGTGCAACAGGCCCGCGATCTTCAGCTCGTAGCGGTCCTTCTCGGTCATGTTGAAGTCTCGAAGCGGTCCGTCCCTGGTCTCGTTCACCGCCTCGGCGAGCAGCATGGTCAGCACCGGCACCCGCTGACAGTGCCCGCCGGTATACGGCGACTTTTCGTCGATCGCGCTATTGATCAGATTGATGAACGACTCGAACAGCTGCTCGAGCTGATTGATCAGCATCCGGTTGGTGAGGGCGATCGCCGCCTGGGAAGCAAGCGATTCGGCCAGACGCTGGTCGGAGGAGGAGAACGGCACGATCTCGCCGGACTTGGGGTCGGTCGCGTTGATTAGCTGCAGCACGCCGATGATCTCGTGCTCGTGATTGCGCATCGGAACGGTCAGAAACGACTTGGAGCGATACCCGGTCTTGGAGTCGAAGGCCCGCGTGCCGCCGAAGTCGTACCCCTCGGCGGTGTAGGCGTCGGCGATATTGACGGTCATGCCGGTCAGCGCGGCGTTGGCGGCCACCATGCCGTGGTTCGGCTTGCCGTCCTTGTAGAGCTGGATCGGGTAGAAAGGCACCGGGTTGCCGGTGGTGCCGCCGAGGTAATACTTGAGTGAGCTGGTGCGCACGATCTCGAAGCGCAAGGTGCGCTCCTCCGTGACGCGATAGAGCGTGCCGCCGTCGGCCCGGGTAATCGATTTCGCCGCCACCAGAATCGACTCGAGGAGGCGATCGATGTCGCGTTCGGCCGAGAGCGAGGCGCCGACCATGTTCAGCTGCTCGAGGCGCTGCATCAGGTCGTCCGACTCGCCGGACATGAGCCCGGCGCTGCGCGCCAGCTGCGTACTGTCCAGGATGCTGCTCATGCCGCCCGTTTTCCTCCCTGTCCCTTGTCGCATCGTCTCAGCCTGGCAGTAACCGCGCTACTTGATGCAAACCGCCCTGACTTCCTTCATGTGCGTCACCCCCATCAGGCATTTCTCCATGCCGTCCTGCTTCAGGGTGCGCATCCCCTCCTCCAGGCACACGGCCAGCATCTCGGCCACCCGCGCGTGCTCCTGGATCAGTTTCTTGAGGCGGTCGGTCGCGATCAGGAGCTCGTGCAGGCCGCAGCGGCCCTTGAAACCGCTGCCGCCGCACTTGTCGCAGCCGACAGTCTTGTAGAAGGTGAGCTGGCCCTTGTCGTTGCCATAGAGCTTGACCCACTCCTTGTAGACCGCCTCCATCGCGCCCTTGGGGTCCGCCTTGAACCTCGACGTCGCCATCAGCTCATCGCAGTACTCCCTGAGGAAAGAGGTGAGCTCGGCCGACTCGGGCGTGTAGGGCTGCTTGCAGCTGCACAAGCGCTTAGCGAGACGCTGTGCCAGGATGCCGAGCAACGCATCGGAGAAGTTGAAAGGATCCATCCCCATGTCGAGCAGCCGGATGATCGACTCGGTCGCGGAGTTGGTGTGCAGTGTCGCGAACACCAGGTGGCCGGTAAGCGAAGCCTCGATGCCCGTCCCCGTGGTTTCCTTGTCGCGCATCTCGCCGACCATGATGATGTCGGGATCGGCGCGGAGAAAGGCCTTCATCACCGCGGCGAAGTCGAGGCCGGCCTTCTTGTTGACCTGGACCTGGCGCAGGCCTTTCTGCGTGATCTCGACCGGGTCCTCCGCGGTCCAGATCTTGGTATCGGGCGTGTTCAGATATTTCAGAACCGAGTGCAGGGTGGTGGTCTTGCCCGAGCCGGTTGGCCCGCAGACGAAGAACAGGCCATAGGGCTTCGACACGGTTCTGTGCAGCTCGTCGAGATTGCGCAGGGTGAAGCCCATCTTCTCCAGCGGAATCGGCTCGCCCGCCGCCAGAATCCGCATCACGATGTCCTCGACGCCGCCGGCGGTCGGGATGGTGGCGACCCGCAGCTCGATGTCGAGCGGGCCGAACTTCTTGAACTTGATCTTGCCGTCCTGGGGCTTTCTTTTCTCCGAGATATCCAGGTCGCACATGATCTTGATGCGCGCGGCGAGCGCCGCGCGATAGCTCGCCGGCACTTCGATGTAGGGACCGAGCGAGCCATCCTTGCGGAAGCGGATCTCGGTCTTCGCCTTGCCGGGATAGGGCTCGACGTGAATGTCGGAGGCACCCTGGTTGTACGCGTCGATGATCACCTTGTTCACGAGCTTCACCAGTTCGTTGTCGGCGGCCGCCGAGACCTCGTCGGAGCTGCCTTCCAGCACCTCGCCCGGATCATCCTCGAGATCGTGCAGCATGTCGTCGATGTTGCCGCTATCCACGGCCTCCGCGCCGTAGAAGTGGTTGCAGGTGTCCTTGAAATCCTTGCGCGTGGTGACGCGGTAGGCGAGGCGCGCCTTCGGAAATACGTTGGCCGCGATCCGCGAGGACTTGATGCGCTCCGGATCGAGGCACATCACCGCCAGCCCTTCCTTGCTGTCGTCGATCGGCAGCCACTGATTCGCCTCGACGTATTCGCGCTTGAGGTTCTTCAGCAGGTCCATCGGTTTCACGCGGTCGGGCTTGAATGCCTCGTACGGCACGCCGAAGAACTTGGACAGGGCGGCGCCGATCGCCGGCACCTTTACCTGAAACTCATCGGTAAGCACCGACTCGATGTCGACCGCCTTCTTGCGCGCCTGGCGCGAGGCGAGTTCGAACTCGCCCGCCGACAGCACGGCGTCCGCGATCAGGTAGTCGTACTTCGTCTTGACGACCTGCGGTTTCTGGCGCTGCTTGAAGGCGATCGCGAGGGTCTGCGACAGCTCGGCGACGCCTTCCTCGGTGAGCGAGCCGAACGGCACACCCGCCTTGTTGTTGATGATCTGGATGACGCCGATCAGGTCGTTGCTGCCGCCCTCCACGATCGGCGCCACCAGCATCTGCTTGGTGCGGTAGCCGGTGCGCTTGTCCACCTCCTGCAGGAAGCGCAGGTTCGGATTCAGCGAGCGCAGCTCGCCTTCGTCGTAGACGTCCCTGATGTTCGCCGTCTTCTTGGACAGGGCAACGTAGCCGGCGATGGAGTGCTCGGCGATCGGCAGCTTCAGGTCCTTGAAGGAATTGAGACCGGTCTTGACCTTGGAGATGATGGACTGCTTGTCCTCGCCCATCGAGTAGATCGTCAGGCGGTCGGCGTTGAACAGGCCGCAGATATCGGCGCTCACCTCGAGCATGATCTCGTCGATGTTGTTCGTTGCGTGGATCTTGTTGGTGACCGCCTGCAGCTGTTTCTGGAACGCGAGGCGCGCGCCGACATCGGTCTGCGCCGCCGCGTGCGGGCTGAGAACTGCGCTCATTGACTGCCTCCCCTGATTGCCTTGAGCTGCCTTCTTGCTAGACTTTCAATCGTAGTCCTAGATGCCATGATTTACAACGAAATTTTCCCCGCTTTATCCCATCCGGGCTGGATTCTTTGCAATTTTTGATCAAGCCGTCCTCTCGGCCACTTTCAGACCACCTTCGAGCACCCAGACCCTGAAGCCGCGCTGGGCGAACAGGAAGGCGGCGGCAGCGCTGCGCCGCCCGCTCTGGCAGTACGCGACGTATTCCTTGGAGCGATCCAGGACCGCGAACATGTTGCGCACCTCGGCGAGCGGCACGTTGATCGCGCCCGGCAGCTTGTCGTACTGGTACTCGGAGGGATAGCGCACGTCGAGCCACAGCGCGCCGGCCCGCACCAGGGCCGCGGCGTCCTCGAAGCCGGCGCGCTTGAGCAGCGGCTCGCGCAGCAGCTCGTTGAAATGCTCCTTGTCCAGCCGCAGCAGCAGCGCGTCGCCCAGCGCCACGACCGTGGCGTTGCGCTTGGCCTCGGAAACCAGGGCCTCCTCGCCGAAGGCGTCGCCCCCTTTCAGCTCCGCGAGCACCACCTTGGCGCCGCCGACCAGTCTCTCGACCTGGAAACGGCCTGACTCGACCACGTAGTAATAGTCGCCCTCGTCACCCTCGCGGATGATGACGTCGCCGCGCGCGGCGTTGACGCGCTCGAAGCGCTTGAGCAGCTCGTCGATGTGCGCGGCCGGCAGCTGCGCGAAGGCGCCGCTCCTCAAGGTGCTCAGGGAGAACGCGCCGGTGATGAGGCGGGCGTCGCTGCGCACCGCGCGCCCCATCACCGAGCCCTCCCCCGAGCCGCCGGCGACCTGGTCCCAGGTCGCGAGGATATCGAGCACATCGTCGTCGACCGAGAGCAGGTCGACGTCCGTAATCGCCTTGCTGCGGCCGATGCGCGGCTTCTGGCGGTTGAGCGCCTGGCGCGTCTCTTCGCTGCCGCCGACCACGACCAGGGTGCCGCCCCCTTCGTACGCGAGCAGCAGCTCCCCCTGCAGCAGGAAGACCGACTGCGCCGCCTTCATCCGTTCCTTGAGCGGATCGCTGCCGCGCGCACCGCGCTCGACTACGGCCACCTGTGCAAGCTCCGCGAGACGCTCGGGCGACAGGCCGGCGAGCGGGGTCAGGGTGGCGAGCTGCTCGGGCGTGGCCCGTGCAGTCTGGGCGTTCATTGCTAGAACTCGAGAACCAGATTGTTCTGCAGCATGCGCGGCTGGAACGTGCCCGCGCACTCCTCGATCTCGAGCATGGTCGGCTCGATCTCGCCGGGCTTCATGTGCGTGATG
>WNFI01026872.1_pt1 | contig 43344 bp, 40 predicted proteins | sample 5400471 | NCBI WGS metagenome assembly WNFI01 (sample SAMN13153348, study PRJNA577476) | soil metagenome | isolation source: 100 cm saprolite on Douglas fir-dominated hillslope | place: USA:California | collected 2013-09-17 | reverse complement strand
TTTCACGCCAAGCCCCGGCCGTACTCGATGCGCCTGTTCGTGGGCATCGGCGCACTCATGGGCCTGGCCGGGGTCGCCATCTCCGCCACCAAACTCCCGGCCTCGGCCGGTGGCGGCTCAATCATCACCACGATCGCCGTCGCCCTCGCCCCCACGCTGCTGATCATCCCCGCGCTGCTGACGCTCGTGCCGCGCTCCAAGGCATAGCGATAACCATGGCGGTGGCAGGCATCTCCCCGCGCGATCGGGCCGACCGTGCTCAACCCGTTCATCTGGGACCGCCCGCTCGACGACCCGTCGAAGATCGTCGGGATGGAGCCGTTCGCGAATCACGTGGCGCTGACGTTGAAGGGGCAGACGAATGTGGCTCTGTTCGGGCCGCGTGACACGGGAAAGACGACGTTCACGAACCAGCTGTCGGTGGAGCTGGAAAAGGACGATGGCGCGGGGGCGCCACGATTCGATGTGGTCACGGTCAACCTGCAGCGCGTGGTGAGCATCCCGGGGTTCATCGGATGCGTCCATGATGCGATGACGGGGCACCCGGCCAAGAACTTGCGGCGGGCAGCCCTGCGGCAGATCGGGGCGCTGGAGAAGGAGATCGGCTTCGACATCAGGGTGGTCAAGGGGTCTGTCAAAAGCGCAACGGCGAGCCCGGCCCAGGACGCAGAGACCTTGCACGCGCAGCTCGTGGCACTCCGCTCTCTCGCGGATCACCTCGTCGTCGTCTTCGACGAGTTCCAGCGCCTGCGGCACTGCCCAGGCGATCCGCTCGCGATCATCCGCTCGGCGCTCATGAGCTCGGGCGCGAATCATGTGTCGCTGCTGTTCACCGGATCGATTCGCAACGCACTGAAGATGATGCTCGAGGATTCCGGCCAGCCGATCTTTGGCGAGGCAGCGCAGATGCAATTGCCGGCGATCGAGCGCGCCGACTTCATGGAGTACCTCGACTTCCAGTTCCAGGAGACGGGCAAGCCGGCCGATGATGAGGCGCTCAACTACCTGCTCAGCGCCGCTCGGGGCCACCCCCGCAGCACGCAGCAGCTCGCCTGGGAGTGCTGGACAAGCACAGCTTCGGGCGACCCGGTGACGCTCGGCACTGTGACCGACGCCTACGACCGGCTCGTGCAGACGATCGAGCGCTCGGAGTTCGCATCAGTCCTCAACGTCCTGATGAGCGGCGACGAGGCAGAGGCGAACGAGGTCCGCGCCCTCCAGCTACTCGCTGACCGCGGCGGCGAGAACGTCACGAGCCGTGGCCTCGTCACGCTGTACGGGTTCTCGAGCCACTCGCGGGTGCCCACGGCGCTCGGGCGGTTGCAGGGGCGCGGGCTGGTCGACCAGCGAGATCGCGGCTGGTACATCGTGGACCCGCTGTTCGCCGAGTGGCTGCGGCGAGCCTCGCCGCTCGCAGACCGCCCCGCCCTGGAAGCCCCCCGCGAGGCGTAGGTGCGTGTACCGGGTATGCGGTACGGGATTGGACCTAGCAGGCGGTAAGTTCCCGAGCAGCCGGCTATGAGCGGGCACGGGCGAAAGACCCGGAGCCTGCGCCGAGTCGCGGTGAGCGGCCAGCTGATCATTCAGGAGGCCTATTAGGCATGCAATTTCGCCGCCGGACGGAACGAGCACGCGATTAGGTTGCACGTCGGGCGCAAAGACGCTGCAAAACATTCGGAAACCGCGAATCCGGCTCTACAACGGAGGGGGGGAGATTCGAACTCCCGGTACGCCAATAAGACGCACAACGGTTTTCGAGACCGCCGCATTCAACCGCTCTGCCACCCCTCCGGGGGGAGACGGCCCAAGGCTAGATGATCGGCGCAGAGTCCGCCGTGGCTTAGCCGCGGAAGGCCGCGGTGCTCCTGGCGGCGGCCTTCCTGGCCGCGCGCTGAGCCGCCATCGCCGCCGTGGCAGCCTTGTAGGCAGAGACCAGGTTCGACAGGGACTCGTGCGAGGTTTCGCCGACGTTCGGCATGTACACCGGGCCCTTGGCCCCCTTCGGGAGGATTCCGATCTCGAGGTGGGGCGCCGAGGAGATGCCGACGTGGCCGCAGCCCACGTCGGCGATCGGCTGCCCGGCGCTCACCTTCGTGCCGACCGGGACGAGGTCCGGGCCCGCGTGGCCGTAGTAGACGTAGCGCCCTTCGTCCGGGCCGCTTTCGATGTGCAGCACGGGCGCCCAGGAGCCGAAGCCTTCGAGGCCCTCGCGCACGATCGTGCCCGAGGCGACAGCCAGCTCGACGAGGTGCGAGCCGCATTGGTTCGCCGTGCCGCCGAGGTCTACGCCCTGGTCGAGCGACCACCAGCTGCGCGGCGCGACGTGGGAGAGGGGATAGAGGGGGAACACCCACCCTTTGGCGCCGATCGGGTACGGGCTCGTCGCGAACACGGCTGCCGGCGCCCCGGTGACCGGCGTCGCGGCGCCCGCACCGGAGGGGTTCGAGCTGGGGTTGGACGACGGCCCCGACCCGGGAGCCGCCGTGCCGCCGGCTTCGGCCGCGGAGGCGGCCGCCGCACCGACAAGCGCCGTCGCGAGCATCACGACCGGAATGACCAGCAACAAAATGACGGTTCGCGCCGGGGGGCGCACGGATCGCCGCATCTGCCTTTCAGTTCGTCGGCCGGCGGGGTTAGCTGACGGGCTAGCGACAATTCGCCTCCCGCGGATTCACCGCGAGACTCGCCCCAACAACTTGGGTCCCCCGCTCCCGAGCACAGCCCGGGATTAGGCAGGCGGCAGCCTAACGGATGTCCCGGCGGAGTGCGCCGCCGGTGCGTCGCCGCTCAGGAGGAGCCGGCATAGAGCTGGCGCATCAGCGCGTAGACGACCGCGGATGTCTGCCCGAAGGAGGCGCAGCAGGTGGATCCGCCCGGCGGCGTGATCCCGATCTCCAGATGCGGCCCGGAGGAGATGCCGACGACTCCACAGCCGACCTCGGCGATCGGCTGCCCAGCTTCGACGTGGGCGCCGACCGGCACCAGGGCGGGGGCCGCGTGTCCGTAGTAGACGTACCAGCCCGCATAGGGGCCAGCGTCGATACGGACGACCGGGGCGTAGGGGCCGAACCCCGGGATGCCCTCCCGCACGACAGTCCCGGACGTGAGCGCCACCTCGACGGCGGCGTTGCCGCAGGCGCCGCCACGGGTCGCCATGTCGACGCCCTGGTCTTCACTCCACGTCGACGGACCCAACGCGACCGCCAGGGGCTGGATCGGGAAGGCCCAGTTGAAGCCCCCTCCGCCACCGAGGTAGGTGGCGCCTTTTTCGAACGATTCAACCGAGTCTCCCTTCGGGACGATGATCCCCGCCTTGCGTGCCTTGGCGATCTCCGCCTTGATCTGGGCATCCGAGCGCGCCCCGGCCGCGACGCTGCCGTAGCCCTTCGAGCTGGCTGCCGGCAACGCGTCTGCCTTGCCGATCTTCCCGCCAACCTCCGTCCTGTCGATCTTCGCGGCCGTCTTGCGGCTCGGTGGCTTCACCAGCGATCGCTTCGCCGTCGCCCCCTTTGCGCCGCTGCCCAGGCCGGGGTCGCGCCCAGCATGCGCTTTTTTTCCCGTCGCCGCCGCCGGCTGGGATGAGGAAGAGGAGGAGGAGGAGGAGCTCGCGGTCGCGTGCCGCGCGGCGTGGGAAGGGGAGCCGCAGGCGCTCAGCGCAAGGGCCAGAACAGACAGCGTCGCGGCCCCTGGCAGGGCGCGCCGCAGCGAGACCGGGGGTCGGCGCCCGTGAGCAGCCGCCGGAGATCGCCCGAGGGGATCGTCATGGGCCACTTGCGAGCGCATCGAGCTCATCGCCGCGCCGCGAAGAAGGCACTCAGCAGGGCTCCGGACTCCTCCGCGAGCAGGCCGCCGGAGACCTCGGGACGGTGGTTCAGACGGGGCTCCCCGGTCACGTCCAGCACGCTGCCACAAGCGCCCGCCTTGGGGTCCGCGGCGCCGTAGACGACCCGGGGCAGGCGGGCCAGCACGACCGCGCCGGCGCACATCGCGCAAGGCTCGAGGGTGACGTAGAGGACCGCGTCGAGCACCCGCCAGCTACCGTCCAGCCGCGCGGCCTCACGCAGGGCCAGCACCTCGGCATGGGCCGTCGGATCGCCGCGCAGCTCACGCTCGTTGTGACCGCTCGAGAGCACCTCGCCATCGCGGACGATGACCGCTCCGATCGGCACGTCCTCGTGTTCTGAGGCAAGCTCCGCCTCGCGCAGCGCGAGCCGCATGAAGTAGTCGTCGCGTGGAAAGAATCGCTCGCCCATCGAGTTCCCCGCGACGCCTGCGAACGTGCTTACTCGCCCGGCGCCCGGGCACATCATCATTACCAAGCGCGATGAGCACCTCCATCCCCACCCGACCGCCCGCAAGGCGCCTGCGCGCAGCTTCCGCATGCGGGCTGATCGTCTTCGCCATGGGCGCGGGCGCCCGCGCCGCCTCCGCGGCCGGCCCGTCCCCCCGCCGCATCGTCGTCCGCTACTCCGAACCCAGGAGCGCCGCAGTCGCCGCGACCGCGTCCGCGACGTCCTCCGGCGAACAGCCGGGCCGCACGGTGGTCATGAAGGTCCGGGCGGGGCGGAGCCTGGACGCGGAACTGCGAGCGCAGCGGCGGAGGCGGGGAGTCCAGTGGGCCGTGCCGGACTACGTCGCGCACACCGCCGGCGCGGTCGTGCCTGACGACGAGGGCGCAACGAAAGTCCCCGGCGGCTGGCAGGAACTGCAGTGGAACTTCTCCGGCCCGTTCGGCATCGGCGCGCCCGAAGCGTGGAGCAACGTCGCCGCGGCCGGCGCCGCCGGCGGGCGCGGCGTCGTGGTCGCGGTGCTCGACACCGGCGTCGCGTACGCCAACCGAGGCCGCTTCCGGCTCTCGCCCGACTTCGGACGCTGGCAGTTCGTCAAGGGCTATGACTTCGTCGGACACGATCCCTACCCAAACGACCGAAACGGCCATGGCACGTTCGTCGCGGGCACGATTTCCGAGGACACGAACAACCTCACCGGCCTGACCGGCCTCGCCTATGGCGCCCGCATCATGCCGGTCCGGGTGCTCGACACAGAGGGCGAAGGCGAAGCCTCGACGATCGCCGAAGGGGTCCGCTTCGCCGTCGAGCACCGCGCCCAGGTGATCAACCTGAGCCTCGAGTTCTCCCCGGGCGTGACGGCTTCGGACATCCCGGAGCTGATCGAAGCGCTGCGCTATGCCCACCGCCATCGTGTCCTCGTGGTGGGGGCCGCCGGCAACGAGGGACACACGGCCGTGGCGTATCCGGCCCACGCCCCCTACGTCGTCTCGGTCGGAGCGACAACCGAACACGGCTGCCTCGCGGCCTATTCGAACGACGGCTCGGGCCTGACGCTCGTCGCGCCCGGCGGAGGCGCCGACGCGGACCTGCCGGGCGACCCGAACTGCGACCCGGAAAAGCCGGGCCGGGACATCTATCAGGTGACCTTCACGGGCAGCTCCGTCCAGCGCTTCGGGCTGCCGAGCGGCTACGAAGGCACCTCGATGGCGACCCCCCATGTGTCCGCCGCCGCGGCGCTCGTGATCGCCACCGGCGTGCTCGGCCACCACCCGACGCCCGCGCAGCTGACCGCAAGGCTGCGAGCGACGGCGCGCGGGCTCGGCGGCGGCGGGGACGAACGGCTCTACGGTGCAGGGCTGCTCAACGCGGCGGCGGCGACGGCACCGGGCGGACCGGGCGCACTCGCCGCCAAAGTCCGCTAGCTGCACTTCCCGGAGGCGGTCAGCTCCCGACGTTCGTGCATCACGTGCTCGCCCGCTCCTCGCACGCCGCCACCCAAACCAGCTCGGTAGCGGCCGACTCGCCACAGCAACCCGCCAACGAGCCGCAGGCCGTCATGATGAGACCGGTCACACCGAAGCAGCTGGTCGGTCGCTTATCGTGTCGGGAGTGAGGCCGAGGCCCAAGCGTAAGTTCGCAGTCCACGAAGCGACGCCGATCATATGTAGCTGCGCACTGGTGGCGACGCTCGCGCTGATCTTGGTGCCGACGCTGGTGAACGCCACGAGCTCCAAGTCGCATTCGCCGAGCGAAGCCGGCTGCCCGATCTTCCCGGCGAGCAATCCGCTCAATCAGGACATATCGCATGCCCCGGTGGATCCGAACTCAGCCAACTACATAGCGAGCATCGGAGCCGGCGCTCATCTGCACCCTGACTTCGGGAGCGATCCGCGATACGGGATGTCATATGTGGTCGTCGGTGCCCACCAGCGGAAGGTCCGGGTCCGGTTCACGGAATTCGGTGGCCAGTCCGACCACGGCGGCTACCCGATCCCGGACAACGCTCCCGTGCAATCCGCCGGCGAAGCCGTGGATCGTCACGTGCTCGTCCTACAGGCGGGGAGCTGCAAGCTGTATGAGCTCTACAGGGCAAACCGCACCGGCGGCGGGTGGCAAGCGGGGGCTGGAGCGATCTTCAACCTCCGCAGTAACGCGTTGCGCCCCGCCGGCTGGACTTCTGCCGATGCCGCGGGCCTCCCGATCTTCCCCTTGATCGCCCGCTACCCCGAGGTGCAGGCCGGGCGGATCGACCATGCCCTGCGAGTCACGGTCGACGCTAGCCAGCGCGGCTACATAAGCCCCGCAAGGCACTTCGGCTCGGGGAGCTCGAACCCGAACGACCCTCCCATGGGCCTGCGCCTGCGGCTCAAGTCGAGTTTCTCTCTTAGTGGCTTCCACGGACAGTCGCTGGTGCTGCTAACCGCGATGAAGCGCTACGGCCTGATCGTCGCGGACAACGGGTCGCCCTGGAACCTCAGTGGCGCCCCGGACCGGCGCTGGCACAACCAAGACCTCGCGCAGCTCGACCGCGTCCCCGGCTCGGCGTTCGAGGCCGTGAAGACCGGAGTCATCCACCACCGCAGTTGAGCGTGCTTCGGGCGGTGGGCCGCCGGCTCACTGGTGCTGGCTCACCCGGGCGGCGGCCCAGCGTACTATGCGCACCGGTGAAGCTTTTGACGCCGCGCAAGGTGCTGGACCGACTTGCCGATTTGGCGGCCGACTCGATCGACGCTCAGGCGCTCCAAGCACTCGCACCGCTGTCGGGGCCGTTTCTCCCCAGCACCAGTTCCAGCATGCGGCCCGCGGCGATCCTTGCGGTCGCGAGCGACATCGTGATCAACCACAGGCGGACGATCGTGGAGTGCGGCAGCGGAAACTCAACGATATTCGCGGCACGGGCGTTGTCACAGGAGGGCATCGATGGACACATCCACAGCGTGGACCACGACCCGGAGTGGGCCGCCCTGACGGCTCGCGCCGTCGCCCGAGAGAACCTAGGTCAATGGGCAACGGTGATCTGCGCCCCCCTCGTGAACGGGTGGTATGACATCAACAGCTTGCCTATGGTGGAGGGCATCGACCTGTTGGTTGTCGACGGCCCTCCGTCATTCACGCGTGAGAAAGAGCTGGCTCGCGCACCGGCGCTGGACGTCTTTTGGGATCGGCTCGCGCCCGGGGCCACGATAATTCTTGATGATTCCGGTCGCCGTGGCGAGAAGCACGTGATCGCCGCGTGGCGGAAGCGCCGCGGCGTCGAGCTTCGCCATCAACGAGGCGGTCACGCACTCGCCCGGCTCGATCAGCATTCAACGCCTCGCCAGGCCCATCGCCAGCGCTCTGATCAACGACGCGTCGAGGGCGCGGCCGTTGACTGGGCACAGAATGTGAACAGTTAGCTGTAATACCTGGAGCGTTGATCAGTCGCTGGGCCCTCAGCCCACCAGCTAACCGGACGACCGTCCCTAGACCCACGCCCAGCCTCCCGTGACGATCACATCCGCGATGGGCGAGGACGCCGTCGAGCATTGCGATATCGCCGTCGTCGGCGGCGGCATCCTCGGCTTGGCCGTGGCGAGAGAGCTGACCGCCCGGCGACCGCGGGCTTCCGTCTGCGTGCTCGAGCGCGAGCCCGAGGTCGGCACCCACCAGACAGGCCACACCTCGGGCGTGATCCACGCCGGCGTTTACTACCTGCCCGGCTCGCTGAAGGCGCGGCTGTGCGTCGCCGGCGCGCGCGAACTTTACGAGTACTGCGAGCGCAAAGGGATCGCAGCCGACCGCTGCGGCAAGGTGATCGTCGCGACCGACCGCTCCGAGCTGGAGCGCCTCGGCGAGCTGGAGCGCCGCGGGCAGGCAAATGGCGTGCCCGGACTGCGGCGCATCGACGCCGACGGCATCGCCGAGTTGGAGCCGCACGCGCGCGGCATCGAGGGCCTCCACTCGCCGGGCACCGGCATCGCCGACTTCCGATCCGTCGCCCGGGCGTACGCCGGCGACGTCGCTGCGGCCGGCGGCAGCGTCGCCACCGCCTGCGAGGTGCAGGCGGTGAACGTCAACGGCCGCGCCCTCCGGCTCACCCACAGCCGCGGCGTCACCGAGGCGCGCAACGCGATCTTCTGTGCGGGGGCTTGGGCGGACCGCCTCGCCGTTGCGGCCGGCGCCGACCCGGATCCGCGGATCATCCCCTTCCGCGGTGCCTATCTGCGGCTGCGCCCCGAGCGCCGCCACCTCGTGCGCTCACTCATCTACCCTGTGCCAGACCCCTCACTCCCGTTTCTCGGGGTCCACCTGACCAAGCAGATCGACGGCGAGGTGCTCGTCGGGCCGACGGCCCTGTTGGCGGGGGCGCGCGATGCCTACAGCCTGGGTCACGTCCGCCGCCGCGACGTCACCGAGACGCTCGCCTGGCCCGGCACGTGGCGGATGCTCGCGCGCTGGTGGCGGACCGGCATCAGCGAGCTGAGTCACGCCGCGCTGCGTTCTGCGTTCGTGCGGGCGGCGGCGCGCTATGTGCCGGAGCTCGCCCCGGCCGACGTCGAACCCTCTTTCGCCGGTGTGCGCGCGCAGGCGCTCGCGCGAGACGGCGAGCTCGTCGACGACTTCGTCTTCTCTTACACCCAGCGCGCGCTGCACGTGCGCAATGCTCCCTCTCCGGCCGCGACCTCCTCGCTCGCCATCGCCCGCCACGTCGTGGCGCAGGCCGAGCGATCCTTTGCCTAGGTCGACCGCGCGGAAGGTGGCCGGGCCGCGCCGAGCTTCGGCGCGCGGGCTCGCGCGTGCCAGCTGACGCCGGATGCGCCGCGGCGGTTGCTCGGCGGGCGCCTGGCCCGCCTTGCGGCCGTCAGGTCGTCCTGATTATCAGCACCGAGCAGGGCGCGTGGTGGGAGACCTTGTTCGGCACCGAGCCGAGCAGGAAGCGCTTCGCGCCGGTCATGCCCTTGTTGCCCACGATGATCAGATCGGCGCCCTGCTCCTCGGCGACGTCGAGGATCGCGTCCGCCGGATCGCCCTGGCGCGGGAAGACCGCCACCTCGACGCCCGCCTCCGCTGCGATCGCAGCGGCCGCCTCGAGCGTCGCGTCGACGTCCTCACGAGGGTTGATCGCCCACTGCAGGTCCTCCGGCGCCTGCTGGCGTTCCTCTCTCAGGCGCGCCTCGGGGACGGGTTCGTAGGCGCTCACGAGCTCCACCTTCGCGCCCACAGATCGGGCGAGATCCGCCGCTTGGCGTACCGCCTCGGTCGCCGTGTCCGACCCGTCGGTCCCCACCACGATCGATTTGAACATCGTTCTCCCTTTCCGCTGTCAGACCCACCGCCCGGCGTGAGCGATCATATCCTCGCCGGCCCGGCGAGGAACCTACGCGAGCTTCGTGATCGCGATGATCATCCCGATCACCACGACCGTGACGATCGCGATCTGCAGCCAGATCCAAGTCGAGGGCATCGTCGCGACACCCTACTGCGTGCCGATGGCGCTCATCCGTGAGCGCGAGCCCGACGAGAGCGCCCCATCGGCCGGTATCGTGCCGACGATGCACCGGCGCCCGCACAAGCTGATTGCCGCCGTCGGGCCGGCGGTGTGCGGGATGGCGTTGCTGTTGTTCGCCGGAAACGTGGCAGCCAAGCCCAAGCATCCCAGGCCGGCTGCGCCGCTCGGCGGCGTGAACATCGACGGCCTCATCTACGGCGCGCGGCTGTCGTCTGCCGATCAGGACATCGCCGTCGCCAAGAGGCTCCATGCTCGAGTTGTGCGCACGGAGGTGTTCTGGTCGATCCTCGAGCCTCGCGCCGCCGGGCAGATCGACCCCCATGCGCTGGCGTTCGTCGACAGGCTGGTTGCAGACGCCGCGGCGGCTCACATCAAGGTCATCGCAACCGTGCGCGGCACCCCTTGCTGGGACTCCTCTGCGCCGGCGGCGCTGACCGGCAGCTGCTCGCCGACGGACCTCAGCGGAGCCAACGCGTGGCCTCCGCGCGATCCGGCCGAATACGCGCGGATCGTGTCGTTCATCGTCCGACGTTACGGCACGCGGCTCGCAGCGATCGAGATCTGGAACGAGCCCGATCAGTCCAACGAAAAGTACTTCGCCGGCCCAGACAAAGCGGCCCGCTATGCCGCGCTGCTGCGCGCCGCATACCCGGCGATCAAGCAAGCCAACCCGCGCGTGGCCGTGCTCGCCGGATCGCTCGTGGGCTCCAACGGCGTGTTTCTGCGGGCGCTGTACGCAGCAGGCATCAAGGGCTACTACGACGGGCTCGCGATCCACTACTACACGCTCACGCTCGCATCGCTGCGCTCCATTCGCGAAGTGCAGCTGGCCAACGGCGACTCGAAGCCGCTGTGGCTGGACGAGTTCGGCTGGCCCAGCTGCTGGCCCCACGAACGGATCCAGGAGGAACAGGCGTGCGTGACTCCGCGGGCCCAGGCGACGAACATCGGGAGCATCTTCCGCGCGCTTGCGAACACGCCCTGGGTCGCCGCAGATGTGATCTTCGAGCTGCGCGACTACCGCCACGTGGACTTCGGCGTCGTCACGCACCCCGGCGCCCAGAAGCCCGCGTTCAAGGAGCTTTCGTCCGTCCTGGCCTCCCCCTACAACGCCCGGGTCAGCCCAGTGACGCTGCGACTGAGCCGTCACGGCCCGCGCATCGTCGCCGCCGGCTCTGGGCCCGTGGGTGACTTCATGGGCCTCGAAGTCTTCAGTGCCGGCGCGCTTCGCTACCGGGCCGTGTTCACTCTCGACCGCTTCAACCACTACTCGATCGCGCTGCCGCGGGTGCTCGGGACGCGCGGACTACGTGTGCGTGTGTTCCAGTACTGGTCCGGCGTCGCGCACGCCGCGCAGAAGCGAATCTGACCCGCGGTCGTGCCCGCCAGGCCGACCGCGATCATCGGCGCCTCGGGGGCGCTCGGCTTCGGGCTGGCGCTGCGCCTGGCCGAGGCCGGCTCGCCGATCGCAATCGGCTCACGTGACCCGGAGCGGCTCTCAGAGCTGCTCGCCCGAGCGCGCGCGGCCGTCCCGGACGGCTCCTTCTCCGCCCACGACAACGCAGCGGCCGTCTCCGAAGCAGAGGTCGCGATGCTGACTGTCCCGTTCCGCAACCACGCCGAGACGATCCACAGCATCGCCGGGGCGCTCCGGCCCGGCCAGCTGCTGATCGACGCGACCGTCCCGCTCGCGAGCGCCGTCGACGGAGAGCCGACCCGGCTTCTCGGCATCTGGCAGGGCTCCGCCGCGGAGCAGGCCCGGGAGCTGGCGCCCAAGGGTGTGCGGGTGGTCTCGGCGCTGCACACGGTCAGCGCGGCCTCCTTGACCGATCTCGAGCACCCGCTCGAACAGGACGTGCTGCTGTGCGGGAACTCCACCGAGGCCAAGCGCGAGGCGGCCGCGCTGATCGAGCGCGTACGGGGGTTGCGCTGCGTGGACTGCGGGGGCCTGGAGATCTCGCGGATCACCGAGTCGATGACGGCCTTGATGATCGCCGTGAAGATCCGCTACACCAACCACGCCGGCGTACGGCTCACGGGCCTGCCGGAGGCGATCTGGGACTAACGGCGCAGGCGCGTGAACTTTGAGAGCATAGGCGGAGTGTCACTGCGAGTGGGAACAGACCTGGTCTCCGTCGAGACCGTGCGTGGCTCGATCGACACGCACGCCGAGCACTACCTGGAGCGGGTCTACACCGAGCAGGAGGTCGAGGACTGCCGGACGTCCGGGGGCCTCGACGCCGAGCGGTTGGCGGGACGGTTCGCCGCCAAGGAGGCGACGCTGAAGGTCCTGCGGCCCCGGGAGCAGGGCATTCCGTGGAACGCGATCGAGGTCCGCCGCGACCCCAGCGGCTGGGTCGAGCTCGAGCTGAGCGGGCCGGCGGCCGCACTGGCCCTCGAGGCGGGCGTCACCGATCTGTCCCTCAGCATCGCCCACGAGGGCGATTTCGCGACTGCCGTGGTCGTCGCCCAGTGCGCTTCAGATTCTCAGGCGAGCGTCCGATAACAGCCCCGTGAACGAGGAGATACGCCAGATAATCAAGGACCACGGCCGGCTTCCGGTGGACGTCGACTCGCTGGCCGACGACGCCGACCTGTATGAAGCCGGGATGACCTCGCACGCCAGCGTCAACCTGATGCTCGGCCTGGAGGACAGCTTCGACGTCGAGTTTCCCGACCACATGCTGAAGCGGAGCGTCTTCGAGAGCATCAACGCGATCGCCTCGGCGCTCAGGGAGCTCGAGCAGGAGGCCGCCGCGTGAGCGTCGCGGTCGAACGCGACCAGGCATTCCTTGACGGCGTGCGCAGGATCGCCGAAGAGGTCGCGGCCCCGAACGCCTACGACGTCGATCGCGCGGCGCGGTTCCCCTCGGAGACGCTGGACGCCCTGCGCGAGCAGCAGGCGCTGTCCGCCTATGTGCCGGAGGACCTCGGCGGCGGCGGCGTGTCCTTCGAGGCCCTCGCCGGGGCCTGCTTCGAGCTCGGTCGCCACTGCGGCGCCAGCGCGATGGTCTTCGCCATGCACCAGATCCAGGTCGCCACGATCGTCCGGCACCTCGACGACGCGCCCTGGTTCGAAAGCTACCTCCGCGACCTGGTCGGGCGCCAGCGGCTGGTCGCATCGGTCACCTCCGAGGTCGGCACCGGCGGGGACATGGGCAGCTCGATCGCCGCCGTGGAAGCAAACGGCGACGGCCTGGCCCGCTTCGAGAAGCAGGCACCGACCGTCAGCTACGGCGCCTACGCCGACGACCTGCTGACGACGCTGCGCCGCTCGCCCGACGCCGAGCCGGGGGATCAGGTTTGCGTTCTGACCAGCAACACCCAGCACACGCTCGAGCCGACTGGATCGTGGGACCCGCTCGGGATGCGCGGGACGTGCTCGCCCGGCAACATCGTGCGCGCCGAGTTCCCGCTCGAGCAGGTCCTGCCCACGCAGTTCGCGAGCGTCATGAACCAGTCGATGGTGCCGATCTCGCACATCCTCTGGTCGCACCTGTGGCTCGGCATCGCCACCGACGCGTTCGGCCGAGCCCGTGCCTTCGTGCGAGCGGCGGCCAAGCGCAAGCCCGGCGAGCCGCTGCCGGCCGCGATCCGGCTGTCCCAGCTGATGAGCGAGCTCTCGCTGCTGCGCGCCGAGGTGTACTCGGCGCTGCGCGAGTTCGTCGAGGCCTCCGAGGAGGACCGCTCGCGGCTCTCGGAGATGGCCACGATCCTGCGCTTCAACAACCTCAAGATCGCCGCCTCCGAGCAGGCGCCCCGCGTCTGCCAGGGAGCGCTCGGGGTGTGCGGCATCGTCGGCTTCAAGAACGACACGCCCTTCAGCGTCGGCCGTCACCTGCGCGACACGATGTCGGCCTCGCTGATGGTCGCCAACGAGCGCATTCACCAGACCAACGCGAGCCTGCTGCTGATCGCCAAGGAGGTCTAGGCCCGTGGCCGAGTTCCGTGAGGGAACCCCGGAGCAGACGGCCTTCCTCGAGCAGCTCGTCCAGCACGGCCTGCTGATCGAGAGCGGCGTCTCGGGCGTGTACGGCCGCGGCCAGGAGTTCGAGCGCGTCCGCTTGGCGTTCGACGCGCTCGTCACCCGCAGCGGCAGCGCGGACGAACCCGAGCACATCGCGTTCCCGCCGCTGCTGCCTCGGGAGCAGCTCGAGAAGATCGGCTACCTCAAGAACTTCCCCCACCTCGCAGGCTCGATATTCGGCTTCGAGGGCAACGAGCAGCAGGCTGCAGCCCAGGAGGAGCGTGCGAGCAGGCACGAGGACTGGAGCGACTTCCAGGCGATGACCGACCTCGTCCTGACCCCCGCCGCGTGCTACCCGGTGTACCCCGCGATCGCCGCGCGGGGACCGCTGGCTCCAGGCGGCATCACGGTCGACGCGGGGGGCTCGTACGTGTTCAGGCGCGAGCCTTCGGGCGACCCCGCGCGGCTGCAGATGTTCCACCAGCGCGAGATCGTCCGAATCGGCGAGCCCGAGACCGTCGCCGCCTGGCGCGACAGCTGGCGGGACCGCTCGGTCGCCTTGCTGGCGGCCGTGGGGCTCGACGCCAGGCCCGACGTCGCCAGCGACCCGTTCTTCGGTCGCAGCGGCCGGCTGCTCGCACGCAGCCAGAAGGCGCAGGCTCTGAAGTTCGAGGTGCTGGTTCCGATCGCGGGCCCCGAGCCGACGGCAGTCGCCTCGTTCAACTACCACCAGGACTACTTCTCATCGACCTACGGGATCGCGATGGAGAACGGCGGCGGGCCGGCCCACACCGCGTGCCTCGGCTTCGGCCTCGAGCGGATCACGCTCGCCCTGTTCCGAGCGCACGGGTTCGACGTGCCGTCCTGGCCGGCTGAGGTGGGCGGGGAGTTGAGGCTGACATGAGCGTCGCGACCGACGGATTCGTCAGCCTGCTCGGCCTCGACCCCGGCAGCTACCACGCGCACTCGCTGCACTCCCCCGATCGCACGTACATGGAAACAAACTGCTACACAGACATCCTGATCGAGTTCCTGCACGCCCGCGGCGACGAGCCGCTCGCGATGATGGGCTGCGTGCTGCGGGTCGACTTCGAGGGGGACCAGTGGACGTTCTTCAAGCCGCTGCCCGAGCACGTCGAGCGGTTGTTCGGAGTCGATATCCACGAGATGCAGCCGTACCGGCCGCTTCCCGAGCAGATCGCCGAGCAGCTCGCCGCGCGGCGGACGATCATCGTCGAGCTCGACTCGTGGTACCTGCCCGACACGGCCGCCACCAGCTATCGCAACGAGCACGTCAAGAGCTCCGTGGTGGCCGAGGCGATCGACCGCCAACGCGAGCGGCTGCGCTATTTCCACGGGGTCGGCTACCACGAGCTCGAGGGCGATGACTACCGCGGCGTGTTCCGCCTCGGGCGGCCGTTCTCCGAGGATGTGCTGCCGCCCTACACCGAGCTCGTGCGGCTCGATGCGGGACCTTCGTTGAAGGGCGAGGAGCTGCGCGCAGCGGCGCGCGAGCTGCTCGACGAGCACCTCGAGCGCCGCCCCTCGCCGAACCCCTTCGAGCGCTTCGGCGAGCAGCTGACCCGCGACCTGCCGCGCCTGCTCGAGGGGGACAACGCGGCCTACCACGACTACGCCTTCGCGACGGTCCGGATGGTCGGCTCGGCCTTCGAGGTGGGAGCCTCGCACGTGCGCTGGCTGCTCGGCGAGCGCGGGGAGCCGGCCGCCGCCGCGATGGGCCGGATCGTCGACGCGAGCAAGGTCCTGTCCTTCAAGCTCGCTCGCAGGCGCGAGTTCGACCCCGAGCCGTCGATCGAGGACCTAGCGACCGCGTGGGCCGAGGCGTTCGCGGCGCTGGACGGTGCGCTTGCCTGACCCGCAGCGGCAGACGGCGCCCCCGCGCGCTCGGGTGGAGGGGCATGAGGAGCTGGCGCTCGACACGGATTGGCAGGCGGCGGCATGTGCGCCTGATGCGCACTCCGACCCGCTTGGGATCGCAAGCCTCGACTGGATTCCGGCGCGTGTTCCAGGCACGGCGGCGGCCGCGCTCCACCAGGCCGGTCGCTGGCGCCCGGGCGAGGCGAGCGACCTCGACGCCGATGACTGGTGGTTCCGCACCACCTTTGAGGCTGCCCCCGCAGCCGACGGCGAGCGCGTCGTGCTCGAGCTGGGCGGGATCGCGACCGTCGCCGAGGTGTTTCTGAATGGCGACCGCGTGCTCCGTAGCGAGTCGATGTTCGCTACTCATACGGTCGACGTTGGCAACCTCTTGAGGGACGAGAACGAGCTCGCGATCCGCTGCATCGCACTTGGGCCCCCGCTCAGCAGGAGCCGCAAGCCGCGGGCGCGGTGGCGAACGCGCCTGGTCAACGGGAATCTGCGCTTCTACCGCACCATGCTGCTGGGTCGCGCTCCGGGCTTCGCCGCTGACCCGGCGGCCGTGGGACCGTGGCGTCCCGTGCGCCTCGTTCGCCGGCGAGTGTTCGAGGTCGAGCGAGTACGCGTAGAGTCGCGCCTGGAGGAGCACGACGGAGACGGCGAGGGCGAGGGCGTGCTTACCGTAGAGCTTGCGCTGAGGATGCTCGGAGGACACTCCGTCGAGGCGGTCGAGCTCGAGCTCGAAGGACCGACGGGCAGTCACAGCAGCCCGCTTGCAGTCGACCGCCGTGCACACCTCGCCTCGGCCGAGGGCTCCCTGCGAGCGTCCCCCGTCGCGCGCTGGTGGCCGCACACACACGGCCAGCCTGCGCTGTACGACGTGCGCGTCGTGGTGCGAACGAATGCGGATCCCGTGACCGTCGAGCTCGGTCGCGTGGGGTTCCGCACGCTCGAGCCAGGGCGGTCGCCTGAGCACGAGCTCGAGCGCGACGGTCTGCAACTGCACGTGAACGGTGTGGAGGTGTTCGCCCGTGGGTCGGTGTGGACGCCCGCCGACCCGATTGGCCTGGCACCGAGCGGCGAGCGTTTGCGCATCGCGCTCGAGCTCGTGCGCGACGCCGGCATGAACATGCTCCGCATCCCGGGGACCAGCGTCTACGAGGAAGATCGCTTCCACGATCTCTGCGACGAGCTCGGCATCCTCGTCTGGCAAGACTTCATGTTCGCCAACCTCGACTACCCGATCAGTGAAGAGCGCTTCCGCGAGACGGTGGAGCGCGAGGCCGAGGAGCTGCTCGGACGCATCGCGGCGTCCCCCAGCCTTGCCGTTCTGTGCGGAAACAGCGAAGTCGAGCAGCAAGTGGCGATGCTGGGGCTCGAGCCCGCGCTCGGACGCGGGAAGCTCTTCGGGGAGCTACTCCCACAACTGGTTGCCGCGTCGCCGGCGGAAGCCGTGTACGTGCCTTCGGCTCCGTGCGGAGGGGCGCTGCCCTTCCGGCCGGACCGCGGCATCGCCAACTACTACGGCGTGGGGGGATATCGCCGGCCCCTCTCGGACGCCCGACGAGCCGATGTGCGCTTCGCCGCGGAGTGCCTGGCGTTCTCGAACGTGCCCAACGAGGACGGGGTGAGGGCGGCCTGCAGCGACGGTGACGCCGCGATCGGGCATGGCCCGGAATGGAAGTCGGGTGTACCGCGCGACGCCGGCGCCGGCTGGGACTTCGAGGATGTCCGCGATCACTATCTACGCTTGCTCTATGACCTGGACCCGGGGGAACTCCGTCGCGTGGACCCTGAGCGCTACTTGGAGCTCTCGCGCGCCGTGACCGGCGAAGTGATGGCGGATGTCATGGGCGAGTGGCGGCGACCGAGATCTCCCTGCGGCGGCGGGCTGGTGCTGTGGTTTGCCGATCTGGCGCCGGGGGCGGGCTGGGGACTGATCGACTCTGCGGGAGCCCCAAAGCCCGCGTACTATCACCTCCGCCGAGCGTTGGCTCCAGTGGCGATCTGGATGACAGACGAGGGCCTGGGCGGGCTCCGTGTGCATGTAGCCAACGACGGCCCCAGGGCCTTGGTGGCGAGGCTGCGAGTCGCGTTGTACCGCGACGGGGAGCAGTGCATCGCGAACCCCGCCGGCCATGATGCGGTCGTTGCGAGCGTCGAGGCCGACCAGCACGATGAGCCACTCGCGCAGGCGTTTCGCTTCCCGGCCGGCCCCCCCTTGCGCCAGCAGCGGCACGATGAACTGGGACTCGAGGCGGATCTCGTCGCCGGCGCAGGCGAGCCGGCTTTGAGGCTGATCAGTCAGAGGCTAGCCTGGGGCGTGCGCATCCACGTTCCCGGCCGGAGTCCGGCGGATGACGCGATCACGCTTGAGCCCGGCGTACCGAGGACCGTCGCGCTGTTGGCGTCGAACGCGGGCTGCGGCGGTGAGGGCGGTGAGCTCGGAGCTGTGAGCGCCCTGAACCTGCGCGGGCGGGTGCCGATACGCGCGGACGACAATCGGGGAGAGGCGTGAGGAGCATGACACGTGGTCTACCGGCACGTGATGATCGAGTTGTATGCGCTGACGACGGGGCACCGTGGGCATGACCACGATCGCGACCTACCTGGACGGGGTGGAGCCCTCATACGCGCTGTATGACCCACCGGCCGCGCGCTCGGTAGCGCCGAGCTCACCGGCGGCGGGAGTGCTGCTCTGTCCCCTGTTCGGCAACGAAGACCTGTGTGCCTATCGCGCCCGACGTGACTGGGCGAAGCTGCTGGCGGCGGCAGGGCATCCCACTCTACGCATCGACCTCCCGGGAACCGGAGACAGCCCTGGTGGGCCCCACGATGCGGACCGCGTCGGGGCATGGACCGATGCCCTGGCCACCGCGGCCGCGTGGCTTCGGTCGCGCGACGAGTGCCCGCGCGTCGTCGCCATCGGTATCGGCCTCGGCGGACTTCTCGCGTACGCCGCGGCCAGCGCGCGAGCACCGATCGATGACCTCGTGCTGTGGTCTGTTCCCGCGCGCGGCAACGTCTACACGCGCCAGCTTCGAGCGCTCGCGGGTCTCCAGGCCTCGATGCAGGTGATCGACGAGGAGGCCGCCGACGAGGCGGCAGGATCCGAGCAGGCGCTGCTGCCGCGGGACGCGATCGGGAGCGGCGGGTTCGTCATGTCGGCCGAGACAGTCGCCGCGCTCGACGGGCTCGACCTCGCAGAGCTGTCCCTTTCCCACGCGCCCCAGCGACGCGTGCTGATGCTGGAGCGCGATGGGATCGGCGTCGACCGCCGGCTGCGCGCCGCACTCGAGCGTTCCGGCGTGCAGCTGACGGTTGCGGCAGGCCCCGGCTACGGAAGCATGATCACGGCGCCGCAACAGTCGCGGCCGCCGCTCGAGGTGTTCGCCACCGTGCAATCGTGGCTCGCCGCCGCCCCGGCGCGGTCTCCTGGCGCGGAGGCCCTGCCCGGCATCTCCAGCTCTTCGTCGCTCACGCTGGAGGTCGGCGACAGCGAGATCCGCGAGACGCCGATCGCGATCTCTCACCCGGAAGGGGAGCTTGTCGGCGTCCTGGCTGAGCCGATGCAGGCGAGCTCGCTCTGCGCGGTGTTCCTCAACGCGGGCGCGCTCCGACACATCGGGCAGAACCGGATGTGGGTGGAGGCGGCCCGTCGCTGGGCAAGCCGAGGCATCCCGACTCTCAGGGTCGACCTGACCGGCATCGGCGACGCCGACGGCGACGCAAATGCGCTTGCGCGCGACCAGGGCTTCTACGTCCCGCGCTACATCGGTCAGACCCACGCGGTCCTTGCGGCACTTGCCGAGCGCGGGCTGCCAGAGCGCTTCGTGCTCGCAGGCCTGTGCTCAGGCGCCTACTGGTCGTTCCACGCTGCGCTCGAGGACGAGCGCGTCATGTCCGCTTGCATGGTCAACCCCCGCGCGTTGTTCTGGGACTGGAGTCTCGGCGGTGTACGCGAGGCGCGCAACGTCCGCAAGGTGGTGAGGCCTCGGACATGGAGGAAGCTCCTAAGCGGAGAGATCACGCCTCGCCGCGCGGTCACGATCGCAAGCGGCGTGGGCGTGGCGCTCAGGGCGGTCCCCGGCCGTGCGCTCGCCGACATTCGCGCGAGGCGCACCGACAGCGACGAGCTGGACCGCGCTCTGGATCGCCTCGAGCAGAACGAAGCTGAACTCGTGGGCATCTTCACGGCCGCGGAGCCGCTTTACGAAGAATTCGATCGCGACGGACGCCTCGCGCGCATGCGTGCCAGGCCCAACGTCCGCATCGAGGCGATTCCCGGGCCCCTGACGTCGCACACCCTGGAGCCGTTGCCTCTCCAGCGGACCGTTCATCAGCTGCTCGACGACGCGCTCGAGCGCGTGATGAGCCGGCCCGGCGCCGCTGCGCCGCTGCTTTCCCCCCGGTCGGGCCTTGGCCGGGTAGCCCGATGACCGCTGATACGCTCGCCAGCGCGCAGGCTGTGGCGAACGAGGAGATGTGGTCTCGCGCGGAGCTCGTCGACGAGTACGCGGGCCGGACGCTGCGCGCCGCGGAGGTAGTGATCCTGGTGCGCCACCGCGAGGCCCTGAGCGGGCGCGTGCTCGAGCTCGGCTGCGGTGGCGGCCGGCTCAGCGGCTACCTGGTCGACCTTGCGCGTGACTTCCACGGGATCGACATCTCTCCACGGATGGTTGCGCACTGCGAGTACGCGTATCCCAAGGGCCAGTTCGCGATCGGAGACCTTCGCGGTCTCGCCGGATTCCCAGCGCGGTCCTTCGAGGTCATCGTCGCGCCGTTCAACGTGCTGGACGTGCTCGATGACGCCGAGCGATGCTCGGTCCTGCGCGAGGTGCACCGCATGCTCTCAGCTGACGGCCTGCTGGTCATGTCGTCTCACAATCTGTTCTACGCACCTCGAATCCCCGGGCCCACCCGGCTCCGCGCCGCACATCCGCTCCGCCGGCTCGCCGAGCTCCGCGCGATTCCACGTCGAGTGCGAAACCGTCGTCGGCTACTCCCGCTGCAAAGGCGCGAGGCGGAGTACGCGATCCTCAACGACGACGCCCACGACTTCGCGACCCTGCATTACTACATCGGCCGGGACGCCGAGGAGCGCCAGCTCGCCGGCTGCGGCTTCGAGCTGATCGAATGCCTCGACCTCGAAGGACATGAGGTTCGTCGCGGCGAGGAGGCGGCGGCCACGCCCGAGCTCCACTACGTCGCCCGCAAGCAGTGATCGACCTGCACTTCCATGTGCTGCCTGGCATCGACGACGGACCTGCCTCGCTCGCGGAGACAATGGGGCTGATCCGTGCCGCCGACGCGGTGGGGACGACGACGATCGTAGCCACGCCCCACGTGAGCAGTCGGTATCGCAACGACTCGCGCACGATCGCCCGGGTCGCACAAGAGGTCAACCTTCGCTGCCTCGACGAGGGCCTGGGCGTGCGAGTCCTCAACGGTGCGGAGATCGCTATGCCCCGCGCCGCCGAGCTGCCCGGGGACGAGCTCACGGCTCTGACCCTCGCGGGTGCCGGCTGGCTTTTGATCGAGTCTCCCTTCGTACCGGTCACGACCGGAATGAGTGCGCTTCTGGACCGTCTCCAGCGCCAGGGATACAACGTCGTGCTCGCGCACCCCGAGCGCTGCCCTGCCTTTCACCGGGAGCCCGTCCTCCTTGCATCCCTTGCTCGGGCTGGGGTCCTGAACTCGATCACCGCGGGCTCGCTCGTAGGCCAGTTTGGCGATCGGGTGCGCCGCTTCTCGCTCGAGCTGGCGTCCGCGGGACTCATCCACAACGTCGCCTCGGACGCGCATGACCTCGTACAGCGAACCCCGGCGGGCTTGGCGGAGCTCGAGCAGGTAGGACTGTCACCGCTCGCCGACTGGCTCACCCGCGATGTCCCCGCAGCGGTGCTCACCGGCCGGCCGATCCCACCCCGCCCGGCCGTCGCCATGAAGCCCCCGCACAGCTTGGGCCGCCGCCGCTGGCCGCGTCGGCGGTGAGCGCCGAAATGCTCTGCATCGACGACCAGAAGACGATTCTCATGATTACTCGCGAGCAGGCTGGGTACTGTGTGCAAACCGCTTCAACGATCGTCAAACCTCTTCGACGTGCCGGAGCGAGGGTCGTGGGACTGCGTTTTCTTGGTCCCCGCGGGGCGGTTCGGTCGTGCAGGTGATGAGCGTGAAGTTGATCCTTTGCAACGGCACCGAAAGGTCGAATGGGCAGACCCGCAACCGTATTGCTGCTTGTATTTGCCGCCGCGACATTCTCGGTGACCGCCCAGTCCTTGGGGGACAGCGGTTCACAACCGCTTCAGGGCATCGACGGCGTTGTCGGTAGTTCACAACCCCTCCCGGGCGTTGGAGGCGTTGTCGGCGCGGCCCTCAGTAAGGAAGAACGGGCCTTTTCTGCTTCGAGTCCGTGGAACGCGGCGATACCGGCGAGCCCCGCCCTGGACCCGAACAGCACGGCGATGGCCGGCTATTTGGGCAGCGAAATGAAGGCCAACGCCGACCTCTACGAATACGGCGCCCCGGTGTGGACCGCCAGCGAAGGCGACGCGTTCAACAGGGTCCTCTGCACTGAATCCTGGGGGACCTGCCAGCTGAGCGAACAGCTGATCCCGATACCGGCGAAGGCCGAAGGCGCTCGCGGCTCTGATGGCTCGATGGTCGTGATCGACCCGAGCACGAGCCGCGGCTATGACTTCTGGCGCGCGCACAGGACTTCCGGCACGAGCTGGAGCACGGCCTGGGGCACCCGCTTCAGCCTCACCGGCACCGGCACCGGCGGCGGAGCGACCGGCGCGGGCATGCCGCTGCTGGCCGGCCCGAGGGCGCCCGCATCCAACTCGACCCCAGCATCAACGTCGACGCGATACCGGGCATCACAGCAGGCGAGAAGATCGTCGCGCACGCGCTGCAGACCTATGGGGCCTACTGCAAGGACACCGGCGGCTCCCGCCTGGCATTCGGGTTCGAGGACCCGCTCGGCAAGTCCAACCCCTACCCCTCACTCGGCTTCTCCGGGGACTACTACCCGATGCCGCACATCCCGTGGAACCACCTGCGAGTGCTTTCCGGCGCCAATCCCCCGGGCCTCCCCAGCGTCACCGCCGTCAGCCCGTCGAGCGGACCTTCCGCCGGTGGCACCACCGTCCGTGTGACCGGCACGGGGTTCAACGAAGTCACGTCGGTGGTGTTCGGGAGCCAGGAAGCCGCCAGCGTGACCGTAAACTCGCCGACGTCGATAACTGCTGTCTCTCCGCCGGGGTTTGGGACGGTGAACGTCGCCGTAGAAACGCCATCGGGTGCCAGCAGCGTCGGCCCCGCCGACCGGTTCCACTACCTCGCCGAACTTCTGGAACTCGGCCGCTGCTTGCGAACCCCGCAAATCGGGGCCTACGACAATGGGGCTTGCACCGCCGAAAGCCCAGACCACAGTGGAAACTACGAATGGTTTAGCGGTGCCGGCTCGACGCCCAACTTCTCGGGCACGTTCAGAGCCATCACGCTCGAAACGGCCGGCAAAGCGCAAATCACCTGCAATGGCGGGAGCAACGAAGGTCGGTACGCCGGAGGCCGCAGAGCCTCGCTGGTGGGCGTCCTCAGTGGCTGCGAAAGCCGCACCCTGCACAAGAGCTGCCAAAGCGAAGCCTCGCCGAAAGGCCAGATCAAGCTCGTGACGAGCTCCCTGGAACTGGCAATCGTCTCGGGCGGCGAAGAACCGCGTGTGGGCGCGACGATCACGGGTGCCAACAGCAAACAGCGGCTCGCGAGCTTCATATGCGGCTTGCCGAGCGAACCGGGCGCCCGGGCGCTGGTCCTCCAGGGCACCATCACGATGCGGCTCAATCCAGTGAACCGAATGGTTTCCAGGCTCCACTTGCGACCGCAGTCGAGCCGCGCTGCGATGCGGCGCACGTCAACCAAGCTGACCGTGAAGCTCGTTTCCCCCACGAGCGAAACGATTGAAGAAGGCAGCTTGAGAGCCATCGCGACGCTGGAAGCCACGGAACCCCTCGAGATCAAAGCCACGCCTTAGCCCCCGTATCATTGGGCCGCATGCCAGGCTCGATAGACGTGAGCGTGCTCGTGCCGATACGCAACGAGGGCGCGATCATCAGGGACTCCTCGCGCACGATCGTCGGGCAGCGCTTCGCCGGCGACATCGAGTACCTGATGATCGATGGCAACTCCGAAGACGACACCCGCCCGATCCTCGAGGAGCTGGCACTTCGCGATGCCCGCGTCACGATCCTCGACAACCCCGCCGGCGACCTCGCCTCGGCTCTGAACGTCGGGCTTGCCGCCGCCCGGGGCGAGTTCGTCGCAAAGATGGACGCCCATAGCTATTTCCCGCCTACCTATCTCCAGGACGGGGTCGACCGATTGCGCCAAGGCGACGTGAGCTGGGTCAGCGGGCCGCAGATACCGCAAGGCGAGAAGCCATGGTCGCGCCGCGTCGCGCTGGCGCTCGGCACCCGGCTCGGCGTGGGCGGCTCGCGCAAGTGGCGATCGGCCTCCTCGCCGAGCGCGAGCGAGGACGAGCGCGAGCTCGACACGGGAGTGTTTTCCGGCGTCTGGCGTCGCTCGGTGCTGGTGGCTTTGGGTGGATGGGATCCGGACTGGCCCGTGAACGAGGACAGCGAGCTGGCGTCCAGGTTCCTCGGCTCCGGCGAGCGGATCCTGTGCCTGTCATCGATGGGGGCGCATTACGTGCCGCGTGCAAGCCTGCCCGGACTCGCCCGACAGTACTGGCGTTACGGCTATTACCGCGCGAAGACCGCAGTGCGCCATCCCGCGAGCATGCGCCCGTCGCACTTGGCTCCCCCGGCGCTGGCCCTCGCCGCGCTCGGCGGGGCTCTTGGCGGCCGACGGATCAGGGGGCCGGCGCAACTCGCGCTGACGGCGTACGCCGTCGCTGTGGTGTATGAATCTGAGCATGCGACGCGACAGGGCTACCGCCGCGACGCTCCTCTGCTGCCACTCGTGTTCATCACGATGCATCTGAGCTTCGGCACCGGCTTTCTCGCAGGGTGCCTGCGCTTCGGGGTACCGCTGAAGGCCTTCGCGCTGGCCCTCGGCGGCCCCAAGGGGCGATTCGGATCAGCGACGACGCGGGTGCCGAGCGAGAGCGGTACCGGGCAGACCCCGACCTCCGATGGGTATCGATGAGCCACCGCGTCCTGGTGATGGGCTGGCACAACGTTGCGGCGACCTACGGCTTCCCGGCGCCCGAGGGGCGTGCGGAGCGAGGCTTCAAGTCACAGATGAAGGCGCTCGCGCGCCTGGCAACGGTGCTGCCACTCGACGAGGCGCTCGGCCGCCTGGCAGCCGGTGAATCGCTGCCCCCTCGCGCCGTGGCGATCACCTTCGACGATGGGTACCGCGACAACCTCACGCTCGGCGTCCCGGTGCTCGAGGAGCTCGGTCTGCCGGCGACCTTCTTCCTCGTGCCCGAACTGCTGTCGGGGAACATCGATGCGTGGTGGGAGACGATCGGCTGGGCCCTCGACGAGAGCGACCGCGCGTCGTTCTCGTGGGAGGGCGTGACGTTCACGCTCAACGGATCCGACAGGCAATCAGCCTACAGTCCGATCGTCAGGCGCCTGAAGCGCATGAGCAAGGCTAAACGCGACGAGGCGATGCGCGAGCTGCTGGAGGTGCTGGCGCCGGCGGGCGATCCGCCCGAGCTGTTCATGGACTGGGAGGGCGCCCGAGAGCTCGTGCGACGAGGGTTCTCGGTGCAGTCTCACACCCTCAACCACGTCGTGCTGAGCGAAGAGACGCCCGAGGAGCAGTTGCGCGAGCTCGCCGAGGGTCGCACCCGGCTGGAGAGCGAGCTTGACATCAAGATCTCGTCGATTGCCTACCCGCAGGGAACGCCCGTGGACTACGACCAAGTGACAGTCGCTGCGGCCGCGGAGGCAGGCTACAAATGGGGCCTGACGACGCGCGAGGGTTTCACCACGGCCACCACGCCGACCTTGGAGATCCGGCGCTGCGTGATCTATCCCGAGCGTGGGATCGCCGATCTGCTTGCGCAACTGCGGTACATGCTGCGGGACAAGCTCAGGGGAGCTGATTCGTGAGTCTGCCGGCGAGCGTGGTCGTCATCAGCCACAACTACTCGAGGTATCTCCGCCAGGCAATCGACAGCGCTCTCGCCCAGGACCACCGGCCGCTCCAGGTATTGGTCGTCGATGACGGATCCACTGACGCCTCGCCACAGATCATCCGCGACTACGGCGACCGCGTGGAGCCGCTGCTCAAGCCCAATGGCGGCAACTCCACCGCGATCAACGCAATCTTTCCCCTCTGCCGCGGAGAGATCGTGATGTTTCTCGACGCGGACGACTACCTGTACCCGCACGCCGTGTCCACCGTGGCCGCGGCATGGCAGCCCAACATCGCGAAGCTCGAGTTCCGCCTCACGCTCGTCGACGCCGACGGAAAGCGCGGCGGGGTCGAGCCGCCGGCGGTCGCGCCGCTGCCAAGCGGCGACGTCGTACCCGACATCGCGTCCTGGGGCCATTACGTCACGCCCGTGCTCGGGGGCAACGCATTCCGCCGTGCGACCCTGGAACAGCTGCTCCCGATACCGGACGAGCCACTGTTCATGAACCACAACGACGGTTATCTCAACCCGTTGAGCGCCTTCTGCGGTCCGATTTCCTCGGTCGACGAGGAGCTCGGCGCATATCGGCTGCATGGGAAGAACCAGTGGGCATACACCGGTGAGCTGGGCATCGAGCGGCTCCACGAGCGCCTCTCGCATGAACTCGTACGGGAACGCTACCTGCGCGCCGCTGCGCGCCGGGGAGGTCGCACGCTGCCGTCACCGCTGATGCTGCGCAACAGCGGCCACGTGATGCAGCGGCTCGCCTCCCTGCGGCTGGACCGCAACTCCCATCCTGTGCCGGCCGACAGCTTGCTCCGTCTGCTGCGCGCGCTCCCGGGGGCGCTGTGGCGCAATCCGGAGATCACGAACGCCGAGCGCTGCTTCACGCTCGCTTGTGCGCTGCTCCTCGCCGCGCTGCCGGCGCGCGCGGCTCAGGCGCCGGCCGGCTGGGCGCTGGCCAGCCGACCACGCCCTGCCTGGCTGCGCGCGTCGGCGCGGCTGGCGCGCGGAGCCCTCAGAGCCGCGCGATCACCTCGTCGGTGAACTCGTGCGTCGCCAGCGCGCCTGGGTCCGCGCGATCGGGCTTCAGGTCGTAGGTGACCAGCCCGGCGGCGATCGCTGCGTCTACGGCGGCCCTGACGCGCGCAGCTGCGTCGTGCTCGCCAATATGCTCGAGCATCATCGCGCCGCTGAGGATTGCCCCCGCCGGGTTGGCTCGGCGGGACTCGGCGAGGTGTGGCGCGCTGCCGTGTCCCGGCTCGAAGACAGCGACGCTCGGGCCGTAGTTCCCGCCGGCGGCGATACCCACTCCCCCAGTCAACCCGGCTGCCAGCTCGGATATGAGGTCGCCGTACATGTTCGGCATGACGAGCACGTCATAGTCCCGCGGTCGACGCACGATCTGACCGCAGAGATTGTCCGCCAGCCGGTCGTCGTAGTGCACGTCCGAGGCGCTCGTGGCGACCCCCCGGAATGCCTCCAGAAACAACCCGTCGGTGCAACGCATCACGCTCGCCTTGTGCACCGCTGTGACCCTCGTCCGTGCGTGGGCTCGAGCGTAGTCGAAGGCGAAGCTTGCTATCCGGCGACTTGCCTCGGGAGAGATGAACTTGATCGACAGCCCCGCGCCGGCAGGGATCACCTCGCGGTTGCGGCGCTTGATTAGCCGTATCGCCTCAGCGGCGCCCGGCGAGCGCGACTCGAGCTCGATCCCTGCGTAGAGATCCTCGGTGGTGTCTCGTATGACGACGAGGTCGACTCCGGGCGGGCCGACGATGCCGGGCCGGCTCAAACATGGTCGGACCTGGGCAAACAGGTCGAGCTCACGTCGCAGCGACGTATTCACCGACCTGAATCCGCCGCGACCGATGGGAGTTGACACCGGTCCCTTGAGAGCAACCCCGTTGGCCCGCACTGAATCCACCACGCTCCGAGGGAGGGGGTCGCCGGAGCGATCCACGGCCGGCTGTCCAATTTGGTGGAACTCCCATTCCAGCGGAACGCCGGTCGCGTCGAGGACCGCGCGCGCGGCGGCAGTCACGGCGGGTCCGATACCATCCCCGGGGATCAACGTGACCGCGCGTGCCATCAGCCGCGGCCCAGCTTACTTCCTAGTGCCACGAAGGGATTCTCGATGACGACGAGCAGCTTTGCCGCGAAGCCCAAGTCGGCCGAGATGCATCCCGGTCCGGGGTTTCGGCTGAAACAGGAGATCGACCGCCCCGAACCGAGCCTCGTGGCCGGCTTCGGCGAGTTCGACACCCCGACGATCTCCGATCTCATGAACAGGCTCTACACAATGAGCCACTCGATCAAAAGCCTCACGTCTCCGGACCTTGGGATTCTCGGTCCCGCCTGCACGGTGAAGGTGTTCCCCGGCGACAACCTGATGGTGCACAAGAGCCTCGATATCGCCAAGCCGGGCGACGTCATCGTGATCGACGCAAGCGCCTCGACGATGACGGCCGTGCTCGGCGACCTCGTCAGTACCAAGGCGCGTCACCGCGGGATCGCCGGCTTCGTCATCGACGGCTTGATCCGTGACCTCCCGGCCATCCTTGCGCTCGGCGACTTCCCGGTGTTCGCACGAGGAGTGACGCCGCTCGGGCCGCTGCATCGCGGACCGGGCGAGGTCAACTATCCGATTTGCGCCGGCGGCATCGTGGTGAATCCCGGGGACATCATCATGGGCGACCTGAACGGTGTCGTAGTTGTGCGCCAGGAAATCGCTGGTGACCTTCTCCAGCGGCTGCGCGATAGGGCCCCTGCTGAAAATGCCTACGCCGAGTCGGTGGCGCGTGGTGAGTTCTCCAATGACTGGGTGGACAAGTCGCTGGAACAATCTGGCCTCACGCTCTAGGCCGGAATGACTCCGGTGCACGGCCCCAGCAACCCGGCGCTGCCCGCCGTTCTGCTCGGGGGCGCGGTCAATGCTCTGTCCGTTGCGCGCGCGCTGTGGCGGCGGGGCGTCGCGGTAGACCTGCTCGCCGACGGACGCTCTGACTCGGTCACCCTCTACTCTCGCGCCTGCAGGCGCTATGTGAGGCCATCCTCCGACGACGTGTCGGGGGATTGGATGCGATGGCTGGCAGACAAGCCGTCTGCCGCCCTGCTTCCCTGCAGCGATGAGGGTGTCGAGTTCGTAGCCCGAAACCGGCCCGCCCTCGAGTCGATGGGCCATCGTCCGATCGAGGCGGAGGACAATGCGCTTCTCGCAATGCTCGACAAGCGGCGAGCTTATGAGCTGGCTCGGCGTGCAGGCGTGCCGGCGCCCCGAACGAAGGCAGTCACCTCTGTCGCGGAGCTCGACGACCTCGATTTCACATATCCATGCGGGGTGAAGCCCATACAGTCTCATCTGTTCGCTCGCCGGTTTCACCCAAACGCCAAAGGCGCGATGCTGACAAGCGCCGAGCACGCGCGCCGCGTCCTCACACCGGTGGTGAAAGCCGGATACGGGATGCTGCTCACCGAGGTCGTGGCGGGCCCCGATGATCACTATCGCTCGTATTACACCTACCTCGACGGTGCGGGTGAACCTTTGGTTCATTTCACCAAGCGCAAGCTGCGCCAGTATCCGACACACTTCGGCCTCGGTAGCTATCATGTCACCGAGTGGAACCTGGAGGTGGCGGAACTAGGCCTGCGATTTGCTCGCGCGGCAGGACTGCGAGGAGTGGTGAATGTTGAGTTCAAGCATGACACCACCGACGGTCAGCTCAAGCTGATCGAGTGCAATCCCAGGTTCACGGCGGCGAACGAGCAGGTGAGGGCGGCAGGGATCGACCTTGCCGAGATCGCCTACAACCGGCTCGCCGGTATCGAGTCGCCGATGCCCGAGCGCTTTCGTGACGGGCTCGGCCTGTGGCTCGTCGTCGATGACATCAGAGCGCTGCGCGATTATCGCCAGGACGGCGAGCTGACGATATTGGCATGGCTCAAGACACTTCTTCGTAGACAGGTCGCGCCCATGTTCGCGTGGTCCGATCCGCGGCCGAGCGCGGTCGTGTGGTCGAGACGCGCCCGCGGAATCGCGCGCAAAGCGCTGCGTCGAGGCGGTGCGCCCCTTGAGTCCAATCTGCCCGATCCCTTCGACGTCGCGGGGTAGCGTCCAGGCGCACGATGATCGGCGAGCCTGACCTCCTTATCGACGCGTCGGCGCTCACGTCACTGACGCAGGACTGCTTCGAGGCGCTCGGCTTGCCCGCCGATGACGCGCGAGGGGCTGCGAGTCGTCGCCGAGTCGGGGGGAGTGTGCCGAATCGATGCCGGGAATGCCCTGGGGCCTGCGGCCGCGGTGAAGGCCCTCGACCACGGCATCGCGCTCGCGCGCAGCGTCGGGGTCGGGGTCGTCGCAGTCGGTCACAGCACCCATTTCGGGGCGGCGGGTGTCTACGCCCGCCGCGCGGCGGTCGCCGGCATGGTGAGCATCATCTTGACCAATGCGACCAAGCGCATGGTGCCGCATGGAGCCGCGGAGCCGTTCCTCGGAACGAACGCACTTGCCATCGGCATACCGCTCTCGGGACTCGACCCGTTCGTCCTCGACATGGCCACCAGCATGGGCGCGCAGGGCAAGATCACTCGTGCCAAGCAGCTGGGGCTCCAGATCGAAGAAGGACTCGCGATCGACCCCGACGGCCGCCCGACGACCGACCCGGCTCAGGCGCTTGCCGGAAGCCTGTTGCCGTTCGCAGGGCCGAAGGGCTCTGGCCTGGCGCTCGCGATCGGTCTGCTGTGCGTGCTGCTGGGGCAGGCGGACGGCGACGATGAGATGGCGTCCCTGTACAACAGCTTCGACCGTCCGCAGAACACGGGCCATGTGTTCGTGTTGATCGACCCCCGACGGCTCGGAGATCCAGGCGATGGCACCGAGCGCATGGTCGAGCGTCTCATCGAGCTGCGGCAGCTCGCCGGGGCCGACCCCGTGCGTTATCCCGGGCAGGGTGCCGCGCAGCTCGCCCGCACTCGCAGCGACCACGGCGTGCCGGTGAGCTCCAGCGAGCTCGTCGGGCTCGCGGAGCTGTGCAGCGATTACGGACTGCACGAGCTACAGGACCGCACGCTCCGAATGCTCAGCGGATCTATCGCATGTCGATGAGCGGCTCCGGCCCCAGCGCCGCAACGCGGTTGCTCGGTGCGCTCGCACAATCGGGCCGCCCAGCGCGTGTGGTCGCGCAACAGCTCGATGCGCTGCGAACGCTGGGGACGAGCGCGTGGTCCCGGAGCAGCGGAACCCCTCGAAGCCATGTGTCCGAGCAGCTCTCGCATGGCCAGTCCCTTGTGTACAGGGAAATCTGGGAGCGTGCCGCAAGCGCGGCGGGGGCCAGCGTCCGCGAGTTGGCCGATGGCTACCTGATCGCCGGCTGCGACGGGGCCGAGACGCTGCTGTGGCGCCACCTGGTGATGCTCGACCACCCCGCCAACGTCGCACTGACGCTGGACAAGCCGATCGTCCACCGCCTGATGGCCGGCGAGGGCCTGCCGATCCCGGACCACTTGCAGGCCGACCGAAGAGACCGCGCCTCGGCGCTCGAGTTTCTCGCGACCAGCGATGATGCCTTCGTCGTGAAGCCGGCCAACGGCACCAGTGGGGGGCTGGGAGTCACCTGCGGTGTGCAATCGCACGAGGATCTGTCGCGAGCGTGGCTGCAGGCCGCACGCTGGGACTCGCGCGTCCTCGTCGAGCGCCAGACCCGCGGAGACGAGTACAGGCTCCTCTTCCTCGACGGCGTGCTGCTCGGCATCGTCAATCGCGGACGCCCATCGGTGACGGGCGATGGGAAGAACACCGTGGTTGGGCTCATCCGCGCAGAGAACCGGCGGCGGCTGGCATCGGACGCCCACGACGTGTCACGGCTGCTCCGCATAGACCTGGACTGCGCGCTGGCGGTTCGGCGCAACGGCTTCACGCTCCGCTCGGTGATACCGGAGGGCCAACGAGTGACGGTTAAGAGCACCGTCGGTGAAAACGCGAGGGCCGACAATCGAGCGGTGCCGACCGAGGAGGTGTCGCCGGAGCTCGTGGCCGAAGCCGCCCGCGCGGCGGGCGTGGTTCGCCTTCGCCTCGCAGGCATCGACCTGGTGACCCCCGACCACTCGAGATCGCTGCCGGACGCCGGCGGGACGATCCTCGAGGTAAACGCGACGCCGGGGCTCCATTACCACTATCAGGTTGCGAACCCACAACAAGCCCCCGCGGTGGCGAACGAGATCCTGCGCGCGCTGTTGCGCGCATAGAACGTCCGTTGGACGCCCGATAGCATCTCCGAACTTGCGCCTCGCAGCCTACAGCGACTTCCCTTATCGACGTCATGGCGAGCAGGTGTACGCCGAACAAGCCTTCGTACTTTTCCTGCTGGGCATGCGCGACCTGGTCGAGCGCCTGGTGCTCGTCGGACGGCTCGATCCGGAGCCCGCGCCGTGGCACTTCCAACTGCCCGACTCCGTTGAGTATCGAGCGCTGCCTTACTACCGGCGCCTGTCTCGCCCGCTTCACGTCGTAGCCGTGCTGGCGCGCTCGGCGCGGATCTTCTGGCGGACGCTGGACGAGGTCGACACCGTCTGGCTCTTCGGCCCGAATCCGATGGCCGTGCTGTTCGCCTTGCTTGCGATGGCCCGACGCAGGCATGTGGCGTTGGGGGTTAGACAGGACTACGTTGAATATGTCCGCAACCGGCATCCCGGGCGGCCGCTGCTCGGAGCCGTCGCCTACCTGTTGGAGGGCGCCTTCAGAATGCTTGGGCGCCGCTGCGCCGTCGTAGTGGTCGGCCCGCGCCTGGCCCAGCACTATGCCCATGCGCGCCGGCTACTGGCTATCAGTGTCACGCTGGTCGGCGAGCAGGATCTCATCGCCGATGCGGACAACGCCGCATCGAGCCACGATGGCGATGTAGTCGTGCTCAGCGTCGGGCGCCTGGACAACGAGAAGAACCCGATCCTGCTCGCCGAGGCGCTTCGGCTGCTCGCGGCGGGGTCAGAGAACTGGCGACTGGTGGTCTGCGGCGAGGGTCCGCTCGCCGAGCCGCTGCAAGAGCGGCTACGCGCGCTGGGGGTGGCAGATCGTGCCGACCTGCGCGGCTTCGTTCCGGCCGGCCCTGCGCTGAACGACGTGTACCGCAACAGTGATCTGTTCCTTCACACCTCGCTCACCGAGGGCGTCCCGCAGGTTCTCTTCGAGGCGTTCGCCGCCGGGCTCCCCGTCGTCGCCACCGACGTCGGCGCCGTGGCGGAGACCGTCGGTGACGCTGCGCTGCTCGTGCCTCCGGGCGACCCTCGCGCCGCCGAGCAGGCGCTGAGGCGCCTGATGGCGGATTCGGAGCTGCGCGCCCGGGTGGCCGCATCGGGGCTGCGGATCGCGCGTGCACATACACGAGAGGCACAATGCAGCCGCGTGGTCGAGTTCCTCGACGACAGCCAAAAGCCCCGCGAAGCGACATCGTGAGCGGCCCCAAGCCATCGACGTCACCGCCCGCGGTGGCCGGTTCGGCGCGCCTGCCGGTGAGGCTCGTGCGCATCACCTTGCGGAAGGTCCTGCCACGGACGATCAGGCGGGGCCTCGTGTCACTCACCGAGTACCCGGACACCTGGAGGCTGGTGGGGGACATGCGCAGCTTCCGGGAATTCCGTCGGCTCGAGAATCCGCCGGCGAGGCTGAGGCGCTCAGGGGCGCCGGTGACCGTGCGCTTTCGCACGCTCGATCCGGCGAGCGTGAAGCTCAGACCGCAAACGGAGGACGACGGACTCGCCAGGGACGTCTTCTTCACGTCTTACCACCTGCCGCCGGCGGGAATCGACCCTCGAGAGGTGCGATACATCTGGGATCTGGGCGCGAACATCGGTCTGACGATGGCGCACCTCGCCGCCAAATTCCCGGGGGCACACATCACGGGGGTCGAGCTCGACGCGGACAACGCTGCGCTCTGCAGCGAGAACATATCCCGCTGGCACGACCGCTGCGAGGTTGTCGCCGCCGGCGTCTGGACGAGCTCCGGCACGGTCGAGTATGAGCGACCGACGGGTCGCGCGCAGAGCTTTCACGTCGTCGACGCCACGGGGTCCACGCCGTCGGCACATGCACCGGCGATCTCGCTGAACGCGCTGCTCGAGCGCAGTGGGGCCATGCTCATCGACTATGTGAAGATGGACATCGAGGGTGCCGAGCGCGCGGTCCTCAACGAAAACACCGAGTGGGCGTCACGTGTGAGGTCGATCAAGGTCGAGCTGCACAACAGCTATTCCATCCCGGAATGCCTGACCGATCTCGAGAGGCTCGGTTTCGTGGCGGCGCCCATCCCGCGCCATCACGCAGGCGTCGCCGGGGTGCGGCCCGACACGCCCGGAGGCACGGCTCAGACCGGTCGTTAGGCCACGCTCGGCGTCATCGGAGCGCCGCCTCGACGTGCTCCGCGACGAGCTCCCAGCTGGCATGGCGGAGCAGGTGCCTGTGCGCTTCGGCGCCCATCCTCTCCGCCAGCCCAGGCTCGTAGAGAACGCGCTCGAGCGCGACGGACAGCGCCGAGGGATCATCGGGCGCAACCACGAGGCCGGTCTCCTCATGGATCACGACCGAGCCGAGATCGCCCACGTCGCTTGCGACCACGGCCCGCGCCATCGTCATGGCCAGATGCACTACGCCGCTCTGGTATCCAGCGAGGTACGGCGTCACGACCGCGCGCGCGGAGCCGAACAGTGCGGAAACCTCCGACACCGGCACGTAGCGATCGAAGATCCGAACCGCATCCCCGCGCGCGGCCGCCCAGCGACGTACCTCGTCGGGGTCGAGATCCTCGGGCGAAGGCGTGCCGGCGATCGTCAAGCGCGCATCGGGGCGCCGGGCCAGCAGCTCGTCGAACGCAGCCATGAGCACCGGGAGGCCCTTGACCTTCCGCCAGTCGCCGAAGAACAGCAGGCGCTCTTGGGTCGAGACCGGCGGGGGATGATCGGCGAAGATCCGCTCATCGCCATGGGGAATCACCTCGAGCCGCCGGGGCGACCAGGCGGCCTCGAATTCCGCCCTGCTCCGCTCGCCGTGCACGAAGATCACGTCGAGCCGCGAGTAGAGAGTTCTCAGCAATCGGTTGAGCATGGGCGAATCGACGAACAGCTCGTCCCCGGGCCAGCGGTTGAACGGCCGTGCGCTATGGCCGATGCCGGACACGCGCCTCGCACCGCGAGCAATCGTGATCGCGATCACCGCCAGCGCCACGGGGGAAAGGTCCACGTCGGAGGTCAGCACGACGGCGTCGTAGCGGCCACGCCGCAGCTGCCAGTTCACACGCGTCCAGGAACGCAGCATGCGGCTCGCGACCCGGGCCCTGCGGATCATGCGCGACTTGGTGAGCCGGTCGTCCTCGCTCGGAACGGGATCGACGAGCAGTTCCCGCCGGTGCGCGGGTCCATCGCTCGACTACGACCGCCAGCTCCAAGCGAGCGTCTCCGCGGGAACCTCGCCGGCGCGAGCCACGCCCGCATAGACCTCATAGAGACGCTCAGCCCACCGACGAGCGCCGAATCGCTCCTCGGCAAGGGCACGGGCCTTCAACCCCATCTCGCGCCGACGCGGCTCATCGGCCAGCAGCGCGATCACCGCCTCGGCGAACGACTCCTGACCGTCCCAGGGCACGAGCAGACCGGTTTCGCCGTCGGCGACGACCTCGGGGATTCCATCGACGTCGCTGGCGATGACGGGGCGCCCACACGCAGCGGCCTCCATGAGGGTCGTCGGAAGGGCCTCGTGCTGCGAAGGGAGCGCCAGCAGCTGGGACGCCCTCATCAGTCGCGCCACATCCGTCCGCATACCGGCGAACACGACGCTGCCCGCGACGCCGAGCGAGCCGGCCTGCTCCCGCAGTGCGGACGCCTGCGGACCATCTCCGACGATCAGCAGGCGAGCGTCGGGGAAGCGACGTAGGACCTCGGGCCAGGAGGCAAGGGCGACGTGGTGGCCCTTGCGCCAGCGCAGTGCTCCAACGATCGTGACGACGGGAGCCCCCGGTGCGATGCCCAGCTCAGGCGGCATCGTGTCGGGAGCATCCGAGAAGCGCCCAAGGTCCACACCGTTCTCCACGACGCGCCAGTTTGGCCGGGGGCCGCCGTAGACGGTGGCGAAGCTGTCAAAGGAAGCACGCGAGACGAACACCACCCCGGCGCCGCGGTTGGCGACGTTGACGGCGAGGCGCTCCTTGACGGCCTCCTTGCGGCTGACAGGCACGGCGACGTGATGGAAGGTGGACACTGCGGGTCGCTTGGCGAGGCGGGCCGCCGGAGGTACGAGCGCCGCCGCATACTCGAGGTGGGCGTGCACCACGTCGGCCTCCGAAGCGCGAATGGCCCTGACGATCCTGGGCAGCGCCCGCGGATCTGCCAGGCGCCGGATCGAGAGGTAGCTGACAGGCACGCCCGCATCCTCGAGGACCGGCTCCATGACGGAGCGAGACGAGCCGGGCAGCGACAGCACCTGCACGCCGAAATGAAAGCCGGCGGCTGGCGCCACGAGACTCAAGGTGGCAAGCACGCGCTCGGCGCCGCCCAGGCTCAGCGAGTCGATGATCATCAGTAGCTTCATAGCGCGCCAGCGAGTCTCTCAGCCGCCTGCCCGAGGGCGCAACAGGCCAACCAACTCCCGGACTTCGCCTAGCGTGCTGCGCGCCCCCAGCATCACACCCCCGACGGCTCCGCTCACGCCAAGCAGCCCCAGCAGGATGAGCGTGGGCAGCCCGTGCGGCAGCAACAACCTCACCGGGCCCGCCAGCGCGAGCACTCCCAGCACGGCGCAGACTCCTGGCTTCGTCGCGCGGACCTGCGCGAGCACTGTAGTGCCGAACTTCCTGCTGACGAGCACGAAGCGTGCTCCCTGCGAGACGATCGCCATCACCACGTGAGCTGCGGCCACCCACACGATGCCGTATGGCGCCGCCACGATGTATCCGATCACGAGCAGGATCGTGAGCGGCACGTTGAGCACGAGCAAAGTGCCTGGCTTACCCATCGCTGGGAACAGGTCACCCGACGAGAAGCCAACAGACACGATCGCGGTCATCAGCGAGATCAGCACCATCGGAGTTATCGCCGGTGCCCACTTGGCCGAAAAGATCACGTAAATGATGTCGCGCGAGGACAGCGCCAGCAGTACCCCGGCGGGGAAGCTGAACAGCGTGATCAGCCGCAGGACCCGCAGCATCCCCTGCACCGGCAGGTCACGCCCGCGCATCCTCGCCTGGGAGTAGAGGGGGAACGCAACCGCGCCGAAGATCCAGTAGAGGCTCATGAGCGCGAGCTCGGGGAGCCTGTAACCGATCGAGTAGTACCCCAGCTGGGTCGGCCCGAGGGTATGGCCGACGACGAGGTAGTCGGAGTCGATCGCGATCGCGTCGACGAGCTTTAGAGCGATATAGCTCAGCCCGAAGCTCATGATCGCGCCGATCACCGCGCGATCGAGCGTAAAGTGCGGCCGAAAGCGCACCAATATCCAAGCCAGCACTGTCGCCGTGAGCTCGCCGGCAAGCAGACCCCCAACGAGCGCCCATACGCCAAGCCCGGCGACGGCGAGGCCGATCGAGACGCCGGCCCTCACGACTGACCGGCTGATCTCGACACCGGCCCGCCGGCCGAACCGCAGATCGCGCTGCAGAAGTGAGTCCTGCAGCTGGCCCATCCCCCGAATGAACAGATAGATGAACAGCGCCTGAAACACGTCTTCGTGGGCCGTCAGACCGAAGAACGAGGCGATCGCCGGCGTGGCGAGAAGCCCGAGCCCTGTGAGGGCTATCGTGACGATCACGTTCAGCGTAAATGCCGTCTGCACCCTCTCGGTCACACCGCGCTGCTGCTCATAGATGACTGCCGCGCCGATGCCCAGATCGAGCACGACATCGAAGAACACGATCACGGCGCTGGCGGCCGCGACTGTCCCGAAATCCAGCGGCGTGAGCAGCCTCGCGAGCACGACCGTGCTGACGAACACAACGACTTTGCTGCCACCGAACGAGAGTGCCGACCAGGCGAAGCTCTTTACGGCGCGCCCCGTCAGCGGCTCCGACGTCGTTGCGCTCTCCGACTCGAGCGACGGCCCGCTCAGTGACTCAACGGTGTCCACGAGGACTTAACGGCGGCTGAGGCCGGAGCGACCAAGCATGCGAGCGGAAATGCGCCAGACGGCCACTCTACCGTGGATAAGGGGCGATCCGGCCAGTAACCGGATCAGGGAGCCGTAGCCGGGTCTATACTCGCTGGCCGTGGAGCGTGCCTTTCCTCCGGAGATTCCTCCCCCCTCGACGGCGACTCCGCACTCCCAGCAGGGAGCAGCTTCGCCTTATCTCAAGGCCGTCAAATCGCATCCTGTGATCGTGGGCATCGTGGTGCTTGCCGCTCTGTTCGGATCGATCGCGTGGCTGGGGCATCGCACCAGCCGGTACAAGGCAACGGCCGACATCCTCTTTACGCCGCTCCCGTCCGACAACAACGGTGCCAACGGACTGCCGCTGCTGCGAGACTCGAGCGATCCGACGCGCCTTGCGCAGACCGCCGCGAACCTCCTGGACACGCCGGCGGCGGCGGGCTTGGCGGCCGAAAGCATGGGCCGCGGCTGGAGCTCGGGAAGAGTCCGCGAAGCGGTCAAAGTGGAACCGCAGGGCGAGAGCGACATCGTATCGGTGAGCGCTGAAGCTGATTCGGCGAGTCTCGCGCAGCGACTGGCCAACACTTACGCGACCTCGAGCCTGGCGTCACGGCGAACGCTGCTGCGGGCCGTGGCAACACCGTTGCGTCCGGAAGCACAGGAAAGCACGGCCGCCGGCGACACCGTCGGACAGCAGCGGCGCGCTCTGATCGCCTCGCTGATCGAGGGGCAGGATCCAAACTTCTCGCTGTCACAGAGCGCCGCTCTGCCCAGCTCCCCGGCCGGTACCCCCGCGTGGCTTGTCGTGGTGCTCTCGCTCGTGGCCGGCTTTGCGCTCGGCTCGGGGGCCGCGGTGTTCGCGGAGATGGTGAGCGATCGCATTCGCGACCCAGAGGAGCTACTCGACCTGTACCGCCTCCCCGCTCTGGCCTACGTGCCGCAGGTTTCGCGCAACCTCAGGGCCAGCCCTAACGGCGAGCCAGTATCGATGCCGATCGCCGCGCGCGAGGCATACCGCATGATCCGCGTCCAGCTCGACACGGAGCCACCGGAGCGCCAGACGCAGGGCGCCCACCTGATCCTGATCACGAGCGCCTCCAGCGGAGACGGCAAGACGACCTCAGCGATCGCCCTCGCGAGAGCGCTTGCCGAAGCTGACCACCGGGTCGTCCTGATGGACCTAGATCTGCGCAAGCCCGATCTCGCCTCTGTGCTGCACATCAACGGGAACGCGGGGGTGACTTCGTTGCTCGACGAGCCGGCTCAGCTGTCGATTGCGCTCGTCTCGGGAGATGTGCCGCTGCTGCAAGTGCTGCCCGCTGGGCCCGAAGCGAGCGAGCACTTGCTGCGCCCGGTAGTCGCTCGGATGCCCGAGATGATGGCCCAGCTTCGCGAAATGGCCGACTACGTCGTGATCGACACGCCGCCTCTCGGAGAAGTCAGCGACGCCTACCAGCTGCTTCCGTTCGTCGATGACGTGATCGTCGTGGCACGTCCAGGGAACACCCGGCGCGCCAGCTTCCAGTTCATGCGTGACCTGCTCGGACGCGCCAAACGCACGCCGCTTGGCATGATCATTGTTGGTTCGAGCCCAGCCCGGATGAGCTACGCCTACTACGGGCAGCCCGACACGGATGAGCCGCGTATACGCAACTGGCTAGGCCGCGCGCGCGTCTGACGGGCGCGATGCGCGATCGCTCCTTGCCACGGCTGCGACCCCGAACCGTCGCTCTGCTGGCGGCGCCCCTCGGTCTCGCAATCGGCGTACTGATGGCGCGGCACGCCGTCTACGGGCTCACGGGAACGGCGGCGCTTCTGTACGGGCCGCTGATCTTCTTGAAGCTCCCGATCGGGCTCGTCCTCTGGGCGCCGTTGCCATTCATGGACACACTGCACTTCGCATGGTCCGGCCCGGCCGTCGTGTCCGTGCTCTTGTTCGCCGCCTGGATCGGCACTCTGGCGGCCGCACGCCGCCAGCGCGCGGCCGTGCTGTCGAGGCAGCGGTTCCTAGTCACAGCAATCGTTGCATTGCTCGTCTGGCTGACGCTGTCGCTCGCATGGTCGCGGGACCTGGGGGCCGCAGGCGAATCGCTCGTGGATTGGTTCGTGGCCGGAGCGGTGTTCCTGGTCGTCGCGACCACGATCACGGGCGAGCGTACGCTGCGGCTGATGCTCCTCGCGTTCGTGTTCGGGGGCGTGATCTCGGTGATCATCGGTGTCGCGACCACCGGCCTCAGCAGCTCCAGCAGCGCCGTGGCTGCCGCGTCGCAGGCGGCGGAAGGACGTCTCACCGGCGGCTCCGGCGATCCCAATTATCTCGCTGCCGGAGCCGTCGCCAGCATCGTCGTCGCCATCGCACTCCTTGCCACCACGCGAAACGCGGCGGTGCGGTTGGCACTCGCTGTGTCAATCGCCGTGCTGGTGATCGGTGTCGTGGCCAGCGAGTCGCGTGGGGGCTTGCTCGCTTCCGGCGGGGCCGCGATCGCCGCGATGTTCTTGTTCAAACGACAGCGCCTCGTCGTCGGCACCGTGCTCGGCGTGATCGTGGGAATCGGGTTGCTGGTGTTCGCGACCAATCCCGGCGCCTTGCATCGGGTCACGAACTTCAATGGTGGGGGCACGGGCCGTTCGGACCTGTGGCGTATCGCCTGGCGTGTCGGCGACGCACACCCGGTGGTCGGCGTCGGACTCAACAACTTCATTGCCTACGAGGGCGAATACGTGCGTGAACCTGGAACGCTCACGTCAGTCGCGCTGATCGCGGACCGACCGCACGTCGTACACAACATGTATCTCGAGGCTTTCACGGAGACCGGGACCGTCGGCTTCCTGCTGGTGATCGCGGTAATCGGGGGAATACTCAGCTCTGGGCTACGCGCCGTGAAGGCGTTCGATGCCAGCGGCCAAGGTGATCTCGCCACGCTCGCCCGTGCCGTGGTCGTCGCTGAGATAAGCATCCTGATCGCGCTGATATTCCTCTCCGACGGTCCGGACCAGCGCTACTGGATCCTGTTCGGGATCAGTGCCGCGATGCTGGGCATGGCGCCGCGCCAGCAACGGAGCCGCGCGCGTCGGCGACCCTCCGCGCGGGCGCAGGCGCTCACCCGCGCCATCCCCTAACCCCCGGCGCACCAAGACGAGCGCGCTGCGCTACGGCGCGGGCCACCCGCTGCGGCAGCTGCCGCGGGTGCGCACAGCGCCGCGCCGCCGGCGGACGCCCAAGCACGGGATACCGGGCGCGCGCCTACGACAAACGTCCAGGCTCTGGCGGCGACACCCGTCCAGATCATTGTTTCGGCCTCACGCAAGCGGCCACCCGGCGTCGATTTCGAGCGGGCAGATCGTCAATCGGCCTTGGGGGTCAACATGTTTACGCCGTCGCGACGCACCGCAACGTCTCTCGCCGTGTCCTTCCTTCTCGTAGGGTCCAGTGCCGGCGCAGCGTCAGCCAATGGACGGGCGCGTCCAGCGCATGCCAGCGTCCACGTAGCGCGCACATGCGGTCGGAACTCGCATATGTCGGCGGCGCGACGAGTGGCCCACCCGAGATACACCTCGCGGGCTTCATGCGCGAGGCATGCGGTGGCCCGCCATCGGCACCGCAAACCGGCTAATCACACCGTGGCGCCGACGAAATCGAGCCTACGGGTATTGGCGGCCCATGCAAATGGGCGTCACAAGACGCCTAAAGAACCTACTCCGACGCCCGAACCGACGCCGACGCCGACGCCGACGCCGACGCCCGAACCTACGCCGACGCCGACGCCCGAACCTACGCCGACGCCGACGCCCACGCCCACACCCACACCCACGCCCACGCCTACGCCCACCGAACCCACACCTACCCCGAGCGTACCGCCGCCTCCAAGCGGCGGCGGCGTCTTCTCTGCTTCGAGTCCGTGGAACACGCCGATACCGGCGAGCCCGGCGCTGGACCCGAACAGCACGGCGATGGCCGGCTACTTGGGCAGCGAAATGCAGGCCAACGCCGACCTCTACGAATACGGCACCCCGGTGTGGACCGCCAGCGTGTCCGACCCGCTCAACAAAGTCCTCTGCACTGAACCGTGGGGGACCTGCCAGCTGACCCAACAGCTGATCCCGATACCGGCGAACACCGAAAGCTCCCACGGCGGAGACGGCTCGATGGTCGTGACCGACCCGCTCACAGGCTTCGGTTATGACTTCTGGCGCGCGTCCAGGACCTCCACCACGAGCTGGAGCACGGCCTGGGGCACCCGCTTCAGCCTCACCGGCACCGGCACCGGCGGCGGAGCGACCGGAGCGGGCGTCCCGCTGCTGGCCGGCCTACGAGGGCGCCCGCATCCAACTCGACCCCAGCATCAACGTCGACGCGATACCGGGCATCACAGCAGGCGAGAAGATCGTCGCGCACGCGCTGCAGACCTACGGGGCCTACTGCAAGGACACCGGCGGCTCACGCCTCGCGTTCGGGTTCGAGGACCCGCTCGGCAAGTCCAACCCCTACCCCTCACTCGGCTTCGCCTGGGACTACTACGGAATGCCGCACGTCCCGTGGAACCACTTGAGGGTGGTCACGTAAAGGGACGCCGGCGGCTGCATCGCCCGTCGAAGCCCGGGCGCGCGCGATCGAGTATTCCGCGCGCCCGGCCGGGGACCAGCGACTCGAGCCGCTTGGGCGCGGCCCTACCCAGGTCGCGGCCCTACCCAGGTCGCGGCCCCACCCCGGTGCAGGCCTCCTACTCGGCGTTGCGGAACAGCGCCACGACCGTCAGCGCGAGGATCTTCAGGTCGAGGCCGATCGACCAGTGGGCGATGTAGTAGTTGTCCCACTCGACCCGCTCGGCGAGGGAGGTCTGGCCGCGTAGGCCATGGACCTGCGCCCAGCCCGTTATGCCCGACTTCACGCGGTGGCGGTCGCCGTAGCGGATGATGTCGTTGCGGAACAGTTCGACGAACTCGGGACGCTCGGGCCGAGGTCCGACGAGGCTCATGTCGCCGCGCAGGACGTTGAATAGTTGGGGGAGCTCATCGAGGGACGTGGAGCGCATCAAGCGCCCGATGGGCGTACGACGGTCTTCGCCCTCGACGCCCCCGGGGGCGATGTCGCCCGCAAGCAGGAAGTCCAACGTGCTCGGATCTCCGGCGGCCGCGGTCTGCAGGGGCGCGAGCATCGAGCGGAACTTGTAGAAGTCGAAAACCCGCCCGTCGCGACCCACGCGGCGTTGCCTGAACAGTGCGGGGCCGGGGCTCGAGAGCTTGACGGCGATCGCCGTGCCGAGGATCACGGGGGCTAGGACGATCAGCAGCACTGCGGCCAGCACCCGGTCGAGGGCGTGCTTAATGGCGAAATGCAGGCCCTTCGGGTCGACGGCTGTGAACGAGAGCAGCGGCAAGCCGCCGACGGTGTCGTACCGGACGCGATCGTTGATCAGGTCGAACATGCGGGGCACGACCGAGACGTCCACGCCGAGCTCCTGGCAGCGTGGGATCAGGCGGCTG
>WNFI01665311.1_pt1 | contig 43351 bp, 40 predicted proteins | sample 5400471 | NCBI WGS metagenome assembly WNFI01 (sample SAMN13153348, study PRJNA577476) | soil metagenome | isolation source: 100 cm saprolite on Douglas fir-dominated hillslope | place: USA:California | collected 2013-09-17 | reverse complement strand
GATCGATACAACGAGGCGATGGCCGCGATAGACTCCATCCTGTCGCCGTCCCTCCCCCAGACCGCAGCCGCGCCACCATTTCGAGAGGCGTTGACCAATCTCGTGAACGAAGTCTCCGGCGTGTGGAGCGCATTCGATCACGACATTCGAGCCGCCATCAGCAATACGAACTATGCCTGCGTTCAATTGCGGCTCGACGAAGCAAGGACCGCCCTCGATAGCGCGCCGGAAGCAGCGGAGCCACCTAGCAAATGGCGCGTCATCGAAGTACCCATGTACCCGAGAGGTGTATTTGGCATTGAGACCAATGATCGTGAGGCAGTTGAAAACAATGATGCGATTATCCTCTATCCCTGTCTTACAAGAAGAAATGCCGAACTTCTCGTAGAGGCATACAACCGCGAGGTGAGAGCCTCCAGCGACGATCGGGCCTCGCCAGTCGCGTGGCGATACCGATTTGGCGACGGCCCTTGGAATCTATCCCAAACTGACACCAACTTAAATGAGCGGCGGAAAGCCGATAGGCCAGACTTACAATATGAAGCGCTCTACGTCCTACCCGTCCCGGCTGACGCCGAGGATGGTGGTAAGGCCATGCCGAACCGAGATGGCAAGGACGGCACGGATCGGCTGTGTGAGGCGCTTTACGGACGAGGGGCGACGGCCAGGGATTATCTTGGTGGATCTGATGCGCGGATGTTGCACGAAGCGGCCGACCGTCTCTCCACCGCCGCGATAGAAGATGCCGCCCCGCCAGCGCCCGCGCCTTTGGGCGGACGGGAGGCGTTGGTCGCGACGATCATCAAAACAATGGAAAGCAAACAAACGGCAGGATTTGCGGAGCGCACCAAAGATGGCTTTCTCCGAACTTACTATGCTGGCTACAATCTATCGATACTGGCGATCGAGATCGCCGACGCCATCCTTGCCACCCTCCCCCATGAGCGCGGAGTGGAGCGGGAGACGGCTGACATCGTGGCGCGGTTGCAGAAGATCGTCAGCTATCGAGACTATCGACAAAGGCGGCGTATTCGCCGGCATCACGCCGCAAAATCTGGTCGTCAATGGTGACGATCTTGACCGACATATTGATGAGGCGATGGGTTTCCCCATGGAAACCGTCAAGGTTGGGGATGCGACCCCGCGTACTGAGCGCAGTAACCCCTCCGAGGGAGCATGAATGTCCTCGACCTCTTTTCCGGCATCGGAGGACTTAGTCTCGGGCTCGAAAGAGCCGGAATGCGAACCGTCGCGTTCTGTGAGATCGACAAATATTGTAACGAGGTTTTGAAAAAATGGTGGCCGGAGGCGGACAGGTGGGACGTTGGCATCGTGGGGCTGAACGCCTTATTGAGGAGGGCGTTGACGTTATCTCCGCTGGGTTCCCCTGCCAGGACATATCATTCGCCGGCGAAGGTGCCGGACTTACCGGCTCCCGTTCGGGACTCGTCTGGAATCTCCTTCGAACCATTCGCCTGGTTCGACCACGACGCGCGGTGCTGGAGAACGTGGCAGCGCTGCTTAGTCGAGGGCTGGACCAGATTTGCGGACACCTGGCCACGGTCGGGTATGACACGGAGTGGCATTGCATACCGGCGTCAGCCGTTGGTGCTCCTCACCAGAGGGACCGCATTTGGATCATTGCTTCCGACGCCGGTGGCGAGCAATACGAAAGCGATTGCTCTCCGATCAGCGGGGAGATCGCCGCGGAACTTTCTCTCGCCACTGCCAACGCCGCGAGCATCGGATGCGGATCGTGGCGGGAGGGGCGATTTGATCCAGGCGGTGCGAGGCAACTACAATCCTCACTTCAAGAAATAGCCGACGCCGGACGCGAGCCCTCACAAATATCGCCTGCAAGGAGACAGCCAGCAATCGAAGTCGCTGAACGGGATTCATGGTGGGCAATTGAACCCGCCGTGGGTCGAGTGGCTTATGGGGTACCCGATCGGCTGGACCGACTTAAATCGCTCGGAAATTCCGTCGTCCCGCAAATCCCGGAAATCATCGGGAGAGCAATCATGAAGGCATCCGCCGGTCGCACCGAACTTCAGAAGGACGCCACACCATGAGCGAGACCGAGGCATTAGCAAAAAAGATCGAACAGGCCATGCGCCTACTGTCTGAAATTTCGTCCGATTCCGAGCAGATCGGAAAGGGCAATCTTCGGTATGCCGCCAATCGCGCGTGGAACGAATTGTTTGATCTTCGTGCGGTCCTTCAGAAGGACACCAAGGCCGGGGAGATCGAGCCGTGCAACGATGCAGAATTTGGGATGAAGCCATGAACCCGACCGAGGAACAGGTAGAGCTTGGAGCGCGAGCGATAGATGCTCATTGGTCTGAAGGTGACGGGCGCAAGTTTCCTTACGAGGATACCGAGCGCGAGTATCAGGCGCATTGCCACTCAACCGCAAGGGCCTGTCTAGCCGCCGCCCTCGGTGATGGTGTCGTTGTGCCGCACGAGCCTACCGCCGAGGACATATACGCTTGTGCGAAATCGACACTGATCGGATTCCGAGACGAGCTCACGGAACGGAACATTGAATTTATCTGCGATCAGATTTCGCGGAAGGCCGCGATGAGTGTTGTGCCGGCGTGGCGGGACATTGCGACGGCGCCGAAGGATGGGACGCCAATTCTAACGTTTCGACCGGACACCCACGGTGCTGGATTTTCTCCGATAACCGGAATCGACGTTCTTTGTTGGGAGCACGATTGCTGGTTTTATGCCGGCGATTCAATCGTGGTGGATTTCCCAACCCACTGGCAACCCCTTCCCGACGCCCCTGACTGCGGCCCCTCCCGCCAAACCGAGGGGAAGTGAGAATGGCCGAAGTGCTTCATCCAGGCGCTAGAATTTCGCGGGCTATTTTGCATTTGCGTGCTGAGGCCATGCAGGCTGTGGCTGACGCCGCCATGCAGATCAAGGACACTGCTCGATATTCAATGCGGCAATTCATCATTACCGAGCGGGCGCGGCTTGGCTTATCGCTTCAAGCCGCCGCCGACTTGGCCGGCATTACAAAATCCCACATGTGGGAACTTGAGCAGGGACGCGCGGTCAATCCGACCGTCTGGACAGTCTACGGTCTATCGAAGGCTCTTGGCGTTCCGTTCACCTCAATGGCCGCCGGCGCACTGAACGACACGGAAGACAAGGAATCTCTCCCCGCCGAACGTAATGGAGGCGGGACGTGAGCGAGCTTTTGGAACTAGCGGAGCGCTGCGAAAAGGCGACTGGACCGGATCGGGATCTGAGCGAGCGTATTTACGCCGAAATCAACGGTTGGTCGTTCCCGCTATTTGGAAGCGCCTTGCAGGATTTTCTTGACCAAACGAAAGAACATGGACTGACCAACTTTACGCAATCGATCGATGCCGCGATGACGCTAGTGCCGGAAGGCCATGCGGTTTCTGTCGAGTGGTCGCCCCGTTTTCCAGGCAACGCTTGGATTTATCCGCCTAACAACTGGAATGACATTTCGTTTTATGGCGAAGCGAACAGCCCTGCCCTTGCGCTGTGCGCCGCCACGTTGCGCGCCCGAGCCGCCACCCCCAGCATCGGGAGTGTGGAATGAGCGAACATACACCGACGCCGTGGCACGCAAGCCGCAAGTCGCGCTACGTCAGCGACATAAATCATCGCGTGATTGCGGAGATATCGCCCCTCATCGGATTTGAGGCCAACGCTGCCTTCATCGTCAAAGCCGTCAACTCGCATGACGATTTGGTGAAAACTCTGCAGCGCATGACGCAAGCGTTCAAGCCCTTCACGTCGAAACCGATCGGCGCGGAAGGCAGCGCGGCCCGACTTGAGCAGCAAGAGCAGATCAGCGCGCATGTAGAGTCGACCACCCTCCTCCGGCGCTTGGGGGCGGAATGAGCCGGGCCAAAGTTGTCGAAAGAAAGCGTTGCAAAATGGCTGGGGCCGTCTCCCGGCTTCGGGCTGAAGATTGGTTCACGCTCGATCAGGCCGCAGCCCACCTCAATCTAACGGTTGAGGACTTCGAATTTCATTCCCTATTCGGCCGCATTCCATCGCCGGTCGATGGCCTATGGTCGTCTGCGACGCTTGTCCTGAAACTGAAAGGCCTCGGCACCGAAAGCAATTACCGATCAGGATTATACATCATCCAGTTTATGGATTTCGTCAAAATAGGCTTTTCTGATAAGCTATTGCTGGATCGAGGGTGGCTGCAAATGACCAAAGCGCTTCCCTTCACCGTGCTCTCGATCGCCCGCGCCATCAGGGGCGTGGAGGCTGCCGGTCGTTTCGTGATCGGGGTCCGGGCGGACGGCACACTGATCGTGGGGGATAAGCCCATTAATTCGGCTTCCATGATCCCGCAGCAGGATCATAATGACGCGCCCTCAAAATGGGGGAACGTCAAGGCATGATCGATATGAAGCTGGATTTCCCCTATCTGAAGTTAGATCCCGATCGGCACGGCAACGAGCGGCTATATGTCCGTCGCCACGACAAGAAGGTCCGGCTGCACGAGAAGCCCGGAACCCCCGCGTTCATCGCGGAGTACGACACCGCGCTTAAACGGCTTGAGAGCGAACATGATGCGCTGAACGGACCGGCCGCGGTCAAGACGCTCCGAGGTCCGAAGCTCGCCCTGCCGTTCACCTTTGGCTGGCTGATCGCCAAGTACAAGGCATCGGGCGAATACCTGGCGCTTGACGAGAAGTCGCGGCTCGCCCGAGCCTCGATGCTCGACGTCTGCGCGCTGGAGCCCCGCAGTCCTGACGCACCCGAGGACATCCTGCGCGACTGCCCGCTCAAGGAGTTCACGTCCGAGCACGGACGGATGCTGCGGGACCGCGTGAAGGACAAGCCAGGCGCTGCAAACAATCGCCGGAAGCATGTGTCGGCGATGTTCGGATGGGCGGTTGAGACCTCCGAAACCAAGGTCAAATCCAACCCGATGCGAGACGTCAGGTCAGTCAAGAAGACGAACAAGACCGGGTACTATCCGTGGACGATGGACGACCTCACGAAGTTCGAGGAGCGCCACCCTATCGGCACGAAGGCCCGACTGGCTGTCGGGCTCCTGCTTTTCCTCGGCCCTCGCCGGCAGGACATGGTTGGCTTCGGCAAGCAGCACGTCAAGGACGGCGTGATCGGCTTCGTCCCAAAAAAGACCCGGCACATCCGGCCAGAGATGTCCTACAAACCGGTTATCCCGGTACTGGCCGACATCATCGCCCAGAGCCCTTGTGGTGACCTCACGTTCCTCGTGACGGCCCATAACAAGCCGTTCACGGCGAACGGCTTCGGCAACAAAATGCGGGAGTGGTGCAATCAGGCTGACCTGCCCCAATGCACGGCTCACGGCCTCCGCAAGCTCGGGGCGACCATAGCCGCGGAGAAAGGGGCGACGCTTCATAACGAGAACGGATCGGTGGCTCACCTTGATTGGCTCACCGAAAAAGGTTCAGCTAAAACAATCGTTTAGGTCGGTAATGGCAGGAGTGGCAGGGCTCGAACCTGCGACCCCCGGTTTTGGAGACCGGTGCTCTACCAATTGAGCTACACTCCTACTGGCCGCCTCTATAGCGAAGCCTTCGCCGCTCGTCACGTCCCCCTTGCCGATTTGATTGGTGCGCCAGGCCGCCCAAATCGGTGCCATAATGCCGCCCGCCCCCGTGGCGGGGTCCGGATGCGAGGCCGGTTAACAGCTCCTTCACGCGAATTCCCTATCATTAACCCGGGGAGAACAAGTGCGGCGACACTCGCCGTGGCTGCAAGGGGATGGACGATGGCGGCACTTGGATCGATTTCAGCCCGCATGATTGTGGCGATCACGCTGGTCGCCGCCGGCTCCTGCGCCGCGCTCGCAGCCTTCGCCGTGTGGCAGCAGCAGGCTACCGTGGAAACCGCGCTCGATCGCGAGTTGCGGGCCGACTATGCCAATCTCACCGCCGCACTGGACGCCGAGACCCGCACCACGCTCGTGGTCAGCGAGGTGCTGGCCTCAATGCAGTCGGTAAAGGATGCCATACGCGCCAAGGATCGGCTGGCAACGATTGCGTTGATGAAAAACGCGCTGCAGAAGATCACCCCGCGGGGCATCGAGCTGATCACCGTTCAAATACCGCCTGCCACCACCCTGGCTCGCGTCCACGCACCTGACGCGTTTGGCGATGATGTGTCTGCCAGGCGCAAGATGGTGGTCCGGGCGCTTGCGGACCGAAAAGCGTTTGGCGGCATCGAAGCGGGCCGCGAAGTCCTGAACGTCTTCGGAACAACGCCGGTCATCGACGGCGACACGCTGCTTGGCAATATGGACATTGGATCGCCATTCGGAAAAACATTTGTCGAGACTATGAAAGCCCGGTTCGGGGTCGACGTCGCGATCCACCAGCTCGATGGACAGACCGACAAGGTTGTGGCTTCGACGCTGGGCGGCCGCAAGGCTGACGAGGCTGTGATCCGCCGCGCGCTCGCCGGCGAAGTCGTCATCCGGCGTGATGATCTCGATGGCCGCCCGACCGCCACCAGCTTCGGGCCAATCAAAAACTTCTCCGGCGATTCCATCGCCGTGTTCGAGATCGTTCGCGACGCCAGCGCCTATCGCGATCTGACCCGGAATTCGCTGACCTGGCTGGCGGTCGCCACCGGATGTGCGCTGCTGCTCGCAGGCGCAATTGCGGTGTGGCTGGGACGCGGCATGGCAAGGCCAATTCGGGCTTTGGAGACGGCGATGCGCGACATCTCCTCCGGCAAGCGCGAGATCGTCGTTCCGGGCGCCGGACGCGGTGACGAAATCGGTTCGATGGCCAGAGCGGTCGAAATCTTCAAGGATGGCCTGATCGAGAGCGACCGCCTGCGCGCGGCACAGGAAGATCAGCAGGCGACGGCACGGCGCGAACGCCGCGACATGATGGATGCGCTGGCAACCAAATTCGAAACCGGCGTCGGCACGGTCGTCGAGGCCGTGGGATCGGCGGCCGGACAGCTGCGGACGACGGCACAGTCGATGGCCGCCACTGCAGACCAGGCGACGCGCCAGACCGCAACGGTCGCGGCCGCTTCCGAGGAGGCAACGCAGAGCGCGCAGGCCGTGGCCGCGGCGGTCGAAGAGCTCAACACTTCGATTGGCGAGATCGCCCAGCAGGTCAACCAATCCGCCAGGATCGCGGGCGCCGCCGTCGATCAGGCCAACAGCGCCAATTCCGAAGTCCAGAGTCTGGCGCTCGCGGCGCAAAAAATCGGGGATGTCGTCAAGCTGATCAGCGAAATCGCCGCCCAGACCAACCTGCTCGCGCTCAACGCCACCATCGAGGCGGCGCGCGCCGGCGAAGCCGGTCGCGGCTTCGCCGTGGTCGCGTCCGAGGTCAAGGCGCTGGCGAGCCAGACCTCAAAAGCCACCGATGAAATTTCCGCGCAGGTCGGCGCGATCCAGGGCGCGACCCAGTCTTCGGTTGAGGCCATTCAAGGCATCACCGCGACCATCGGTCAGGTCAGCGAAATCGCCAGCGCGATCGCCGCCGCCGTCGAGGAGCAAGGCGCTGCGACGCTGGAAATCGCGCGTAACGTTGCCGAAGCCGCGCGTGGCACCGGCGAAGTCTCCGAAAACATTGCCGGCGTCAATGACACCGCGCGCGAGACCGGGGTGGCGGCGACGCGCGTGGTCGATTCCGCGGCGGAATTGTCGCGCAACGGTGAGGCCCTCAAGACCCAGGTCGACGTTTTCCTGCGCGAGGTCCGCGCCGCCTGAATCTTGCGGCGGCGCTGCGTCAACGGATGCGCGCTCCCTCTCCCGTTGGGAGAGGTGACCGAACTCTACATTCGGGATTCGCTATCAGCTGATCGTCGCACCGCCATCGATGACGATGGTCTGCCCGGTCATGAAAGTGCCGGCGGCTGAGCTAAGGAACACCGCGGCGCCGGCGATTTCGTCGGGTTCGCCGATCCGCAGCAGCGGCGAGCGCGCGGTGGCTGCCTTCAGCGTCTCCGGGTTGTCCCACAGCGCCTTGGCGAAGTCGGTCTTGATCAGGCCGGGCGCGATGCAGTTCACCCGCACATTATGCTTGCCGTACTCGCAGGCGAGATTGCGCGCGAGCTGCATGTCGGCCGCCTTGGAAATCGCGTAGGCACCGAGCACCGTCGAACCCTTGAGGCCGCCGATCGAGGAAATGATGGTGATGGAGCCTTCCCTGCGCTCGATCATCTGCGGCACCACGAGGCTGATCAGCCAGTGATTGGCGACGATGTTATTGTCGAGGATCTTGCGAAACTGGTCGTCGGAAATGCCGGCCTGCGGCCCGTAATAGGGATTGGACGCGGCGTTGCAGACCAGGGTGTCGATCTTGCCGAACACCCGATTGGTTTCTTCGGTGAGATTTTTCAGGTCGTCCTTGGTCGAGATGTTGGCGGCCACCGCCAGCGCGACCTGCTTGCCGGCCTTGTCGTTGAAGGCCTTCGCCACCTCGTCGCAGACCTGCTGCTTGCGGGACGAGATCACCACCCGGGCGCCATGCTCGGCCATGCGCTCGGCTATGGCGCGGCCGATGCCGCGCGAGGAACCGGTGATGACGGCGACTTTTCCGGACATATCGAACAAGGTCATGCGTCCTCTCCCCTGGTCCGGCGGCGAATGCGCCGGTTTTTTCATTTTCAGTCGGAGCTAAGCAGCCTTTGCCGGCTTCGACAACAGACTGGGGCGATGCTCACGCAAGCTTGGTCGCGCTCGCCAATTCCGGCCCCGCCGGCTGATGCATGGCGGCGTGGGACGCGTCGGCGATCCACGGCTGCTGGTTGACCATGGGAATCCGCCAGCCCGAGTGGTCGGCGCTCGCGAGATGATCGAGCCGCGTCACCGAACAATTGTCGATCGTGAAGGAAAGCCCCCGTTCCGGCTGACCGCCGAGCGCGAGGCCGATCGCCGCCTTGATGGTGCCGCCATGGGCGACGGCGATCACATCCTTGCCGGCATGGGTGACATTGATCCGCTCGATGGCGCCGCGCACCCGGTTGTACAGATCCATGAAACTCTCGCCGCCCGGCGCCGGATCGTCGATCGGCGCGAACCAGTAGCTTCCCACCGCGATCGGACGGCTGGCAAAGAACGCGGCGCGGTTGAGGCCCTGCCACTCGCCGAGATGCTGCTCGGCCAGCGCTGCCTCGTGCTGCATCATGTCCGGCCTGGGAAATCCCGCGGCCCAGATTGCAGCCGCGGTCTGATGCGTGCGTTTCAGATTGCTCGCAAACCAGGCGGCATTGCGGGGAAGAATTTTGCCGACCGCGTCGAACACCACACGGTCGCTGCAATCGCAGCCGATGTCTTTTTGCCCGTAGATGCAGCCGCCGTCCTCGCGCACCGGCGCATGACGCACCCACCACCAGCGGGTTGCGACCACGCCTAAGGGAACCGAATGCTGCGCAACGAACGCTGGCTTGGCGGGATTGGACATCGCTAAAACCCTTCAATACTGTTTCATGTCGCTGTACGTCAGAGCGCGCATGGTCTCAAGTCACTTCGGCTATCTGGCACGCGACCTTGAATTCCGTATGGCGGCAAGCGCCTAAAAAGCAGTCAGGGAGAAAATCATGGGCCGCCTCGAAGGCAAATCCGTCATCATCACCGGGGCGGGCAGCGGCATCGGCCGCGCGGCGTCGCTGATGTTTACCAAGGAAGGCGCGAAGCTGATTGCGGTGGATCGCAGCGAGGGCGTCAAGGAGACCGTGGAGCAGGTTCGCAAGGCCGGCGGCACCGCCGAGGCGGTGATGGCCGATGCCGGCTCGGAAACCGATGTGAAGGCTTTCATCGACAAGGCGATTGCGGCCTATGGCAGTCTTGACGCGATCTGGGCCAATGCCGGCATCAGCGGCGGACTGGTGCCGCTCGCCGAACAGACCGTGGAACACTGGCAGGAAATCCTGCGCATCAATCTGATCGGCCCGTTCCTGGCGATCAAATACGCCATGCCTCACATGATCAGACAGAAATACGGATCGATCGTCTGCACCGCGTCGGTGGCGGGCTTGAAGTCCGGCGCCGGCGGTCATCCCTACGCCGCCAGCAAGGCCGGCGTCATCAGCCTGGTGCAGACCACCGCTTATTCGCTGTCCGGCACCGGCGTGAGGATCAACGCGGTGTGTCCCGGCCTGATCGAGACCGGCATGACCAAGCCGATTTTCGATAACGCCAAGCAGCGCGGCACCGAGGGCAAGATCGGCCAGCTCAATCCGCTGAAGCGCGCAGGCCAGCCGCATGAACTCGCCGCGATGGGATTGTTTCTCGCCAGCGACGATGCGTCCTATGTCAATGGCCAGGCGATCCCCGTCGATGGCGGGCTGACCGCGTCGATGCCTTATGCGGGCAAACCGATTTAGGGAGCGCTCTCTTAGCCTCTCCCCGCCCTTTTGCGGGGAGAGGTCGAAATTTGCGCGAAGCGAAAATTTCGGGTGAGGGGCGTGGCAATGCATCTGATACGGTAACGGACTTTCGGGCCGCGCCAATCGCATCAGGCCGTGCGCCGCGGATATGATTCCAACCGCTCCCGGCCCGAGAGGTTGTTGATCCGGTTACCGCCGTGCCTCGCCCCTCACCCGGCGCTACGCGCCGACCTCTCCCCGCAAAGAGCGGGGCGAGGTTAAGAGGCTCCCGCCTTTTGCGCGTATTCCCACGAGGCTTTCGACAATGGCACCGTGCGCTTGGCGGACTCCATCGCCTTGGCGCTGGCCGCGGTGCCGTCGCGAATGCGCCCGGCAATACCTTGCGTGATTCCGGCGAGCCGGAACAGATTGTACGAATAATACCAGTTCAGGTCCGGCACGCTGCTGCGCCCTGTGGCCTCGCAGTAGATCTCGGCAGCCTCGTCCATGGTCGGAATGTTGAGCGCCACGAAATCGAGATCGGCCAGCCCCGGCATGGTCCATTGCATCAACAGGTAGGTGAAGTCGGCCATCGGATCGCCGAGCGTGGAGAGTTCCCAGTCCAGCACCGCCTGCACCCGCGGCTCGGTCAAGTGAAACACCATGTTGTCGATGCGATAGTCGCCATGCACCACCGACACCCGCTCCTGCTGCGGTACCGTGCGCGGCAGCCATTCGATCAGCCGGTCCATCTCCGGTATGGTCTGGGTTTCGGACGCGCGATACTGCTTGGTCCAGCGATCGACCTGCCGCGCGAAATAATTGCCGGGCTTGCCGAAGTCGCCAAGCCCGATCGCCTCAGGGTCATACGAATGCAGCTTCGCCAGCGTCTTGATCTTGTCGGTGAAGATGGCACGACGCTCCTCGCGCGGCTGGTTGGGCAATGCCGGATCCCAAAAAATCCGGCCTTCCTCCATCGACATGATGTAAAAGGCCGCACCGATGACAGCATCGTCGGTGCAAAGTGCATAGGCCCTGGCGACCGGAAAGCCCTGCTTGCCGAGTGCTGCGATCACCTTGAATTCACGATCGACCGCATGCGCCGACGGCAGCAATTTGCCGAACGGCTTGCGCCGCATCACGTAGGAACGATTCGGGGTATTGAGCCGATAGGTCGGATTGGACTGACCGCCCTTGAATTGCAGGACGGTCAATGGCCCCTGATAGGCTTCGACGTTCTCGCGCATCCAGCCATCGAGACGCGTTTCATCGATCCGATGACGCTCCTCGACCGGCTTGGTGCCCGAAAAATCGTCGTCTCGCCGTACGCCCTCGACCACTGCGACGCTCCACCGGTTTTTTTTGGGGAGCGCCACGATGGAACTCCCTTAGTGCTTTACGGGAGAGTTTGCATACTTCCGAAGTTCAAGTCTAGCAATGGCGCGGTTGTGGACCTCGTCCGGACCGTCCGCCAGGCGCATGGTGCGCATGGAGGCGTAGTCCCGCGCCAGACCGGCATCGTCGGAGACGCCGGCCGCGCCGAACGCCTGAATCGCGTGATCGATGATCTTCAGCGCCATGTTCGGCGCCGCCACCTTGATCATGGCGATCTCGAGCTGCGCGGTGCGCGACGACAGCCGCTTCACCATCTTCTCCAGCGCTTCCTCGGCCTTGCCGATGGTGCGCATGCAGTGATGGATGCGGCCGGGACCGAGACGGCCCTGGGCGATCTCGAAGCCCCGCCCCTCGCCGAGCAGAATGTTGCTGGCGGGCACCCGGACGTTGTCCAGGAGCACCTGGGCGTGGCCATGCGGCGCATCGTCGAAGCCGAACACCGGCAGCATCTTTTCGACGGTAACGCCCTTGGCGTCGCGCGGCACCAGGATCTGCGACTGCTGCTGATGTTTCGGCGCGGTGGGATCGGTCTTGCCCATCACGATCAGGATCTGGCAGCGCGGATCGCCGACGCCGGACGACCACCATTTGCGGCCGTTGATCACGTAATGGTCGCCGTCGCGCTTGATCGAGGTCTCGATGTTGGTCGCATCCGAGGACGCCACCGCCGGCTCGGTCATCAGGAACGCGGAGCGGATCTCGCCGTTCATCAGCGGACGCAGCCACTTCTGCTTCTGCTCCTTGGAGCCGTACCGCATCAACACTTCCATGTTGCCGGTATCGGGCGCGGAGCAATTGAAGACCTCGGAGGCCCAGCCGATGTGGCCCATCTGCTCGGCGAGCGGCGCATATTCCAGATTGCTCAATCCCGCGCCACGGAATTCATCGTCCTCGTGCGACGAGGGCGGCATGAACATGTTCCACAGGCCTTCGGCGCGCGCCTTCTTCTTCAGCTCCTCGACGATCGGGATCACCTTCCAGCGCTCACCCTCGGCGTCCTGCTCTTCGTAGATCGGCACAGCGGGCCGGACATGCTTGTGCATGAACGACTCCACACGATTCAGCCATTCGCGCTGGCGATCAGACATGTTGAAGTCCATTGGGCGTTCCTCATATTGTTTGGAAGATCTTTGGCGGCACTGTCTCCTCGCCGCCTGTTCACCGCAAGACTATTATCAAGTCTGTTATCGCGCTTGTCAGCGCTGCGATGGCGACCGGCGTGGCATTCGCTGGAGCGCCAATGTGTCATCCGCATTGACATTCCAGCCTTCGAACCATAGTTTCATACAACTGTTTGAAATGCAACGGCCCAAATCGATAGGCCCCATGAAATGGCGTCGGATCACACCCGAACCGCGATCCTCGCCGCCGCCGAGCGGCTTTACGCCGACCGCGGCTTCGCCGACGTCACGCTTCGCGATATCGTCGCCGCGGCCGACGTCAATCTCGCGGCGGTGAATTATCATTTCGGCTCCAAGGACGAGTTGATCGCGGAATTGTACGTCACCCGCAGCCTCACCACCAATCGCGAGCGCCTCAATGAGTTGAAGGCCGCTGAATTGGCCGGCGGCGGCCGCGCCGGCATCGATGCGGTCTTGCGTGCATTGGTGGGACCGCCGCTGCGCGGATGTCTTGGTCCCAACCGCCAGCGCTCGGATGCGGCGCGCTTCATGATCCGCGCCTCGATCGAATCAGTGCCTGCAATCCGCAAGATCAGGAACCGGGAGATCGATCACCTCAAGCGTTTTGCGGCGGCCATGCGCCGATCCCTGCCCGATCACAGCGACGTCGATATTTACTGGGGGCTGCATTTCGCGCTCGCCATGGCGCACCAGACCATCCGCGACGGCGAGCGGCTGGAAAAACTCTCGGACGGCCAATGCGACCTCAACGAGGTCGCCGATATCATCGAGCGGATAGTCGCGGTCTCGGTTGTTGCGCTGACCGACCGGCCCGCAAAAGCCAAGAGCAACGACAAGAGCAGCGACAAGGCCGCTGAGCCACGCGGCCGCTGACCGGCAATGTGGCAAAGGAGAACTGCGGCGGCTGAAGCGCGAGCGAGTTCCAATCGGTGCGCACGTTTTCTCCGCGATGTTGCCGAAACGTGACAGTTGCGTTTGAGCAGCGTGATACCCTCCGGGCCATTCGAACGGTACGGATCGTGTGATCCAATTGTTCGTACCCGTTCGCGGGAGACCACGGCATGAACCAACGCTTTCAGGCGCTGACTTGCTTCTTCGCCCTCGCGATGCTCGCCGCGTTTTCGCAAGACGCGGCTGCGCGGTCCCTCCACAAACAAGTTCACGGCGCCAAGCGCGCGGATGCGGCGACCGCGGCGGGCCATAAGCGCCACTCCGCGCGGCGGAAAGGCGGGTCTGCGGCGCATGTTGCGGCCGCACGGCGCAAACCCGCACCGCGGATCGATGCGCCTGCTCCGGTTGCGGCGGCCTCTGCGCTTTCCGGCGACCTTGCGGCGGTCAGGCAAGCGTTCGATCTGGTGCGCAAGGGCAAAATTGGCGAAGCGACCGGCATCAAAAAATCGATCGGCGACCCGGTGGCCCAGAAGCTGGTCGAATGGCAGATCCTGCGGCACCCTGCCGGTGAAGCGAGTTTCAGCCGTTACGCGGCATTCATCGCCGACAACCCGAACTGGCCGAGCATCCGCCTGCTGCGTCGGCGCGCGGAAGCGCGGCTGTGGCAGGAGCGGAGCCACGCCGCGACGGTGCGTCACTTCACGGACGGCCAGCCAACGACCGGCAAGGGGCAGTTTGCGCTCGCACGGGTCCTTCTTGCAGAAGACGACCGCAACGGCGCGGAGCGCCAGGTGCGAGAGGCATGGCGGTCGCAGGAGCTGTCGGAAGGCGTTGAAGCGGAGGCGCTCAACGCGTTCCACGAACTCCTTAACCGCGAGGACCATCGGGCGCGCATGGACAAGCGCATCGGCGCCAAGGATTTTTCGGGAGCGATGCGGGCCGCGCGCCGCCTCGGCAGCGACGAGCTCTCGATCGTGAAGGCCTGTGCCGCGGTCGCGGCGAACGCGGCCAAGGCACTCGATCTGCTCGACGCGGTTGCGACCGAGGTCCGCCAGGATTTGGGTTTTACGCTGTGCCGCATTCATTGGCTGATGCGTCACGACCGGTTGGCCGACGCAGCCCGGCTGATGCTCGCAGCTCCGCCCGCGACCATGGCGCTGCAGGATACCGATGAATGGTGGCGCGAGCGGCGTGTTCTCGCCCGCAAGCTGCTCGATGCGGGTAAGTTCCAGACTGCCTATCAGGTCGTGCGCGAAGCCGCGCTCCCGGCCAATGAAAATTACCGGGCAGAATTCCATTTCATGCCCGGCTGGATCGCGCTGCGCTATCTCAACGAGCCCGCGACGGCGCGTGAACAGTTTGCTCATGTCGACGACGGGTCGGCCAATCCGATCGTGCTCGCGCGGGCGAACTACTGGCGAGGCCGCGCCGCCGAGGCAGGTGGCGAGAACGAGGAGATGCGCGCCTTCTTTGAGGCCGCCGCTCGTCATCCCACCGCTTATTACGGACAGCTCGCCCGCGCCAGGCTCGGCCTCGACACAGTTGAGCTGCGGCCGCCGCCGCAGCCCGATCCGTGTCACGGCCCCGCATTCATGGACGAACGCGTGCGCGCCGCCGACATGCTTTACGCGCTGGGCGAGCGCGACCTGGTCCTGAGTTTTGTGGCGGATCTCGCGGAGCACGGTGCCGACGTCGCGGAGCTGGTCGCGCTTGGCGAATTGACCGCGCTCCGCAACGATGCACGCGCCATGCTGCAGATTGGAAAGGCGGCACTCGCCCGCGGCCTGGCGCTGGACCTTTACGCTTTTCCCGATATCGGGGTGCCGCACCACAGCCCCATCGGTCCCGCGGTCGACCGCAGCGTGATCTATTCGGTGGCACGCACCGAAAGTGCGTTCGACCAGCGCGACCAATCGCCGGCAAAAGCGGTCGGCCTGATGCAGGTCACTCCCGCGGCCGGGCGTGACACCGCCAAGAGGTTCGGCGTCGCCTACGATTGGGATCGGCTGGTCTCCGACCCGGTCTACAACACGCAGATGGGCGCGGGCGAACTCGCCGCACTGTTACGCGAGTATCGTGGCTCCCACATCATGACCTTCGCCGGCTACAATGCCGGCCGTGGCCGTGTTCAGCAATGGGTCAAGCAGTACGGCGATCCGCGCGATCCCAGGGTGGATGCGATCGATTGGGTGGAACGCATTCCGTTTGCCGAAACGCGCAACTACGTCCAGCGCGTGATGGAGAACCTCGGGGTCTATCGTATCCGCCTAGACACCGGCACGCCGGTGATGTCGAAGCTCGATCTGGAGCGCGATACGACGCACGAAGCCAGTTCCGCTTCGGATTCGCCGGTCCCGTGATCTGTTCTCAAGTAATAAGCGGCTCCTCAAAATGCGCCCTGGCGCAAGCGCGACTAGCTCTGATGCGGGCACCGCCGAAGACAAAAATAGCCGAATAATGCGGCGAACGGAACGTCAGCATTGGAACTGGCGAAGCGCTCCGCCCAGCCTTTTTTGAATTCCGCGCCACCGAGCCGGTTAAGTTGAAAGTGCCCGCTTCATTCGTTGGGTCGACAAGCGGGGCCAAAGCCCCGCTTGTCTTCATTTCATCGATCAGGGAACCGGGATCGGCTTCACCTTGTTCGGCTCAAGCCAGTCCTTCGCCGTCTCGCAGGTGCCGCAGTTGATGCCGGTCAGGTTGTCGGCGATGTGCACCTCCGGCAACGCCTGAATGGTGGCGCCAGGCGTGGGTGTGCCGTCCTGAACGGACTTCAGGCTGAGTTCGGGCAGAAGATCGCCGTTGAGGGCGGTGTCGATGAACAGCGGGGGCACCCTGTCGGCCGGGAAGGTGTTGCAGCCATCCACGAAGCTTTCGCCTTTGCAAACCTTAACATCCTGCGGTTCGACCCAGGGCAGAGGATATTCGATGTTGTTGCCGCTGAGCTTCTTCTTGCCGGTAACTACTTCCATCATCAGCTTGAAGGCATAGCCGCCAACCGCCGGGCCGGCGCTTGAAGAGAGGCCTTTCAACCCCTTTGCCTGCTTGGCGAGATCGGCCATGTCGAGACGATAGCCGTTGTTGGACTGGCCCGCGATCGTGACCAGGCGATCAGGCCGCTTGTTGATCACGGCCTGGAGCGAGCCATAGGTGCCGTCGACGGTCCAGATGCCATCGACGTTGGGGTGCGCCGCCAGGATCTTGGCGACTTCTTCCTGCGAGGTCGCGTCGTTCCAGTTGCCGTAGAAGTCGCCGACGATCTTGATGCCAGGATATTTCTTGAAGACGCCGTAGGCCTGCTCGTCATAGACCTTGGTCACCGTGGTACCGGCAACGCCGTGATTGAAGATCACCTCGCCCTTGCCGTTCATCTGGTTGACCATCCACTGGGCCGAATTGGCGCCGTAGCGGGCGGTAATGTTGCTGACATTGTGCGCGCAGGGCTCAGTGACCGTGCTATCATATGTAAACACCACGACACCCTTGGCGCAGGCCTGCTTGATGACCCGATTGAGCGCCGTGGGTGAAAGCGGATAGAGGATGATGGCATTTGCGCCGGATGCGACCATGCTTTGCAGGTCAGATATCTGGTGCTGGACATCGGTGCCCGAAATGACCGTCTTGAACTCGACGGTCTTGTCGTAAGGTGGCGTCGCGGCAAGCGCCTTGATGCCATTGGCGGCAGCGGCCTGCCATGTGTTGCCGCTATAGCTCATGTTGAGAAAGACTTTGTAGTAGTCCGCGGCGCTGGCTGGCGCCGCTGCGAACACGGCTCCTGCTAGGACAACCGGAGCGAGTCCGGTAAGCAGTTTATTATGCCAATCTGTCTTCATATCGGATTTCCTCTCTGATTTTCATGAATGCCCGCCATGATCAGCGGTTTCGCACCGTCAGCCGCCCACTCTGGAGCAGCAGAGCGATTAGGATAATCCCGCCCTGGACGAGGTCCCGGAAGCCTTGTGAAAGGCTGAGGGCAGTGATGACTGTAGAAAGCGTACTGAGAAACAGCGCGCCGGCGAGCGTGCCGAGATAGATGCCGGAGCCGCCCGTCACCCGGGCTCCCCCGATCACCACCGCCGCGATGCTCGGCATCAACAGCGCATTGCCCATGTCCAGCGTAGCGCTAGACGAATAGCCCGCCAGAAGGATGCCCGTAATGCCAGCGCACAGGCCGGCAATGGTGTAGACCGCAATCGTCAAGCCCGTGATCGGCAAGCCGAGAATCCGAGCGGCGCCCGGGCTGCTGCCGAGGGCATAGAGCTTGCGCCCTTCGGCGGTCCGGTTCTGAAATAGCCAGGCCACCACCACGAACAGAATGATGAACAGGATCGGATAAGGTATTTCCAGCAGGCTGGTGTTCATGAATTTTTGCAGAGCCGGGGCAACCGGCTGCTGCGAACTGCCGGCCGTTAGGCCCAGGGCCAAACCGAAAAAGGTTATTCCCGAGGAAAGGGTGATGATGAACGGTGGAAGCTTGGCAACCGCGACGCCGATGCCGTTGATCAACCCGATTCCGGCGCAGCAAAACAACGTCGCCGGTATGGCCATGAGCAAGGCATCGTCGCTTCCCCGCGTCAATCCGGCGATCATCATGCCGCCGATTCCGATCACCACCCCTAGCGATAGATCGATGCCACCGAGCAGAATGACGAGGCCCTGCCCGAAGGAGGCTACAACCAGGAAGATCGCGGTCACCAGAATGGCGATAAGCTGATTGAACGAGCCGAAGGCGGGGTTGGCGATCTTCATGCCCGCCACCAGTATCACCGTGGCGGCCAACACCATGATGGCCGGCAGGAGTTCGGCGCCGATCAGGGCTCGGCGAGCGGGGGATGGCTCGCTCACTGCCGCGGATATGGCTGAGATCGGAGGCTCTTGCATCGGCATCAGGCTTTCCTCACGCGTTGTACACGCGCCAGCAACGCCGAAAACTGCCCGAAGAAGATCGCCAGGATCATGATGATTCCGTTGAAAATGTTCGTGTAGAAATCGGCGACGCCAAGCGCGAACAGCATCTTCTGCAGCACGGTGAGAATTCCCGCACCCGCAAGGGTGCCGAAGACCCCTCCCCGTCCCCCGTTCAGTGAGGTGCCGCCGATGGCGACGGCCGCATACATGAAGAGCAGAAAGGAATCGCTGATGCGTGGGTCGCCCGAGCCGATCTCCGCGCAATAGACATAACCGGCGATCGCGTAACACAGGCCCGACGAGACGAAAGCAAACAGCTTCGTCGACCGCACATTCAGGCCCGACAAGTGCGAAGCCTGCTGGTCCGTCCCCACGGCGTAGAGCCATATGCCCATACGCGAATGTTTCAACAGAAGCCACAGGCCGGCCGCCAAGGCCAACACGATCGCCGGAGCTGGAATGCCGTAGAAATCGCCAGTCAGGGTATTGACGATCGCGTCCGTCACCTCGCCGCCGGGTGCCGGCAGAACCAGAAGGGCGACGCCCTTGCATGCGATCAGCGTGCCGAGGCTGACGGCAAGGGATTGCAGATTGAGATAGGCGACCATGAACCCGTTCAAGAAGCCGACCGCCGCGCCGATCGCAAGAACCGCCGCCAGGCTGCCTGCGGCTCCGAAGCTGTCGGTGCTGGTTGTGGCAACAACCACATTCGCAATCGCGATGACCCCAGGGCCGGACAGATCGAGCTCTCCACAGAGCAGGACAAGTGTGAGGCCAATGGACGCCAGCGCGAGCACGACCGTGTTGTTCAAAAGATTGCCGATCCCAAACAGGGACAGTGCCGAAGGTTCATGCAGAGCATAGATCACGAACATCACACAGAGCAGCACAAAAGCCGCCGTAGCGCCGTCGCTGGCCATTTTCCGTAGGAAGGATATCGATCGTACCATCGTCACGCTCCGCTCAAGGATGCAAGGGAGCGTTCTCCGCCGGCATAGCCTGAGGCAAAGGAGAGGATCCTGTCCCGGGACAATTCTTCGCGCTTAAGTTCGCCGGCGACAGCGTTGCGGTAGAGGACCAGGCAGCGGTCGCACAGATGGACCAGTTCGTCGAGCTCGGTCGAGTAGAACAGGATCGACCCGCCCTCGCTCACGAAACAGCGCATCATGGCGTAGATGTTCTGCTTGGCCCCGACATCAACGCCACGTGTCGGATCGAACAGGAGCAGGCAACGGGGCCCAGACAGAAGTGCGCGGGCGAGGATAGCCTTTTGCTGGTTGCCGCCGGATAAAGCGCTGATGCTCAGGGGCAAATAGCGCTCGGGCAGGTTCACCATCGGCGTGACCTTTTCCACCAGGCGTCGTTCGGCCGCGCTGTTAAGGAAATGCAGCGGGCTCGCTTGGTTGATGACGGGCAGCGAAATGTTGGCCTGGGTGCTGAGATCGTTGAACAGGCCTTCGGTCTTGCGCTCCTCGGGCACCAGCACCAGGCCGAGCCGGCGAGCGGCGCGCGGCGAGCGGATCGTGCCTTGTGCGCCTTCGATGGCGATCGTGCCTTTCTGCAACGGTGAAAGGCCGACCAGTGCCTTGAAGAGGTCCGACTGCCCGTGCCCTTCCAGCCCGGCGACACCGAGAATTTCGCCGGGCGCCAGCGCAAAGCTGACATCGTCGATGGATGGCCCCTTCAAGTGGCTGACCTCCAGTACAGGCGGCGCCCCCTTGCGAACGGAGGAAGGCTGCTGTGTAGAGGTCCCGACCATGGAATGGCCGGCCATGCTGCTAAAAATGGCCTCGTCGCTCATTTCCGCGACTTCGCTTTCCAGCACCTTCCTGCCGTTGCGCAGAATCACGCAGCGCCGGCACAGGCGGCGGATTTCATCGAGCTTGTGGCTGATATACAGAATCGACGTGTTCCCCTGCAGCATGCGGTCGACGAGTCCGAACAGCCATTCCCGATCGGAAAGGGCAGCCGTGGCTTCATCCAGCAGCAGCACGGCGGGGCGACGCCAGAGCGCGCGGACGATCTCGATCCTCTGGCGCATGCCCAGCGACAGGTTTTCGACAAGTGTCGAGGAAGAAATGTCGGTGACGCCATGCGCCTCGAGGATCTGCTGGACTTCGCGTTCGAGCTGGCGCTTCGGGACGAGACCGATGCGGTTGAGCGCAGGCCGGGGCAGGAACATATTCGCAGCGACCGAAAGCGTCGGGACGAGGCTGAGTTCCTGAAATGCAGTGGACACGCCTTTGGCCCGGGCATCGACAACGCCGCGCGGGCGGAACGGCTCCCCGGCAATGCGGATTTCGCCGGTATCCGGCGAAACGATGCCGCTCAGGATTTTGACCAGCGTCGACTTGCCCGCGCCGTTCTCGCCGAGAAGCCCGCAGACCTCGCCCGCGTGGAGTTCGAACGAAACGTCGTCCAACGCTACGGTCGCCCCATAGCGCTTGGTTACAGACTTGAAGTCAAGGACGGGTTGCCCCCTGTCGTTCATCCGTTCCCTCTCCAATCCGACTAATATCGCCCTTGTCATGTCAATTCCTTTGTATAGGCGGTACAGATCGGGGCTATGGCAGTTCACTCGGCGACAAACCGGCACGGCTGCCCGCCATGCTGATGTGTTTGCGCATGTAATAGCTCGCGCCCTCCGGATCATTCATCGCAATTGCTTCGACGACACGCTCATGCTCGGTGACAGCGTTCCATAGACTGCCGGGGCGCTCGGTCGGCAGGCATTGGCTTTCGAAGAGAACGCTTGCAAAAGTCTGATGCATATCGATCAGAAGCTTGTTGCCAGAAATGCGCAAAATGATCCGGTGGAAGTCGAAATCGGCCTGGGCATAGGCGACAAGATCGAGCGCTCGGGCCGCCTTACGAAAAGCCTCGATGCTGTCCTTCAGCTCCTCGACTTCCTGTTTTGTGTGGTCGATGGCGGCGAGCTGGGCGGCATTGCTCTCGACGATATAGCGAAACTGGTAGACCTCGCGCAGCGAATATCGGGCCGCGAAGCGCCATGAGGGGGTTGCAAGCGTATCATCCTCTGAGCTGACGACAAAGCCGCGCCCACTCGGTTTCGCCACGATCTGCCCGATCGTGGCGAGTATCGAAAGAGCTTCGCGTAGCGTGGCGCGGCTGATATTCAGATCGCGAGCGAGATCGCGTTGCGGAGGCAGCGCCTCCCCGGGCTTGATCCGCCCGTCACGGATCATCTCCTGAAGATGAGTGACAGTCATTCGGGTCACGCCAACAGCATAGTCGCGTTTTCCCTTCGGCTCATCCTCAGCCATAAGGGCAGAGACGCCAGTCCTGTTATCGCCGATGTCTGTTGCGGCCATACTTATTTCCTTTAATTCGGGCCGTTTCAGCTTGCCGGAGCAAATCGAAAAAGCGGCGCTCGGTCAAAGCATGACGTCGCCACCATTGGGGTTCATCGTCGCGCCGATATAGTAAGCCCCTTCCTCGGAGGCGAGGAGGACCGCGGTGGGCGCAATTTCCGTCACCTGGCCGGCGCGCCTGATCGGCAATTCGTTGAGCTTGGCCTTGCGCCACTCCTCGGGTAGTCCGCGGTAGAGCTCGGTTTCGATCGGGCCGGGGCAGATGGCATTGGCGGTCACACCATCGCGGGCCACTTCATAGGCGAGCGATTTGGTGAAGCCGATGACGCCGGCCTTGGCCGCTGCGTAATGGGCCATTTCCGGCGCGCCCTTATGCCCGAGCTGCGAGGCTATATTGATAATGCGGCCGAATTTGCGGTCGATCATCGGCTTCAGCACGGCACGGGTGCACAGGAAGACGCTGCGCAGATTGACCGCCATCATCTCGTCCCACATCGAGGTACTCATCTCGGTGACAACAGATGTCGTGTCGATGCCGGCATTGTTCACGAGAATGTCGATCTGGCCGAGCCCCTTGATCACCGCTGCCACGGCAGCCTCTACCTGGGCTTCGTTGCTGACGTCGGCGGCAACCGCCACCGTCTTGACGCCGAACTGCTTCAGTTCGGCGGACTTGGCTTCGGCGTTCGCGATTTTAAGGTCGAGCACGGCGACATCCGCACCCTCGCGCGCGAAGGCAGTCGCGATCGCGCCGCCAATGCCGCGTGCGCCGCCAGTAACGAGTGCTTTCTTTCCTTGAAGACGTCCTGCCATTTTTTGTTTCCTGATGTTCAACGCGATTGGGTTTGAAGAGGGGTGGCGTGGCTGTTGCGGCTAAGAATGCGTTCCGCCTCCCGCATGAAGACGTTGAAGGTGTCCGATGCCGGAACCGAGGCAGCAACGTGCTCATGGCGGAAGCAATGAACGAAATGGCCCTCCGCCACGATCGACATCGGCGGCATTTCCGTGCGGCAGCGCTCGATCACAAAGGGACAGCGGGAGGCAAGGAAGCAGCCTTTCGGCAGATTGATGGGGCTTGGGATCTCGCCCTTGAGGCTGACTGTGCTCTCGATCTTCAGATGCGGGTGCGGCAGCAGGACGGATGAAAGCAGCCCGCTGGCATAGGGATGGTGCGGTCGGTTGAAGACAGTCTCGGCCGCGCCCTGCTCGACGATCATGCCTAGATACATCACCGCCACCCGATGGCTGATGAAGCGCACGGTCGAAAGATCGTGCGAGATGAAGAGATAGGCGGTATTGCGTTCGGCCTGAATGCGCTGCAGGAGATCGATGATCTCGGCCCGTGCCGTGGGATCGAGCGTCGAGGTCGGCTCATCGAGCACGACCAACTCGGGCCGGGTGACCATCGCGCGTGCGATTCCCACGCGCTGCTGCTGGCCGGCGGAAAGCTCGGAGGGGTAGGCATCGAGCAGATCCGGATCGAGGCGCACCAAACCGATCGCCTCCAGCGTCTTGCTTTGGCGTGTGGCGCGGTCGAGCTTCATCGGCAACAAGGGCTCGCTGATCGATTGGCCGATCTTCATGCGCGGGTCGAGAGATTCCGCCGGTTCCTGAAAGACAAACTGGACCTTACCCTTGATATCACCGCGCGAGCCCCGCGGCCCCGAAATCGGCTTGCCCTTGAAGCTGATCGTACCGGCGCTCGGTTCGAGCAAACCGATGATGCAGCGCCCGACAGTCGTCTTGCCGGAGCCGCTCTCGCCCACAAGCCCCAGTGTCTCGCCGGGTTGGATCGAAAGATTGACGTTGTTGATCGCCTGCACGACCTGTTTGGAGCCGACGATCGGAAAGCGCTTGTAGAGGTTTTCGACGGTGAGAATGGCGCTCATTCGGGGCTCACGGGAAAATGGCAACGCGCGAAATGGCCTGGCCCGATCTCCGCGAAAGGCGGGCTGCGCTCGCTGCACACCGGCTGTGTCAGGGGGCAGCGATTGGCATAGCTGCAGCCCCCTGCCTGTATTTGACGCCGGCCTGTTTGGGGAACGCTCCAGATATCGCGCAATTTCGGGCTATGCGAAAAGGCTGCCAGCAGCGTCAACGTGTAAGGATGGGCCGGTTTGAGGAACAGGCTCTCGCGGGGCGCGAGCTCCATGATCTCGCCGGCATAGAGAACCGCGACGCGGTCGCAGAAGTGGGCGGCGATGCCGATATCGCGCGTGATGAACAGCATGGAGCTGCCATGACCGGTGGCAAGACGGCTCAGCAATGACAGGATCTGCGCCTGCACGGTGACGTCGAGGCCGCTGGTCGCGTCGTCGGAAATGATGAAGGCCGGATTGCAGATCAGCGCCATGGCGATCACCACGCGCTGCGCCATGCCGCCTGACAATTCATGCGGATAGGCGTTCATGCGCCGTTCCGGATCGGGGATTTGCACATCGCGCAGGATTGCAAGGGCAAGACGTGCCGCCTCGGCCCGGCTGACGCCGAGGTGAATACGCGCCATGGCGCCGATCTGCCGGCCAATGGTCATGGTCGGATTGAGCTCGGCGCGCGGATTGGGAACCACCACGGACAGCCGGCGGCCGCGCAATTTGCGCAATTCCAGCTCCGGCAAAGCGAGGATATCGCGGCCGTCGAAGATGACCTCGCCGGTCCTGATCCGCCCCGGAGCCGGCGGAACCCCCAGGATCGAGCGCGCGAGGGTCGTCTTGCCCGCGCCGCTTTCGCCAACGAGCCCCACGATCTCACCGGGCAGCACGGCCAGGCTCACGCCCTTCAGGACCTGCTTGGGCTCGTTCGCGCCTGAAAAATCCACGCGCAGGTCCTTGATGTCGACAAGCGGGGCCGCCGCAGTCCGCGGCCTGCTCTCCAGGCGCTGTTCGGATGTAACGGCGAGTTGCGACATCCGTGATCTCAATTGCTGATGCGCGGATCGAGGAGGACGTACATCAGGTCGACCGCGATATAGACCATGAGGGAAAAGATGGCGGAGAACAGCACGAAACCAAGAACCGGATAGATGTCGGAGTTCAGGACGCCTTGCACCGCATATTGCCCGGCTCCGCCCCAGGAAAAGACAATTTCCACCAGCACGGCTCCCCCGATCAGATAGCCATAGAGAACGCTAATGATAGTGACGATCGAAGGCAGCGCATTTCTCAGCGCATGGCGGACGACGAGATTTTGCGGCACGCCGCACAGCACCTCGTAGCGGCTGAAATCAGAATCCAGCATCTTCTCCATGGTCGCCTGCGTCATCTTCAGAATGGGTCCGGCATTGAGCAGCCCGAGCGCGAGGACCGGCAGGATGAGATGGGCGAGCGCGGAGCCGAAGGCATCGAGGTCGCCGGCCAGAAGCGCGTCGATGGTGTAGGCCCCGGTTATCGGCCCTGGCGGGATAACGATCATGTCGATACGCCCGAGCGGCGCCGGCACCCAGCCGAGCAGCGTGTAAAAGACGAAGATCAGCACGAGCGCGAACCAGAAATCCGGAAGCGCACCAGCGCTGAGGCCGTAAAGATCGGCAAGGCGCGCGACCCAGCCGTTCGGCTGCTTGGCGGCAAAGACACCGAGGGTGATGCCCACCACGATCGCGAGCAGCAGCGACAGGGTCACAAGCTCGAGCGTTGCGGGGAAGCGTTGCATCAGATCCTCCAGTACCGGCCGGGTTGTCTGCCAGGAAGTGCCGAGATCGCCGTGCAGGATACTTTTCACATAGATGAGGAATTGAATGTAGAGCGGCTGGTCGAGTCCGAGCGATCCACGCAGACTCGCAACGGCATCCGGCGTCGCGGTCGGTCCGAGCATCAGCACGGCGGGGTCGCCGGGAATGCTCTTCACCAAAAGAAAGCTGACGAGCGCGATACCCAGCAATTGCGGGATGACGAAGACGAGGCGCTTGGCAAGATAACCCAGGACCCGCATCATCAAACCTGCTCCAGCGATTGACGCGTGGATGCGGCGGCAGCACGGCCCGCGCGACGCTGGCGCGCATCGTTCAGCAATTGGCGGCGCTTGGCGGGATCGGCCAGGACTTCGATCGAGGCGCCAACCAGCGAAAAGCCGAAGACGGTGATGGCAAGCATGGCGCCCGGGAACATTGACGGCCACCATTGGCCGGTGACGACGTTCTGGAAGCCCATGGCAATCATGCTGCCCCATTCCGGGGTGGGCGCGCGCACACCGGCGCCGATGAAGGATAGGGCCGCGGTCAGCAGGATTCCCCAGCCGACATTGATCGAGAGCTGCGCCAGAACCGGGGCCATCGCATTCGGAATGACATGGCGGGTGATGGTCTGGAAATCGGAAAGGCCGTTGACGGTGGACGCCTCGACATAGCGCATCGAGCGGATGCTCAGCACCTGTGAGCGCATCAGGCGCAGATAGATGGGTGCGTTGACGAAAGCGATGGCGAGCACGACCGTCTGGATGCTCTGCCCGAGGCTCGCCACCAAGGCGATCGCGAACACGAAGACCGGAAAGGCTTGCAGCACGTCGGCGGCGCGCATTACTGCGAAGGAGACCCAGACGCGGATGCCGCGCCCGCTGCTGTAGTAGCCGACAAGCGCACCGATGGAGCCGCCCAGAAGCGCCGAGAGCACGGTGCCGAGAATGGCGATGGTCAGATCGATGCGGGGGGCGTAGATCGCCCGGCTGAAGATATCCATGCCGACATTGTCGGTCCCGAACAGATGACCGCCGCCGGGCGGCTGCAGGAAGTTAGTCGAGTCAGCTTGTGTCGGCGAATAGGGCGCGATGAGCGGGGCCAGGATCGCGAGAATGGCAACGATGGCAACGATCAGATATCCGACAGCGAAACGCGGTCTGATGACCGCTATGCGTGCGCACAAGCCAAGAATGGCGAGCATGGGCACCCTTTGATCAAAAGGCCCCTCCGGAGCATGCCCCGGAGAGGCGAAGGCCGTCAGCCTCGGGAAAAGTCCTGGAAGCGCAGATTGTTGGACGTGTAGTAGGTAAAGCCCTTCAGATTTGCTTTGCGAGCCAACGTATATTTGGGATAGGCAATGAATCCCCAGGGCGCATCTTCCATCAGCGTCTTCTGGACTTGCTTGTACTTCTCCAGACGGATCGCATTGTCCAACGTCGCCAGCCCTTCGGTAATGAGAGCATCGACGTCGGTATTGACGTAGTTGGAATAGTTTACGTAACTTTTCGAATTGAAATAGAGATATGTGGAATAGCCCGGATCCGGCGTCCACGGCGAATCCAGATAGAAGATCATCGGCTTGGCGCGCTTGGTGACGTTTTCGTAGAACACACCGGCGGGAAGTTTTTCGAGCGTCAGCTCGATGCCGATCTGGCGCAGGGATGTCTGGATCAGAAGCGCAATCGGCTCCTGGGTCGGATCGCCCGCATTGTAGGAAAGCGTCGTGCTGAGCCCCTTGCCGACGCCGGCTTTCTCGAGCAGCGCCCTGGCCTTGGCCAGATCGTAGTTGTAGGAGAAGAAGCTCTTGTCAGCCATCGGGTAGATGTAGGGCATCGGCGCCGTCTGGAGATCGGCATACCCGTAATAGATCGTGCGAATGATCTCATCATGCGGAATTGCCAGGTTGACGGCCCGGCGCACATCGACATTGTCGAACGGCGCGATCTTGGCGTTGAGTTCCAGCCAGATCATGTAGGACGAGTTGACCGCATCGACCGCCACAGTCTTCTGGCTCTTCAGTGCTTCCAATTCGCGGGGCTGAAGGAACTGGGCGATGTCGACGGCGCCACCCTGCAGCAGGGAGAAGCGGCTCGCCGATTGCGGCACTTCCCGCATGATGACGCGCTTCATGGCCGGCTTGGCGTCCCAATAATCGTCGCGCGCCTCGAAGACGGCCTGTTGGCCGCGCACGAGTTGGGCCAGCTTGTAGGGTCCGAAGCCGGCGCTGTCGTTCTTGAGGAAGTTGACGGCCCACGGATCGGCCGAGCCGCCGACCGCCGCGCATTTCGTTGCGTCGTAGATCGGGTTGGCAAGGTTGCATTGCTGCTTCAGCAGGAGCGGGTTGGGCTTGTCGAGATTGAATGAGAGCGCATAGTCGCCCTCGACCTTGATCTGGTCGGGCGAATTCAGGCCAAGCACGGCGGTCTGAAATAGGCCCTGCCCTTTCAGGTTGAACTTGCGGTCCCACGTCCATTTCACATCCTTGGATGTGAACAGGTTGCCCCAGTTCGATTTGACGCCCTCGCGCAGCTTGAAGGTCGCACGGCGACCGTCGGGCGAAACATCCCAGGCCTCGGCCAGTCGGCCCTTGAGCGCCATGTTGTTGGGCTTGTCGGCATGAACCGACGTGTCCTCGCGCAACACGCCCGGCGCGTTGGGATCCTCGACCTTCTCGTAGGCAAGCATGTACTCGTAAAGAGCGCCCAGCGCATCGATGGAGCCGACGCTGACGTCGAATTCGATGTCGAGCCCTTGCGGCGTGGCTGGCGCGGCGATGACCAGGGTGTCGCCAGCGCCTTGCGCAAACGCCTCGCCCGTTCCCAGGGAGGCAGGCAACATCGCGGCGCCACCGGCTGACGCCACGGTCTGGAGGAATTGTCGACGGCTTGGTCCAAGTTTCACTCGAGTAAACAGGTCAGACATTGACGATCCCCATGTACGTGGCGCTGTTGTTGATCTGCTTTCGGTATGGTCCGACCAAATCGGTCAATGCGGATAAAATCACCATATTGGTCAGGCCGTCAACGGCAAAAAATGGGCAAAGACCGCCTATATCTTAGGATATCGAGGGTAAAATAGGCTTTTGTTGATTTTTCGGTCAGACCATAATAGTCAGGAGGCGAGCGCAAGAGAGACAAGGCCAGATGAAAAAAATATGCTTGATCACCACCGGCGGCACGATCGCTTCTCGGCGCGATGAGAAAACGGGAAATGTCGTTGCGGCCGTTAGCGGTTCGGAACTACGCGCCACGCTGCATGACCCCCTGGCCGGCATCGAACTCAAGGTTGAGGAGTTCTGCAATGTCGGCAGTTTTGCCTTCGATCTGTCTCTGGCTTTCGTTCTCGCCACTCGCATCAACGAAAGGCTGAACGAGCCTGATTGCGACGGTGTGGTCGTCACCCACGGCACCGACACGATGGAGGAGAGTGCCTATATGGCCGATCTTCTCGTCCGCTCCGACAAGCCTGTGGTTTTCACCGGTGCCCAGCGCGCTGCTGATCAGCCGGATACCGACGGTCCGCGCAACATCGCCGATTCGGTGCGCCTTGCCGCCTCTCCTGCTGCACATGGGCTGGGGGCGATGATCTGTTTCGAGCAGGAATTTCATGCGGCCCGCGATGCGACGAAAACCCATACTTCCCGGGTCGACACCTTCACGTCCGGCGAGCATGGTAAGTTGGGCGAGGTCGACGCCGGACAGGTTTTCGTGCATCGCAAACCGACCTTGCGCCGGAACTATGCGCCCTCCGCAATCGATGCGAATGTCGAACTGATAAAATTGGTGATCGGCTCAACCAATGGCTATATCCGCTACGCCGCCGACAATGGCAGCAAGGCTATCATCCTGGAAGGGTTTGGCATCGGCAATGCGACGCCTGCCATCACCGAGGCCGCCGCCGACATCATCAAGCGCGGCATTCCCGTCATCATCACGTCGCGCTGCCCGAAGGGACGTGTCAAGCCGGTCTATGGCAATGGCGGGGGTAAGGATTTATTCGCGGCCGGCGCGATTTTCGCCGGCGATCTTTCCGGCCCCAAGGCCCGCGTCCTGGCCTCCGTTCTTCTTGGTCAGGGCTGGGGCATCGACCGAATGAGGACGGAGATAGAGTTTCTGGGCGGTTAGGGCCATTCTTCAGTCCATGATTGAAACTGAAACCTCTTTCCGCTCAGATGACAGTGTTTTCAGATGACACTGTTTTCAGATCACGGTGTTTGAAGTCACGCTTCTAGGTTGAACCACCATGGCAGCAAAAACGGGAGAGTTGGAATGGCTGAAAAGGAAATCATCTGCGCATTCGGAACGGATGTAGACTCCGTTGCGGGTTGGATCGGATCTTACGGTGGAGGTGATTCGCCGTCCGATATCCAGCGCGGCGTCTTCGCCAGCGAGGTCGGCGTTCCCCGTCTGCTCCGGCTTTTCAAGAAATATGGTCTCAAGACGACCTTCTTCATCCCCGGCCATTCCATCGAAACCTTCCCGAACCAGTGCCGTCAGATCGTGGAGGAGGGTCACGAGATTGGCGCGCATGGCTATACCCACGAGAACCCGGTGGCGATGACGCCCACCCAGGAAGAGGCCGTGCTCGTCAAATCCGTCGAGGTCATCGAAAAGCTAAGCGGCAGGCGCCCACGCGGTTATGTGGCGCCGTGGTGGGAAATGTCGTCCTCGACCGCTGCGCTTCTGCAGAAATACGGGTTCCAATATGATCACAGCCAGGGTTATCGGGACTTCCAGCCCTTCTACGCCCGGGTCGGCGACAAGTGGACCGTGATCGATTACTCCAAGAAGGCCGAAGAGTGGATGAAACCGCTCGAGCACGGCAAGGAGATCGACCTGGTCGAGATCGGTGCCAACTGGTACGTCGACGACCTGCCGCCAATGATGTTCATCAAGAAATCCCCCAACAGCCACGGCTTCGTGAATCCGCGCGATATCGAATCCCTTTGGCGCGATCAGTTCGACTGGGTCTATCGCGAGATGGATTATGCGACGTTCTGCTTGACGATCCATCCGGACGTCAGCGGCCGCCCGCAGGTCATTCTGATGCTCGAGCGCCTGATCGAATATATCAACGGGCATAAGGGCGTGCGCTGGGCGACCTTCGATGAAATCGCCGGCGACTTCCGCAAGCGCTATCCGTTCGAAGGCAAGACGCGACCGCCGGTTATCTGATCGGTCGATAGAACAGGGTCCTGGGAGACGGCATCATGTGCGCAAGTTGCGGTTTTCCCGCTGCACCGGGGCACTGGACAGAAGCGGGCGCGGCCACCGCGCCCGACAGGTTGCGCGCGCGGTTTCGCCGCGCGCAGGTCCTGCAGACGATATTGTCCGGCTATGGGCTGACAGCTCACGATGACGGCATAATCCCCGGCATCACGGTCGCGACCAAGACCGGAAATCATGTCATGACGGCTGATCTGGCGGAGTTCTGGGCGGCGGCCGAGCGCATCGGCGGCAAGGTGGTCGATCCGCTCGATCCGCGCTTCACCTGCGCTGACGCCGAGGGCGAGAACAGGTCCCGATAGATGGTTGGCTCGGCAGATGGGCGCATGAGGCTCACCATCCTTGGTGGGTTCCTGGGAGCCGGAAAGACCACCTGGCTTCGCCATCAACTGCATCATGGACTGGCGCATGACACGCTGGTGGTGGTCAATGAAGCCGCCGAGGTGCCGGTCGACAACGCCTTGCTTACCCGCTCTTCCCGCCTGGCGGTGCTGGCCGGCGGCTGCGCCTGCTGCGAGGCGCGCGAGGCGTTGATATCGCTCTTGCGCGATGTCTGTGATGCGCGCGTTTCCTCGGACGACCCTGCCAACAGGATCGATCGTATCGTACTTGAAACAAGCGGTCTTGCCGATCCCGGCACGATTGTCGATGCCATCAAATCCGATCCGGTGCTGCTCCACCATATCGTGGTCAGCGAGATCGTGGTCTCCGTGGACGCGCTGCATGGGCTGGATCAATTGAGGAGCGAGCCGCTCGGGCGACGTCAGGTCGAGGTCGCCGACAGGCTTGTCGTGACCAAGGTGGACGCCGCGAGCGAAGCGACGCTGCGGCCTTTGCTTGGCACGCTCAAGGCGCTCAATCCGGGCGCGGCTATTTCGGGTGCAGCCATGGGCAGCGGCACGAACCTTCCCGATTTCGAGCACGAAGCGGGCTTGTCCTTGCCCGAATTGTCGGCAGATGCTGCTGCTCCGATCACGGCAACCACCGTCGACATCGACGAAACCATAGACTGGGCTGCCTTCAGCGTCTGGCTGAGCGCGTTACTGCATGCGCGAGGCGACGACATCATGCGCGTGAAGGGCGTCGTGCGAACCCCGGCCGGCCGACTGCTCCTCCAAAGCGTGCGCCATGTGGTGCAGTCGCCGGAAATCCTGCCCGAGAGTAGCGAGGAAATCGATGGCAAGGACAATGCCATCGTCGTTATCGGCAGGGGCTTCGAGCCCAAGAGCCTGCTGCCATCCCTGCGCTACTTCGCCGGATGCCGAGATTGAGACGCTCGCCGTGGATGCGCGGCGCACTCCAGAGTGAATTTGCGATGCTCATCTCGCGGATCAGCTTTCGTATTTCGAGCGGCACGGTCGGCCGGCCCACAGGGCCTCTCTGTCATTCGCTCCTGCCTCGCATTTAGAAACATCGCATCGATAGCGATTTCGTCGCTCGATAAACACAACCGTTACAAATCCGTCGCACCGATTGAGAACAGCTGACACATACGTCCTCTAGCGTCCCCTCGCTTCGGTGAATTCCGAAGGTCTCAATTCTTCAGAGGGAAGTATGATGCTATTTCAGCCCAAGAAAAGTTTACGCGATCGCGCCCTGGTTACGGTGTCGATCCTGTCGCTGTTCGGATGCAACGCCGCCGGCGCGGCCCAACCCGGCCCGATGGGCGGGTCGCGTGACTACGACGGCAAGACCACCAGCCCAATCAAACACGTCATCGTGATCATTGGCGAAAATCGCACCTTCGACCATGTCTTCGCGACCTATCAGCCGCGCGACGGCGAGCGCGTCGACAATCTTCTGTCCAAGGGCATCATCAATCAAGACGGCTCGCCCGGGCCGCATTACCGCTGGGCGGCGCAGTCCTCGGCCGTCGACAACAACTTCTATTCGATCAATCCCGGTCAAAAGACGCCCTACGACAACAAAGCCAACAAGCTGCAGGCGCCGGGCACCTCCTACGCCCCCCAGTCATGTTATGCTGATGTCAATACGGCCGCCCTCAACGGCCCGGGATGCCTGGCCACCCTGGCGTTGGCTGCGCAGGCCGACTATGGCCTGCTCCAGCAGGATTTGCCGCTGTTGACGACAGGCGCGACGGGATTGGCTGGGAATTCACCCGACACGCGTATCCTGAATTACAACAACCTGCCCAATGGTCCCTATCCGCTGGTAACGCAGCAGGGGTCCAGTCTCTATAACACCTACGGCGGCAGCCCGGTTCATCGTTTCTATCAGATGTGGCAGCAGCTCGATTGCGACGTCTCGAAAGTCTCCGAGCACAATCCGAGCGGCTGTCAGGCCGATCTCTTCCCCTGGGTCGAGGAGACCGTCTCCTCCGGCAGCAACGGCGGCCTGCCGAAGCCGCTCAAGGAAGGCAACATCGCCATGGGCTTCTATAATGTCGCCAACGGCGACGCGCCCTATCTGACCAAGCTGGCCCGCGAATATACCCTCAACGACAACTACCATCAGGCGGCGATGGGCGGAACCTACGCCAACCACATGATGCTGGGCTATGCCGACGCGCTGTATTATGCCGACGCCAACGGCAATCCGGCGACCCCCGACCGTGTCCTGGTTCCCGGCTCGAACCCGCCCGTTTACGTCAAGCCGGGCGTCGCTCCGATCGTCAATTATCTCACCGCCATCAACGTGCCGCCGAGGTGTGCGCCCAACGCCTACTATCTGCTCAACAACTACGTTCCCGCCTTTATCGGCAGCGGCCAAACCGACCCGATCAACAACGGTCCGTTCACCCTGCCGCCGGTGATCAAGCAGCGCCACATCGGCGATCAGCTCAGCGAGGCCCACGTGTCCTGGGCGTATTTCGGCGAGCGTTGGAACGACTTCAAGACCGCCCCCGGTGAGGGTGCGAACTTCGGGTCGCTCGACCCGGTCGCGTATCTGTACTGCAACATCTGCAATCCGTTCCTGTATTCCGCGTCGGTCATGACCGACACGACGGCTCGCGAGGCGCATAACAAGGATACGCTCGATCTTTACAATGCCATCGCCGACGGCAATCTGCCGGCGGTGTCGTTCGTGAAGCCGAGCACCTTCAACGACGGCCATCCCTCTTCCTCCAGGCTCGATCTGTTCGAAGCCTTCACCAAGCGGATCATCGATCAGGTGAAGTCCAAAGAGGATCTCTGGGAGTCCACCGCGATCCTGATCACCTTCGACGAAGGTGGCGGTTATTACGACTCCGGTTACATACAGCCGGTCGACTATTTCGGGGACGGAACGCGCGTGCCGCTCCTGGTGGTGTCCAAATATTCGCAAGGCGGACACATGTCGCATGAATATTCCGACCATGCCTCGGTCGTGAAATTCATCGAACGGAACTGGAAGCTGCCCAAGCTCTCAACCCAGACCCGCGACAACCTGCCGAACCCACGGACGTCGGACGAAAATCCCTACGTTCCGCGCAACAGTCCGGCGATCGGCGACCTGTTTGGCAACTTCTCGTTCGCAGACGGTGATCGAGATCACCGAGGTGATCAGCGTCGCTGATTCGGAGCCCGGCAGGCGTGTCGCGACACGCCTGCCCCACGGAAATCTCGTAAATTGATACCAGAAGGCCGGACTTAGAGTCCGGCCTTCAATCATTCAATCATGGAGTGACTGCTTGCAACGCGTTGTTACAAATCGAGGTGCCGCCACCGCAACGGAGGCGGCGCGGCGCGCTCTTGCCGACGGCGACTTGGCGACAACCGAGCGGATCTGCGCGCAGGTGCTCGCCCGCGCCCCGGACGATGGCGCCGCCTGGGCGCTGCTGACCGAGACCGCGATGCAGCGGGGCCGCCCTGACGCCGCGATCGTCTGCGCCAATCGGGCCGTCGCGCTCATGGCCGAGGATCCGATTGCGCACATTCTACTCGCAAAATGCCTGTTTTTCTCCGGCGAGACCGGCAAGGCGCTTGCCGCCGCCGAAACCGCCTCGAAAATTATCGGCGGCGCGCCGCAAGCCCTGGACGCGCTTGGCGCCATCTTCGGCCTGCTCGGGCTCCATAAAAGGGCAGCCGAGCTGTTTCGCCTCGCCGTCGCCGCCCGCCCCGATGTGCCGCAGTATCTTTTCAATCTGGCCGCGACGGAGCGAATGACCGGGATGCTGGATGCGGCCGAAGCCCATTGCGACGCCGCGATCTCGCTTGACCGCCATTACAGCCTTGCCCATTACCTGCGCTCCGACCTGCGTAGCCAGACGGCGGACCGCAATCACATCGCGGAGATGGAGGCGCTGATCCAGGAAGGCAAGCTGTCACGTCCCGGCGAGGTCATGCATCGCTTCGCGTTGGGCAAGGAGCATGAAGATCTGGATCAGCACGCACGCGCATTCGATCATGTCCAAGCAGGCTCTGATCTGCAGCGCAGTTCGATCAGCTACGACAGCAGCGCCGAGATTGGGGAGATTGACCGAATCATTCGCACCCAGACGGGAGCCTGGCTCGGCTCCTGCCCGCCCGGTTATACTGGTGCCGATCCGATTTTCGTGCTTGGCCTCCCACGCACCGGGACAACGCTGGTCGAGCGCATCATCGCCAGCCACAGCGCGATGATCTCGGCCGGAGAAACCGGCGCATTTGCCGTAGAGCTTCGCCGCGCGACGAAAACCGCCCCGAACAGCCTCGATGTGGCAGACATCGGCCGACGCTATGTCGGTTCGATCGCGGCATTCCGTGTGCCGCCGGACCGTCGTTTCGTCGACAAGACGCTGCAGAACTATCTCTATTGCGGCATGATTCACGCGGCGCTGCCGCGGGCAAAGATCGTCTTGATCCAACGACGTCCGCTGGACGCGTGCTGGGCGATTTATAAAGCGCACTTCCAGGGCAAGTTCCTGTTCTCCTACCATCAAATCGAATTGGCGGAATACTATCTGGCCTTTCGCCGTCTGGCGCGGCACTGGAAGTCGACGCTGCCGGCGCACGCATTGCTGGAAGTGAATTATGAGGACATCGTGAGCAATCCGGCGGTGGAAAGCCGCCGTCTGATCGAATTCGCCGGACTTCCGTGGGACGAACAGGTGCTGCGTTTTCACGAAAGCCAGGCGCCGTCGGCAACCGCCAGCGCGGTTCAGATTCGCCGCCCCATCTACGCTTCGTCGGTGGGGAAGTGGCGGCACCATATGGAGCGACTGCAGCCGCTGCGCACACGGCTTGCACGTGAGATTCCGGAGGCCGACCTGGCGTGACAGGCGCTTGAACCCGGCGACATCGTCATCATCGGCAATCTCGACAGTCACAAGGGCAAAACCGTGCGCGCGGGCACTCCTGCCCTCGGCGCCAGGGAACAGCCAAATTGCGCTCCACATATCGGTTTCGTAGGAGACGCTTGACGACGACCGGCACCAGATCTCACAACATCACAACACGACGACCTTCGCGCCTTTCGGCACTCGGTTATAGAGGTCGATCACGTCCTGGTTCAGCATGCGGATGCAGCCTGACGACACGGCCTTTCCGATGCTCCACGGCTCGGTGGTACCATGGATACGATAGAGCGTATCCTTTCCGTCCTTGAAAAGATAAAGCGCGCGGGCGCCGAGCGGATTCTTCGCACCACCCTCCATGCCCTTGACCCATGGCTGATAGCGATCGGGGTCGCGCCGAATCATATCCGGCGTCGGGGTCCAGTGCGGCCATGCCTTCTTGTCTTGAATGGTCGCGGTGCCGCTGAACTCCAGTCCGGCTTTGCCGACGCCCACACCGTAGCGCAAGGCCTTGCCATTCTCCAGAACGAGATAGAGAAAACGCTTGTGCGGATCGACGACAATCGTTCCGGGTGGTTGCGTGACCGCATATTCTACAAGCTGTCGTAGATTTTTCGGATCTATCTCCGTCGTATCCACAGCGTCCACATCGAACTTCTCGTTCGTCGGAGCCGCATAGCGCTGAGCCACCTCGGGACGGGCCGTGAGCGCCATGTTTGGCGTCAATGTCGTCGTACAGGCCGCAAGAGTAACAGTCAGAAGAGTGGATAGCAAAAATACCTTCCACGTTGCGCGCATCTTGTGGCTCATGGGATCCCGCTGAGGTAATGAGAGTGTTTTCGAGCTGGGCGAACGCCAGCCCGCTCGAAGAAAGCGCGTTTGAACCAAGGGGACACAGAATTTCCGCTCTGATTCGGTCAGAGCTAAAAGGGCCCCGGCTAGGCGGAGCAACGGTAAGACGTTATTTTTTGCCGACAGCGCGGGCCCGCGCATCCGCCGCGACTCTCTTGAAACCATCGTAGTTCAGCGCGGAGGTGACCTTGTACTGCCCGACGAGGTAGGCGGGCGTGCCCTGCAAGCCAATCGACTCCGCCTGCGCGAGGTTACGGCGGAGCAAAGCGGGGATCTCGTCGGCGTGGGTTTTCAAATCGGCATCCATGCGATCCATGTCGATACCTGCCGCACGAATCGCCTCCCGCATCTGGTCGGCCGGAATCTTCGGCCCCGGAATGCTCATCAAAGCCCGATGAGCCACATCGTACTTGCCTTGATATTTTGCAGCCAGCACAAGCTGCGCGCCTGTGATGGACGCTTCGGTCAGGATCGGCCAGTCCTTGTAGACGAGGCGTATCTTGCCGTCGGTTTTGACAAGCCGTTCGAGATCCGGTTCCGATTTCTTGCAGAACGGACAATTGTAGTCGAAGAAGGTGACGATCGTCAGGTCACCTTTGGGATTGCCGGCGACGGGGGCCGCCGGATCATTGAGGATGGCGTCAGGCGTGGTATCTGCGTCCTCCGCGCAGGCGGGGTGAGCGCCTGCCGCGACAAAGAGCGCGAGGGCCATAAGAATCCGGCGCAGTAGCACAGCCGGTTGCGATGTCTGCACGGTCATTGTTGTCATGGTCGCTCTCCTGAATGGATGATATCGGCGTGTTGGAATTGGCGCGTCACGAACGGCGGGAGCTTGAGAGCGTACTGATGAGGGTGCCGGCATCTACAGGACCAACGGTACGCGTCTGCGGAATTTCTTTGCCCGCCTGGGCATCGAGGAAAATCATGGTCGGCGGCCCGACGACATTAAAGCGCTGCATCAGAGCTCGACTGTCGTCACCATAGTTCGTCATGTCGGCGCGGATCAGAACGACATCGCGCATCTGTTCTTGCACTGCTTTATTGCCGAAGACGTTTCGGTCGATGACCTTGCATTCGATGCACCAATCCGCCGAGAAATCGAGCAGGATCGGTTTGCCTGCGGCGCGCGCCGTCGCCATGGCGGCATCGAATGTTGCCGGCGATGTCACGATCTGGGAATCGACCCTTGCGGCGTCATCATTGGACACGAATGAATTGAGAACAGGCAGCGAACGCAGCAGATCGTTTCCGGAAATTGAACCCAACAGAAAGAGCACACCAAAGGCGAGCACGATAACTCCCGGAATTTCCGGCCCGACGCAGTGGTTGCACCAGAACGTTTTCGAGAGAACCGACGTCGCGCCGAGATACAGGCCGAGGCCGATCAGACACGCGCCCCACAATTCGAGTGTCAGCCAACCGGGATTGACGCGGGAGAGCATCCAGACCGCCATGGCGATGAAGACGAATCCGAAGACATGCTTGATGCGGACGAGCCACCGGCCTGATCTCGGTAGCAGGCCGGCTCCGAAGGTGCCGAAGGCCAACAGCGGCATACCCATGCCGAGCCCTAGCGCGAACAGCGCCGACGCGCCCCGCGCAAGATCGCCGGTCTGCGCTACATAGAGCAGTGCCACCGCGAGCGGCGGCGTCACGCACGGCCCGACGATGAGCGCCGAACCGAAGCCGATCAGCGCCGCACCGCCGATCGAGCCGCCCTTGCCGGCCGCAGCGCCGGACAGGCGGTTGGCCCAATGCGCCGGAAGCTGAATGTCGTAAAGCCCGAACATGGATAGCGCCAGCGCCACGAATACAAAACTGATGACGCCAAGGGCGACGGGCGTCTGCAGCGCAATCTGAAGATTTTGCCCCGACCACGCGGCGGCGACCCCGAGTGCCGCATACGCCAGCGCCATCGCGAGCACATAAGCTCCGGACAGCACGAAGCCGCGCCCCGCCGAAAGATGCTCGCCCGACCGCGCCAGCATGCCGGACAGAATCGGGATCATCGGGAAGACACAGGGCGTAAAGGATAGCAGCAGGCCAAAACCAAAGAAGGCTGCGAGCATCCCCGAGATGTGGCCGCTCAGAAGCCGGGTGGTCGCTGACATCTCGTCCTGAGAGACGGGAGCACCGGCCGGCGCAGGCATCGAGGATCCACTTGCGCTGGAATTCCGCATGTCACGCAACGGATCGACCGCTGCGCCGCTTGTCACCGCCATCGTCCCCAGATCGACGCTCTTCCTCACAGGCGGGTAGCAGATACCGAGCTCGGCGCAACCCTGATAGGTGACGACAACCTGTCCCATGGTGGGCAAACCAGTAGCGGCGACCTCTGCTTCAACATGATCGTGATAGACTTCCGTGGCTCCGAAAGTCGGATCATCTTTGATCTGTCCCGGCGGCGTTGTGACGGCGACGGCATCCCCCGCAGCGGTGTTGACGACGATCTTATCGCGGTAGAGGTAATCACCCGGTGCAATCCGCCAGTCGAGCCGCAATCCTCCTTCGGTCGGGCGACTGACTGTCAAGGAAAACACCTGATCCGCGGGCGGAGGGTTGCCGGGTTGGGCCGCTGCGGGCCCGCTTATGCAAAGTGCGAGCAGAAAAAGAACGATCTGATGCAGACGAATCCTTGGCATGGTGGTGCTTGACCCTGATGATGCGTACCGCCATGTCCGGGTTCAACCTTAAGGCAGCCTTAAGCGAGGCGTTGAATGTTGGCGAGGTGAGGAAATCGTGATGCGCATCCTTGTCGTGGAAGATGATCCGGTCCTCTCGGACGGATTGAAAGTAGGACTCGGGCTCTCGGGCGCGACGGTCGATGCCGTCCCCACTTGCGCCGACGCCCGCGCAGCGCTTGCAGCGAGCGTGTTCGACGCCGTCGTACTCGACCTGATGCTTCCCGACGGGTCCGGCCTCGATGTGCTGGCTGACATTCGCAAGGCGGGCGACAAAACACCGGTGCTTCTGCTCACCGCCCTCGATGATGTCAGCGACCGCATCAAGGGACTCGACACCGGAGCGGATGATTATCTCGGCAAACCATTCGACCTTGACGAACTCGCCGCACGGGTGCGCGCCATCGCCCGGCGCCAGACCGGGCGCGCCGCACCGCAACTCGTCTACAACGGAATTGTGCTTGATCTCGCCACCCTCACCGCGGCCTCGAACAACACTCCGCTGAACCTGTCGCGCCGTGAATTCGCAATTCTGTCCGCGTTGATGGAGCGTCCCGAGATCGTGCGCTCAAAAGACGACCTGGAATCGCGTCTCTATGGGTGGCAGGAGGAGGTCGAAAGCAACGCGGTGGAAGTCCACATCCACAACCTGCGCAACAAGATTGGTCGGGAAATGATCGAGACCGTACGCGGGCATGGCTATCGCATGAGGTCCATCGGCCGATGACATCGCTTCGTATCCGACTGTTTGTCATCCTCGTCGCTGCGACCCCAACTCGATTCCGATGTCGCGCCGGAACTGGCCAGCTATGAACGCCAGTTGTCCTGCCAGGTCTGGTCGATCGACGGTCGGCTTGTTGCCCGCTCCAGCGGCGCTCCGGGCGAGAAACTGAGCCGGGAATCGAACGGGTTTTCGGAGCATACGATCAATGGTGAGACGTGGCGGGTGTTTGCCGTGGAAGACGCCGTCAAGGGAACCCGTGTTATGGTCGGCGACCGCCTGGGCTCGCGCGAACGCCTTGTCACCGATCTCATCAAGGGACTTCTCGCGCCTACCTTGCTGATCATCCCCCTGCTCGGCCTGCTGATCTGGACAAGCCTGGGACGAGGCTTGCGGCCCTTGCAAACCGTGGCCGCTGAACTGCAACAGCGGGATGCAGACGATATGCGCGCGATCGACGCCGAGCATGCTCCCAGGGAAATCCAGCCTGTCGTGGACGCCATCAACAAGCTATTCGTCAAGGTCGATGTCGCCCGGCTGCATGAGCGCGAGGTAACTGCTTTTGCGGCGCATGAGTTGCGCACGCCACTTGCCGGGCTCAAGACGCAGGCGCAAATCGCGTTGAGCGCATCGGACGGCGCGACCAAGGAAGGTGCATTGCGCCAGATCCTTATCTCCGTCGACCGGACCTCCCGCCTGGTTCGCCACTCTCTATCAAATTTCCTGCGTGACCAATCGGGAGCTTCTTATGGTGGTTCTGCGCAATCTCCATGAGAACGCACTACAGCATATGCCGAATGGCGGGACTGCACGATGGAGCCTGGAGAGAACAGGTAACCGCCTGCTTGTTGCGCTCGGTGATGAGGGCCCGGGCATTCCCGATGAGGAACTGCCCCATGTCGGCACCAGATTCTTTCGTGGCCGACACAAAAGCGCAGCGGGTAGCGGTCTTGGGCTCGCTATCGTGGAACTCGCGCTGCAGCGGCTGAATGCGAGCTTGACACTGAAAAACAGAAGCGATCGAACTGGCCTTCGGGCCGAGGTTTCGATTGAGCTTTGAACTCACTCTGAGGGAGACGCTCAGCGCCAAGCGCGCGGCAATCGAGGCAACTGTTCGAGGTGCTTCCAGACGCTGGTGGGAAAGCCGTAGTGCCGGAGGCTTTCGGGCGGTGGGATGTGACGAAGCGCATTGTACAACGTTGGTGTGATCAGTCGCTTGAGTGCGCCGAGGAAGCTGTCCCAGGTCTCGAGCCGCGCAGTTTGTCCGTAGGCGACGACCGTGATCATCCAGCGACCGCCCTCCGCCGGCAGCAAAACCGCGTTCAAACGACGCACCGGGCGGATCCGGCAACGTCAGCACCAGCTTCCAATCCGACGGCGCATCGGCAGGTATCCACTGCGGTCGCGTAACTGATATCAACGCCGACTTCTGTCAAATACGAAGTACGCATGAGCATGCTCGGGCTGGGGGAGAAAATATCGGAAATGGAAACTACGGGCTCGACTTCAATTCTTAGGTTTTCTCTGGAGGGTTTCATATTGTCGCTGCCGCGTAGGATAATGCTATCGTTTGGTGGGCATTTCACTCGCAGATTCTAACGAAAAAGCCGCGGTAATACTGGCGCGGTTCTTCGCTCGATTAAGTCATCTCTAAAATCACGCGCTGAACAACGCTGGTGCCCACGCCGAGCGTCCTTCCAATCTTGAAGATGCCCTCTCCGTTAGCTCGCAGCTTCTTTATTTGCTCACCGCGAGTGCTGCGGCGCCAGCAATATCCAGTGAACCGCGGCCGCACCGAAATCTAAAATTCAATTTAATGGTGTCGGCGGATTGCGAACCTACATCAGCTTCACGCATTCGGCGTTCAAGTGAATTCATAGTGGAGCTTCGCCGTGTCGAACACCTCGCTAAAAGTCAATACCGACGTGAACACCGACGGCCACCAAAGCTTAAAGACATCGGGCAGAGCGCACGCGCCAAATGGTCCTGATCCGCTCCGACAGCTGTTTGCGTGTCCTTGGAATTCCTCATCCGGCGGCCCCGCCACCGTTATCGACGCGGAGCAAGACCGGCTGCAGTGAGCGGTCAAATGATCAGGCTTATTGTTTCGATCGCGGCCAGCGTCAGCGCACTAGTTCCTCGTCCGGAAGCCCACGCTCGCGCGCGGCTTCAATTATGAAGACATGCATTGGGCCGATCTTCCCAGGTTCACATCGCACAGGTCACGCTCGCTCCAGATATCGAAGGCGCGATCGCGAGGCACTGAGTTGCGCAACGCTCACGCCGTTTCAGATTTTGGCATCAGTACTTTGTCCTGGATCGAGCGAGGCCGCGATGGCGAACCGGGCAGCCCAAGCGCACTGCCGTTGTCAGTCGCCTCACGAATCGACGGCCGGTGAACGAGACGGGCGCAGTGCAGCGTCCGTAACGTGCTCATCGCTTCAATCGCTTGCTTAACGATCGCCGTCTCGTCGTCCACAAATCTGGAGATTGATATGTCAAAGCCACGCCTACGATTGATCCATTGCTCGAACGGCATGCGACCGGGAGCAAAGCACCGGCGGCACGGCCGCAGCTTCCGACCTTTGGTTATTCATGGGGGCGCGCGAGCGAGATCCGTGCCGAGAGAGAGCTCATGGGAAGCTGGGCTTGAACTGATCAATCTTGGTTTTCTAATTTCCCATGGAAATTACCTTGCCTTCTTGCAGGCGAGTATAACAGTTCTCGAGGCCTACAATTGGACTGATCCTGAAAAGACCAGCTAGATTGACGTGGTGAACCCGACCCATGTGTTGCGGCCGGGTGGGTCACCGAAACACCGCGCTCTCGCGTATCGTTCGCATCGACCGTGCTGCTCAACCCCGTCGGCTCCCTTCGGCTGTCCCATGCGCAGAAGCCAAATCGCTATAGAGCCCGCGGCAGCGCCTGACGTATCCCTTCCCGCGATTTCCTTTGGAGGTCTGCGAACGCCGGCCCCAAGCCGCGGAGTGCAT